>VFSW01002206.1_pt1 | contig 29516 bp, 27 predicted proteins | sample 5358111 | NCBI WGS metagenome assembly VFSW01 (sample SAMN11554181, study PRJNA540505) | mine drainage metagenome | isolation source: sediment from site ElyBrook_90M | place: USA: Ely Copper Mine, Vershire, VT | collected 2017 | reverse complement strand
CGAAAATCGGGCCAGACGAGGCGGAGGCTGAAGGCTTTGGTGGTTCCAAAGTCGAAACCGACAACGAAGTATGGCCGGATTTCCACCCCAGCACACAAAGATCGCGTGCCGGGGACCCCGGTTTTTCGCCGCAGCCCGAAGGGACGGGGTAGTGGGAACAGGACACTAGCTTTGCCCGTAGGTTGCAGCCGCGCCATGCTTGCGGAAGTAATGCCGATCCAGCAAAGCTTGGGAAACGCCCGCGCATTCCGGGCGAAGCGCGGCGGTATAAAACGCCATGCGCGCCACGGCCTCCAACACGACGGCGTTGTGCGCGGCCCCGAGCGCGTTCTTGCCCCAACAGAACGGGGCGTGGCCGGCCACCAGCACGGCCGGCACGGCGGCGGGGTCCAAAGCGGCAAAGCGGCGCACAATGGCCATGCCGGTGTTCAGGACGTAGTTGCCCTGGATTTCCTCGTCGCTCAGCGCTTCGGTCACCGGCACAGGGCCGTGAAAGTAGTCTGCGTGGGTGGTGCCGAAAGCAGGAATCTCGCGGCCGGCCTGAGCCCATGCCGTGGCAAACTCCGAGTGGGTGTGCACCACGCCGGCGATGGCCGGAAACGCGCGGTAAAGCTCCAGGTGCGTCTCCAGATCGGAGGAGGGTTTCAGCCCGCCCGCGACGATCCTCCCGTTCAGATCGCAGACGACCATATCCGCCGCGGTCATCTGCTCGTAGGCCACGCCGCTGGGCTTGATGGCCACCAGACCGGATTCCCGGTCAATGCCGCTGGCGTTGCCAAAGGTGTACAAAACCAGCCCCCGGCGGACAATCTCCAGATTGGCTTCCAGCACTTCGGCCTGCAACGACGACAGATTCATGCAATCTCTCCAACATGTTTATGCCTGATTGCCCCCTACTTCGGCAAGCCGATGGCCGCGGCGAATGCTGCCCGGAACGGCCCAAACCCTGGCCAAGCCACCGGATGAATGGACATGATCTGATGCCGCTGGATAAACTAGCATTCTGCGTAGATCAAATTTCGAACCGCGAGGGCTCACTCGAACTTCATGGCCGCTCAACTGACGTTCGTGAGTTTCGCCTGGAAAAATCTCTGGCGCAGGCGTTTACGGACGCTTCTCACTCTGTGCGGCATCGGCATGGCCATCGGCGCGTTTGTCGCTCTGGTCGGTTTCTCGCGCTCCTTTGAACAGCAGTGGCTGCGCCTGTACACCACCAGCGGCACGGACATCGACGTGGTGAATCAAACCTTTCTCAACACCTCGGTCGATGAATCGCTGGTCACCAGGCTTCGCGCGGTGCCGGTGGTGGCCCAGGCCGAGCCGATGATGTACAACATCATGGACCTCACGCCGGAGATCAATGCCATCGTCTTCGGCTGGCAGGGCGATTCCTACGAATTCAATTCGCTCACCTTTACCTCCGGCGGGCGCTTTCAGGACGGCAAGCCGCAGATCATTCTGGGCGAATTGCTGGCCAAGGACCTGAACAAAAAAGTCGGCGACACGGTCGAGATGCAAGGCTCCAGTTTCGTGGTGACGGGAATCTATCATGGCGGCACCGGCCTGGAGGCTGCCGCGGTAATCATGCCGCTCGATCAGTTGCAGCAGATCTCCAGCCTGCAGGGGAAGGTCTCCGGCTTTCATGTGCGCCTGCGCCCCACGCCAGGCGGCGAATCGCGCGGCCCATATCTGAAGCGCGCCCAGGCACTGATTGAAGCCGCGTTGCCCGGCTTGAACGCCGAGCCGGCGGCCGAGCGCGCCGCCAACAATCAATTCGTCACGCTGGCCCAAGCCATTGCCTGGGGCACCTCATCCATCGCCCTGCTGATGGGCATACTGGGCATCGCCAACACCATGGCCATGTCGGTCTTCGAGCGCACGCGCGAGATCGGCATTCTGCGCGCGCTGGGCTGGAAAGGTTGGCGGATCATGCTGCTGATTCAAACTGAAGCGCTGGTGCTGGGCGTGGGCGGCGGATTTCTGGGCATCGGGTTTGGAGGGGGCATCCTGCGCCTGCTGGCCGCGCTGCCCCAAACCGCGAGCATCGTCTCCGCATCGCTTTCTCCTCTCTATCTTTTCCAGGCGCTGGGCATTGCGATAATCTCCGGCCTTTTGGCCGGCGCCTTTCCCGCCTGGCGCGGCGCGCATCTTTCGCCGGTGGAGGCGCTGCGACATGACTGACCCGCTTCTGACTGCCCCGATACTGCAAGTGCGCACTCTGCGCAAGAGCTACGACGAGGGGCGGATCGAGGCTCTGCGCGGCGTTGATCTGGAGATCAGCGCCGGGGATTTCGTCTCCATCAGCGGGCCGAGCGGGAGCGGCAAATCCACCCTGCTGCAACTGCTGGGCGGGCTGGATGCGCCCACCAGCGGCGAGGTTCTTTTCAAAAGCGCGCAGCTCGGCGCGGCCATCGATCTGGACACCTACCGCTCGCGCAATGTCGGTTTCATCTTCCAGGCATTTCATCTGCTGCCCACGCTGCGGGTGCTGGAAAACGTGCAGGCGCCGATGCTGGCCCTGAGTCCCTGCCCGCGCAATCGCGCCGAACGGGCCGAGGCCCTGCTCCGCGAGATGGGCATGGAACATCGCTTGCGGCAGTATCCCAATGAACTCTCCGCCGGCGAGCGGCAGCGGGTGGCGATTGCCCGCGCGCTGGCCAATGCGCCGGAGGTTTTATTGGCCGATGAGCCGACCGGAAACCTGGACAGCGCGAATTCGGCGCGCATTATGGAGATTTTGACCGGGATTCAAAAGCAGCGGGGGATGACGCTGATTGTGGTGACCCACGAAAACGAGATTGCGCACTCCGCCTCCCGCCAGATTCGCATTCGCGACGGCAGGCTCGAATCCTGAGCATCAGAGCCTCAGCGGCGTGAGCGTCAGTTGATCTCCCGCGAAAACCGCTCTTGCAGCACCCGCCGCAGGATTTTTCCATTCGGATTGAGCGGCAGCCCGCCAGCTTCAAGAATCCAGATGCGGCGCGGAGCTTTGTAGGCCGCGAGACGCTGCCGCGTCCACTCCAGCAGCTCGTTTTCCGAGGCCTCTGCGTTCATGCGCAGCTCCACCGCCGCCACCGGAATCTCGCCCTTGTCCTTGTGCGGCAGGCCAAAGGCCACGGCCCGCGCCACCGCCGGATGGGCTTGCACGGCCTCTTCCAGCTCGCGCGCGTAGACCGAGTAGCCGCCGCACTTGATCACGTCTTTCATGCGGCCCACCAAGCGAATCAGGCCCAGGCGGTTGCGCGTGGCCAGGTCGCCGGTACGCAGCCATCCATCGCTGGTGAGCAGGTGCTGATTGCCGTCCTTGCTGTCCGGCTTGTCGCGCCAATAGTGCGGAGCCAGGCCGGGCCGCCGGATCTGGCATTCGCCTGTCACTCCGGGTCCAACGCGCTGGCCGCTTTCGTCCACCACGCGAATGCGGAAGGGCGGCATGGGAAAGCAGAGGTCGCCGCTGCCGGCAAGAAACGACAGCTCGATGCCCATCATCGCCAGACCGCCCAGCTCCACCATGCCGTAGCCGTTCAAGAGCACGGGGGGAATGCGCCGGCCCAGCGGCAGCCGCAGCAGTGCGCCGTAGCGCCGCAACTGGAGGCGAACTTCGGCGGGAAGGTGATCGCTGGCTGACAGCCACAGGCGCACACTGCGCAGCCGTTCAGGATCGGGGTTGCTGTTGACCAACCGCGCGAACATCGCTGGCACACCGACCACCGAAGTGACGCCATGACGCTCAATCTGATCGAGCGCGGCGGCCACGTCGAAGTGATCCAGAAAACAGCCGCGAATGCCCGCCATCAGCCCGTAGAGGGCGATGCTGACGGCCATGATGTGCGACCAGGGCAGAGCGATCAGCGCCAGGTCCGTGGGGCCGAGAAAGACTCCGGCCAGCACCGTGGACGCGCGCGCGCCCAGCAGGGCATTGCTGGAAAGCGCCGCTCCTTTGGGAAAGCCGCTGGTGCCGGAGGTGTGGAAGATGGCCACAGTCGCACTCGGATCGATTGCCGTGGGCGGAAAGAAAGCCTCTGCGCTGGCGGCGGCAGGCAGGCGCAGAAATCCATCCAGGGTCTCGACCTTCCCATCGGACTGGTCGTCGGCTTGTATCCAGATGCGCACATCGAGCGCCTCGCGGCTGCCGATGCTGCGCTCGAAGACCGCCTTGTCGGTGATCAAAATCCTGGCGCCGCTCTCGGCCAATATGCGCCGCACTTCGGCCAGGGAGAGCATCGGGTTCAGCGGCGCCGCAATGCCCCCGGCGCGGATAATGGCCAGAAACCAATGGAAACAGCGGCGATTGTTGGTGCGATAAATGGCGACCGGCTGGCCCGGCGCGAGCGCGATGGCGCGGCGCAGAAAGGCGTCCATGCGGCAGATTTCGTCGTGCAGCTCGGCCAGATGAAAGCGGCCGTCGTCGCCCACGGAGACTTCAATGTCTCCTCTGCGCCGGAGCAGCTCATCGACAAGATTGGCCACGGTGACGCCGCGGTCACTGGCCAGCCGGTAGCGGCGGAAGATGTTCATTGCGCGGCGACCTGCTTGCGCCCCCAGTCGCTTGAGACGCAGTACTGGAAGAGGCGGTCCAGATAGGCCAGCACCGGCGGCGGCGAGACTCCAGCGGGATCGAGCAGCCGCTCGGCATTCGTGGTGTCAAACTGCATGCGCATGGTGAAGTAATCGCGATAGGCGCGGCCGTCGCGCAGCACGCGGCGCTTGCGTCCCCACAGGGAGAGAAACAGCAGCGGCCGCACCGCGGCAAAAAAGAACTTGGGGTCCACGTAGCGCGGCTCGGGCGCGTTGAAATATTCCATGGCGCGCTGAGCCACCTGCTGGATGGTGGCGCTGCCGCCGGGTCCGGCGCAGAGGTGAACCGTGCTTCCCAGAGCCGCTTCATCGAAGGTGAGACGAGCAACCGCGCCGGCCACAAAATCCACCGGCACAATGTCCAGTACCGCGTCCGGATAGCCGGGAACAGTGCGCCATAATCCGCGCGCATAAATCTTCAGCGGCCAGTACATCATTTTGAAGCTGGAGGTGACGCCGGTGCGCGAGTCGCCCACGATGATGCTGGGCCGCAGAATCGCGCCGGGCAGCGATCCCAGCCGTGAGCGCACCAGCGCCTCAGCTTCGGCTTTGGTCTGCTCGTAGGTGTTGCGATAGCCCTGGCCCACGGCCAGCTCGGATTCCCGCACCAGACCGGTGCGCTCGCCGGCCACGTAGGCCGTGCCCACGTAGGCCATGCTGCGTAGCTGGCGCATTCTGGCGGCAAAATCCAGCATCCGCCGCGTACCCTCCACGTTGATGGCCCGCGCCTCGGCCAGCGAGTGATCGAAGCGCACCGTGGCCGCCGAGTGAATCACGCGGGTGGTTTCGCTGGTGAGGCGCTGGTATGCCGCGGCATCCAGTCCGCACTTCGGCTGGCTGACATCGCCGGAGTAGACCTCAACCCTGAATCGCGCATCAGGAGGGACAATCAGGTCCGCGCGTTGCTGGCCGGTTTGGCCCACACGGTCGCGGATGAGGAGCGCCAGCCGCGCCTGTGGATGACGCCGCAAAAGTTCGCCGACCAGTTGCACACCGAGAAATCCGGTGGCGCCGGTGACCAGAATAAATTCTTCGCTGTTCAATGAGAGACCGACCTCTGTGCTCGCACAACTCGAAGGCCGGTGAACAATGACCTATCGGTGCCGGAGCGACGGAAAGTTACGCCTCATTATAGATGGAAATCCCGGTGGGGAGCGTTCCACGCGATACGATTCAGGACGGAAGCGCGAAAGCCTTCCTGAGCATCAGGTGCGGGGTGAAACCACTTGTGCGGATGGACGCCTGGGACAACATCCTTCAGCTAGGGAGCCACACATGCGCCGTGGCCCAGACGCCCATGAGACTATTACGCGTCTTGGGAAACATCGCCGGCTAAACTTTTTGTAAGTTTTATGCCGTCATTCCGGGATTGGGTTTTCCTCAGGTCTTCGCTCAGAATAATTGCCTCTGCAATCTCGCGCATCGATTTGCGGCGCTGCCGGCTTTCCAGTTGCATGGCGCGATAGGCATCGTCCTCGCTGAGAGAAAGATCTCTTTGCAGGATGCCCTTCGCGCGGTCCACTGCCTTGCGCGTTTCCAGCCGGCCGGCAAGCTGGACATTCTCCGTTTCCAGCCGCGCACGCTCAATTTCCGCGCCCACCAGGAATCCCAGCATCGACAGCAGTCGAACTTCATTTTCCGTATGGTGATAGGTCAGCCGATGCTGCAGATTGATGGCGCCCACCACCTTGCTGGCGCAAAGAATAGGCGTGCAAAGCATGGCTTCAAAGTGGTCCTCTGGAAGGCTCTTGAAGGCTTTGAAGCGCGGATCGTTGGATGCATTGGCGGCGATTGCCACGGGCTCGCGATGTTCGGCGACCCAGCCGGTGATGCCCTGGCCAAACTGCACGCCGAGGTGGTCCACGAGATCTTCGTGCGGATTCTTCGAAGCGCGCAGCACCAGCTTGTCTTCGTCCAGCACGTAGATGAAGCAGGAGTCGCAGGGAATCACGCTGGTAATAAAGTCGACGATGCGGTTCAGAACCGCGTGAAAGGAGTCTGCCGCGGCGATGCGGCTGCTGATCTCATGCAGGAAGTCGATCTGCTTCAAACCGTCGCGGAAGCCGGCCATGGTCGGCGTCGACAGGGCGATGCGGGGGACAGGTAGCGGCGCGGGCGCGGGACTGGCTTCCAAGGTTTGGTCGGCGGGTTCGGCCAGATCAGCGCTCTGCGGAGCCGCGGAGGCGAGAGCTTCCCCACCCCGTTTCCGTTCCAGCACCTTGCCCGCATACTGCGCGGCCTCGTTCACAATGAAACTCATCTTCGGACGCGAGGGTTCAAAGTCCGGGGGAATGCCGGAATGCGTCAGTTCTTCCGTGGTGGTGGGTCCGATGGAGATGACTGCCATCGAGAGCAGCCCGGCGCGCAACTGCTCAACACATTGCATGCGTTCGGCCACCTGGAAGAGATGAATCACCTGCACCGCGGTCAAAAACAGAACGACATCGAAAGAGCCTTGCGCGATCTCCCGCACGCACTCCTCGAGCGGCGTCAGATCTTCCGGCAAAGCCCACTGGTAAACCGGAACCTTGGTGACCGAGGCGCATTTCTGCGTCAGGTCGGCGAGGAATTCCGGATTCGATGCGCCGTATTCCTGCACCGCCACGCGAAACTCCGCCAGGGATGTGCCGAACTCGTCCTCGATGGCCTTCATGAGTTCGCGCCAGGTGGCAGGCTCCGGCGAAGTGATCGTAACCGGGATCTTCAGGTCGCGCAATGCGATGTAGGGCTTGGGACCGCGCGCGGCAATCTTGACACTGCCGAGCGCGGCGAGAAAGCTCTCGCGATCGCGCTGGGCCCGCACAATGTCGATCAGCGCCCGGACGCCGATCCCCGTAAAGAAAATGACGAGATCGAATTCCTTCCGCAAAAGCGCGTCGGCAAACTCCAGCGCTTCGGTGTTGGAAGCGAGCGGAACTTCGCGCATGGAAGGCACAACAGTGGGCGTTCCGCCGTATGTGCGGATGAGCTTGGCGACTTCGGTTGTACGCCTGGATTCGAGCGATAGCACTCGCAATCCCCTGAAGCTGGCATGCGCCAAGGATAGCCTCCGGAATACGCTCCAATCGAGGCGCACTCCCACTGCGGATACCTCGGCCTGCAACTCCGCCTCAACACGGGAAGATGAATTCTGGTTCAAAACGGAGGAACTGTGCGCGGCGAGGCACCCTCATTCGATTCTAGCGTCCGTTGTCCCTGTTTCGCAACCACAAGGCAAAGGAAGGACAACGGACCCGCTACGGCAAATCAATGCTTGCCGGGAAACCCGCCCAGTCCGTGAAAGGTCATATAGAGGGAATAGCCGCTCACGGCGATGGCGATGACCATCTCCATCAACAGCACGGCGACGCCGTATTTGTACCACGGCTCGTGGGCAACACTCTGGTTGGATGCGGTGGTCTTATGCATGAGCGGCTCCATTTTCAGGTTGTGCGGTTCCATGTTGTGCGGCTGAGTTCATGCTTCTTCCACGGCCAGGGTGCGCGTGAGCAGGCCGTGTTCTTCCGGGTGGCGCTCGTAGCGGGCGGCCCAGAAGTAGAAAGCGACGAAGGGAACAAACATATACAGGGCGACAACGGCGTAGCCCATGTGGATGCTGGCGCCGCCGGCAAAGATCAGCGGATAGGCAATGCCGGCCACCGTGGATACGCCGCCGATGAATCCAGCCGCGGCGCCGGGACGATCAGGAAAGAGCAGTGGAACCAGGGCGAAAGTGCCGCCGGTGCCGAAGGAAATGAAGATTCCCAGCGCCACCAGCACGACCACAAAGATATGCAACGATCCGGAGAGCGCAGCAACCGTCAATCCGGACATGGCCATGGAGATCAGGATCAGCGAGATTCCCAGCCAGTGCAGGCGCGGCGCGTAAGGGAGGGTCTTGGCGATGAACGGAAGCGGCGTCCATCCCTTGCGCTGGAAGAGATCGGACATGAACCCCGCGAAGGGACGAAAGAGCGAAGCGTTGAAGGACTCGACGGCCGCGAAGGTTCCGGCGGCAATCTGCAATCCGGCTACGCCGCTGAAGCCGAGGCCCAGAATCGCCGCGTGAAAGCCGCGCGTGAAGTAGCCCGGCAGCCAGGCGTTCATGGCAATCTCCAGGCCGAAGGACATGGCGTAGGCGAGCATCAGCGCGATGGCGATATAGCGGCTCCAGACAAAGGCCGTATCCCGCATCGTGCTGTGCCGGCGCACCATATCCTGTTGTTCCACGCTCCTGGCCGCGCTGCCGCGCAGCATATACCAGCCCGCAATCCCGATGGCGATCACTCCCAGCCACAGAAAGGCGCTGTGATAGTCGGTGCCGAAGATGCGCGGCAGCAGCAAGGCTCCCATGCCAGCGCCCACGTTGCCCGTGCCCGCGTACAGTCCTTCGGCGGTGCCGATTTCGTCGGCGTTGAACCATTGGGCAACGTGCTGGATGCCGACCACGAAGGAGACACCGGCCACCGCCACGATAATTCTCTCGATGAAGAGGAGTTTGTAGTCCGTGGTGTAGGCCGAGGCAATGGACATCAGGCCGCAGCCGGCCAGAATGGCGGCAAAGGTTTTGGGCGCTCCGAAGCGGTCCGAGGCCCAGCCCGCGACAATCCGGCCCACCGGCGCCATCCAGATTGCGGAGCTGGCCAGCAAGCCCAGCGCCTTCAGGCTCAGATGATAGTTGGCCGCAATGCTCGGGCTGAATGCGGCCGTTGAAAACCACATCAGGAAACACCAAAAGAAGCCCACGGTGGCGATACTCAGTTGTTCCACTTTATTCGTATTCATCGCTCTCTCTCCTCCTGTGGAGTTGAAACCGGTGTGTGAAAATGAGCGGAAAAACCTCGCTCGTTTCTATTTCTTCGCGCTTGCCCGCTGCGGCAAACCCCAGTGAAAGATGACTTCCGCGTAGCCGTACTGCATATTGCTGTCGGTCGGATAGATGGCCTTGACCACGGTTTTGCCCTGCGCATACGCATAGTAGAAGTTGACTGCAACATTCTTCGTCGCATTCCAGTCGGCGCTGATGTCGGCCACCGAAGCCAGCGAGGACGAGCCGTTGGCAGGACGCCCGACGTATCCAAAGACCTTGTTGTCGTATGCGCCGCCGCCCAGGTACCACAAGTCGTTCGCTGAGGTCAGTTGCAGCCAGTGCAGGTCAGAGCGCAGCGCAACTTGCTTGACGGGCTTGTCCATCACCTGCACAAACTCGTCGCTGCTGTTCATCAGGTTGTAAAAAGGCAGCCGGGCATAGATGCGCGGCGTGGGCAGCATCTGAAAGAAGGTGTTGTGCTTGCCGTCCGTTGAGTTGTCGTCGCCGCTGCTGCGAAACCAGCCGCCGCGCAGCCAGGGAGCGTCGCTCTGCTTGCCCATCTTGTAGCCGCCTTCGAGGGCCACGGCATTGGCGCTGTGGCTCTCTGCGCCCCATTGCCCGTTCTGCGCCGCGCCCCAGAAGAGAAAGTCGAACTGCCCTGGACCGGCGGGAATCGCCGCCAGCAGGTCACCGCCATAGGTGCCGATGCGAATGTTCGCGTGATCGGCGGCGCGCACCGTGAGCGCGCGATTATCCGTCTTGGTCAGGCCGGTTCGCCCGTCATGATAGCCTGCGGCAAAGGCGCGCCACAGCACGCGCTGCTTCCAATCCGAGCGGGTCAGGGCGAGATACTGAATGTCCACATTCAATTCCGGATTGCCGTTCATGTTGAATACGCCCTGATCGGCGCGCCCCGCCATCGCGGTCACGTTCCATGCGCCGCTGCTGTAGTGGCCGTCGATGCCATCAAAGCTGCGCTGGGCGTCGGAGAAGCCGAAATTGCCGATCAAGCGATGCGCGATGCGGTCCGTTTGCAGCCAACTGATGGTCGCATTCTTCGGCTTGGTCTCCAGTCCGTCGATGAACTCGAATCTTCCCAGGCGCAAATCGCTGTTCGCGCCGGAAAAGTGGTAGCGCACAAAACCCTGCTTGAGGAACGCGGCGGCGGGGTCGGTATTATTCGCATTGGCCGCGTAATAGCTTCCACCCAGCCCCAGTTGCCCCTGCGCCGCAACCGATGATACGGCGTCGCTGGGCAGATCAAGCACCGCCGGCTGCGACAGTTCCAGCTCCCAGTCCCAGCGATGAATGCGTTGCGCCATTCCCAGCCGGACCAATGACTCAACATCGGCGTAGCTGTTGGACTTGGGCGGAGCGGCGAACCACTGCCAGGCCTCCACGCGGGTACGATCGAAAACAGAAATGCTTACCGGGAAACCACTCGGCGGCGTGGATTGTGCGGGGCTCAGTGCTGCGCCGGCAATGAAGAACAGAAAGAGGTAAGCGACAAAGCGATTGAATTTCATTTTTATGATCTCCCTTTTCATATGAAAGTTGTGGGATGAAAACACTTAGCCTGCCGGCGCGTGGAACGAACCGCCGTCAGTCGATACAACCTCAAAAAGACGCGACGTGAATCAGGATTCGACTGCGACCGGTTCTTGCTCCGGCAACGAGGCGGAAGAGGGGAACAACGCTGGCGCTGCTGTCTTCGCTCGTTCCGCATTGCGCATCCACAGCATGGGCGATGGAAAAGCGCGACTTGGCCGCGCCGTTGGCAACAAAACAACGCGCAACCTCAGAGGGGCTGACGTAGTCCATAAAATTTCCTCTCGTCTTGATGTGGATGCCGTATACACGAGCGCGCCGGCGTGCAAAGTGCACGCGAAGCGTCAAGAGTGAAGTCGTGATTGCTCAGCGGAGAGCGGAGTGGTCAGGTAATCGACCAAAGCGCGACACGTCAGGGTGTCACCACAGGGGAAGCTGTAAACCTTTTTTAACATGGAATCGAATTCCATGCAAGGGGAATTGCAAAACCCGCCAAATTGACGCGATGTGGAAATCTCTAGATACTTTTCTCACGCGCCATCATTCAAAGCCGCCCATGGGCGGCTTTTCTTTTGGAGGGCAGTATGCCCGATGGATACGTTGTCAGTGTCGGCAAAAAACTCTACACAGCTTTCGACATAGTTGGGTATCGCACGCCAAACCTCATGTGAAGTACTTATTTACACGGCCTGACTGAACTGAAATTGCGTCACGCTGCAAAATCAATAAAACCGCGCTCCGGGTTGGTGGAGATGAGCTTCACGGTCACCTTGTCGCCCACGTCCAGTCCTTTGCCGCCGCTGACCAGCATGCCCTCCACGTGCGGGTCGAGGGTGCGGACGAAGGTGCCGTACTTGTTGACACCGGTAACGATGGCCGGAAAGCTCTGGCCGATGCGCTTTTGCAGAACCACGGCGGCAATGCGCTTCTGCATCTCGCGCTCCACCTTGCGCGCGCCGTCTTCCATCAGCGTGCAGTGCGTGGCGATGGTGTTCAGGTCGTCGGCGGAGTAGGGCTGCGGCGTTTTGGCCAGCCAGGCCTTCAGCAGGCGCTGCGTCACCACGTCCGGAAAGCGGCGATTGGGCGCGGTGGAGTGGGTGTAGTCCTGCACGGCCAAGCCGAAGTGGCCGGGCGAGACTTCGTTCGGCCTGACCAGCACGTACTCGCCCGGCCCCATCAGCTTGACGACGGCCAGCGAAAGATCGGGAAAGTGGTCAGGGTCTTTCTGCTTCTGCGCCAGAAGAAAATCATTCAGAGCGCTGGAGTCCGGCACGGCGGGCAGTGTGGTTCCCAGCCCCGCGGCCAGCTCGACGATGCGGTCCCAGCGCTTGGGGGTGCGGACGATGCGGCGGATGGAGGCGACGCCGGCCTGCTCAAAGGTGCGCGCGATAACACCGTTGGCCGCGACCATGAATTCCTCGATGAGCGAGGTGGCGCGGTTCTTGGCCAGGCGCGCAATGTCCACAGCCTGCTCGGCCAGCATCACGGGCCGTGTCTCGATGGTTTCCAGATCCAGCGCGCCGTGCTGGTAGCGCCCGCCGACCATGCGTTGAGCGGCCGCATCCTGGAGCTTGAGCTGCGCGGCCAGGTCGGCGCTCCCAGCCACCTTCGCCGGAGCCGGGCCTGTCCCTTCAAGCCACGCGCCAACGGAGTTGTAGGCCAGTTGTGCGCGGTTGTGGACCAGGGCGCGATACGCCTTGCCGTCCGAGGCCGTGCCCGCCTGATCCACGGCGAACTCGATCACCACGGCGACGCGGTCTTCGTTTTCATTGAGCGAAGTAATGCCTTCGGAAAGCACCGCCGGCAGCATGGGAAAGACCTTGACGCCGGTGTAGACCGAGGTCGTCTCGCGCCTGGCGTGGCCGTCGATGACGGTCCCCTCCGCCACGCGCGCATCCACGTCGGCCACGCCGATCAGTACCCGGATGCGGCCGTCGGCGAGCTGCTCTGCCCACTCAATCTGATCCAGATCGCGGGAGGTGTCGTTGTCGATGGAGGACCAGAGCAGGCTGCGCAGGTCTACGATTCCGGCAGTTGCGGGCGGCGCGGGATGAGCCTGAATAGCGGCCAGCTCGGTGTCGGTTCCGGCAGGAAAATCCGGTTGAAAACCGTGCTCGATCATGGCCGCGTGGGCGGCGGCGACCAGATTGTAGTGGAATGGATGGCTGGATGGCATCGGAATTTGGCTCCTTCAAACCGAAGCCAGCCTAACATGTCCCCTCTTCCACGGCCAATGACGCTTGAAGCACTCGCAAAAATTTGCGCCCCGGCTCCGAAGATTTGGAGCTGGGGCGCTGTCTTGGAACGTATTCGGGCAAGGTCAAAGAAGTTATTGAATGCCAAGATCAGCCAGTACCTTGGGCTTGGATTCATCCACGGCCAGAAGGTTATGGCAGACCGAGCAGTCCTGAGGAATGGCGGTGCCGTCCTTGGCGACGTGGGTGTCGTCATGACAGCGGAAGCAGCCCGGATAATTCATGTGGCCAATGTGGTTGGGATGCGTTCCCCAGGTCACCTTCATGTAGGGGAAGACATTCTGGCTGTAGAGCGTGGCCAGTTCCTTGCCCGCGGCCTTCACCTCCGCCGCCTTGGCCGGCAGAATGGCAGGGTTCTGAGTGCGATAGAAGGCCTCCAGTTGCGCCGGAATCTGCGCGCTTGCCTGTTCCTGGGTGGCGTAGTTGGCCTTCAGCAGCTCCAGGCCCTCCTTGTGAACCCAGGGCAGATCCGGGCTGATTGCGCCAACCGTCATGGCCTGATTGATGGCCTCCTCGGCGGTCACAAAGGTGTGCGCCGCGCGGTTGTGGCAGTCGATGCAGTCCATCACCCGCCGCTCACCCTGCGGAACGCTGCCCGCGGGCAGGGTGGAAAAGACCGTCTCCGAACCGTCGGCGTTGCGCTTCTGCACCCAGGGGATGGTGGTGCGGGTGGGGTCGGTGGCGATGTACTCGATGTGCCCTAGGTGAACGCCGTGAATGCCGGTGAGGTGAGAGAGGCCGTCCACGCCGCCCAGGTGCAGGATCAGCACGGTCTGGGTTTCAGTGTTCTGCTCGTCGTCTGCAAAGCTGGATTTGACCAGCAGTTTTTCTCCAACATACCGGTTCGGCGAATGGCAGCCCTCGCAGATCATCCGCGCCGGACGCAGATTCCGCACCGGCGAGGGAATCGGCGTGGGATAGTCGGGAATCAGTTTTGGAGCAAAGTGCGCAAAGGGGTGAAGCGTAACCTCGATCACCTGCTTGGTGCCGTTCACTTTGGCCTCAAAGTAGGATTGAGCTCCAGGGCCGATGTGGCACTCCACACAGGCCACATGCGAGTGCGCGTACATCTTGTAAGCCGTATACTCCGGCTTCATCACGTGGCAGGACTGCCCGCAAAACTGCGGTGAATCCATATAGGCCGCGCCACGAAAGCTGGCGATGGAGACAACCAGAAGGTTGACGATGGTGGCCACCAGAACGACGTCCAAACCATGGCGGAAGATGCGGTCGTTGATATCGATCTTGGGAAATACCGACGGAATCAGGCCGGCCTTCAATAGCTTTTTGCGGCGCAGGATCACGCCCACCGGGATCAAAGTCAACCCGGCGACAAAGATCATCGGCAGAAGCAGGAAGAGAAGAATACCGAGATAGGGATTGGAGTTAGACGGGACGAACAGGTCCACTACCCAATAGCCGATCAGGGTCACGCCGGAGGCGGTGGTGACCGCGCCGCCGAGAAGGCTGATGGGGTTATTACCGAAAAATAGCGCCGGCCGCACCCAGTGGTCCCGAAATCTTTGATACAGTGACACCTTGTCTCCCCCGCTCTGAAATGGATAGCCCGCCGTCGCCGGCGGGCCTTGTTTGCCTTGCTTTTGCGATTATACTTCTTACTTCAAGCCGCGATAGTAGGCCACCGCGCCCTTGATCTGCGCGTCAGTGAGCTTGCCTGCAAAGGGGTGCATCTTTCCCTTGCCGTTCTTGACGGAGGCAAACATCTCGGCCGCCGTAAGCTTCTTGATGGCGGGATCGGAAACCGGCTTGATGCCCATCATCTTGGCCATGCCGGGGCTGGGAACGCCGCTGGCGCCGTGACAGCCTTGGCAACTGGTTTTGTAGGTCGCGCCGCCGGCTTGGGCGAGGCACACGACGCTGGCCAGAGACGCTGCAACGGCCAACACCGACAGAGAACGAATCATCTTTGTCATTTTCAACTCTCCTTTTAACTTTCCATTCATGAACTTTCCACTTACCAGCGCGCGCAAAAAGCTCGCGACTGGAATCTTGCTTCGCGCACTCGCTTCCGGCGTCGGAGTTAGACCGCCGTCACCGGAAACCGGACAGCAATAGAATGCCACGTCCGCAAAGACCCGCGCAATTGCTGCCTGCCGGTCCTGCGGAGAAATCTACTTGATAAGCGTGCGGAAGTAATCCACCGCGGCTTTGATCTGCGCCTCGCTCAGGCTCCCTTTGTACGCCTGCATCCTGCCCGCCCCCTCGCGGACTTCCCGAATCATCTCCACTTCGGGCATTCCCTCGACCACCGGATCGGTCACCGGCTTGACCTTCATCAACTTGCCCACTCCCGAGTTGGCAAGGCCCGTGGCGCCATGACATTCCTGGCACTTGCCGGTGTAGATTGCTTTGCCGGAAGACTGCGCCAAGCCTGCGCCGCCGGCCAGAAATGCGAACACCGCGCATACCGCCAGAGATCGAATTGTCGTTGTCATTCCTACTCTCCTTTGCTTCTCGCGTTCACCCGCGGACGCGGACGCGCGATGCACCATGCCTCGAATATCGGCGGCAAAGGGATTTCATTTGATCAGCGTCCGGAAATAACTCACCACTGCCTTGATCTGGGAATCGCTCAGGTCACTCTTCCACGATTGCATCCTGCCGCTGCCGTTGCGGACAACTGTGAACATCGTCGCTTCGGACATCTGTCTGATCTCAGGGTCGGTTGTCGGCTTGACCTGGAACACCTTGCCCGCCCCGGTGTTGGCCATGCCGTCGGCGCCATGGCAGCCCTGGCAATGAGCCTTGTAAGTCGCTTGCCCCGCCGATTCCGCCAAACACGCGGCGCTGGCCAGAGACGCCGCAATCGCCAATACCGACAAGAGTCGAATCGTCTTTGTCATCCCAACTCTCCTTGGTCTTTCCACTCACCAGCGCACACGTCAAAAATACTGGACCATGTGTACATTCCAACTTCCAATGCGCAAAACAATTCACCGCGGACAGCACGACAAACATCGCAGGATGCAGCCTCAGACAAACCGGCGCAATCTCCTTGTTTCAAGGAAATTGCGCCGAAATTGCATGGTTCGATCAACCCTCGGTGTTAGAACTCATAGTGCATGCCGAGGGTGACATCGTTGGCGTGGAAGTTGCGCGGCGCGGTGAACCCGTAAACCGGGGTCGCCCCGGACATTGCGGTATTGACCACGGAACTGCAAGGCACCACCGGCAGAGGGCCGGCATTGCCCACAGTGAGGCTGGGGTTGTCGTTGCAATACTGCGCGCCGGAACGGCCACCCTCGCCATAACCGAAGTAGTCGTAGTCGGCCTTCACGATCAACCCTGGGTGAACCGTCCATGCGGCGCTCACGAAGGGAGTCTGGTAGGTGGACACCAGCGAACCGTTCACATCGCTGGCGTCGGTGAAGAACCGTGTGCCGTTCACCGCGCTGACGCGGTAACCCATATCTGAATGCAGCTTCGCGTTGGGCGACAGGGCGACCGCCACCGATCCGTACTGGGTCGGCGCGTCCTCAAAGTCCTTGGCCGGCCCAAAGAGCACGGTCTGCGATCCGTGGCCGGCGGCGACAGGGAGGCAAAGGGTTCCGCTCTGGATGGCGGCGGCAGGCGCGACCGTGCCTCCCGGCATGGCGCTGGCCGCACCTTCAAAGCAGATGTTGGTTGCCGTGTAGACGTCGCTGTACGTGTAGTTGACATCCAATCCGTAATGCTCGTTCGGCATCAGGTCCGCGCCCAGGCTCACCACGCGAGTGTGATCCTCATGGCCTAGCGGGCCGGCAGCGGACGCAGTGCCCGTATTGTTCGTGTTGTTGTGCCGTTCGAGGTCGTTAAAGGCGCCGGTAAGCGTCGCCCACGACTTGGGCCTGTACATCGTATGCACCCTGTAGTGCTTGGTTTGCCGCGGAGCAACCGGGGTGAAGACGTTGTTGTTGTACAGGATTTCAGCGCTGCCGCTTAGATCCCAGTTATTGGCCGGATGCAGGGCTGCGTTGAAGATGGCTCCGTTTTCGTTGATGGTGAAGAATGTAGCGCCCGTCTGCGAAGACGTGACATTCGGAGAGCCTTCGGTGATGTCGTGTGTGCCGTAGCGATAGGTAAGCGAGTAGGTCGAGCGAGGAGTCGCATCCCAGGTCACGGTCGCGTTATTCGTGACGAACTTCTGACCGAAGTAGTTGAACGTCGGCGCACCTATTGCAGAGACGCTGTCAAAAGGGGCAGAGCCGCTGGTTGCGGTGGTGGAGGTCACGCCGGCGTAGTTGATCGTCTCCTCGCCTACAGTCGCGGGCACAGTCACCGTGGTGCCGCTGGTGAACTCATTGGACCCCGACTGGTGAACGTTCGAGAAGCTCAACTGATCGGAGAGGCTGATGGTCTTCGTCGCCTGCCAGATGATGCCGTAGTCGATGGCGACCACCTGCCGCTTGGCGCTCGCTTGTGCCGTATAGGAGAGCTCGCGGGTAGCAGCGTCCAGACCCTGGAAGTCCTCGTAGTAGTTCGGCAGGTTCATGTTCGCGCTGGTGTAGCGAAGATCGCCGTTCATCTCGATGTTTTTCAGTGTCGTGCTTTGCAGCCGGAAGATCTCGGTCGGGAAGATCTCACGCGTCGGCTGGGAGCGGTAGTAGCTGGTGATGACGTTGCAGGCCGGATCGATGATCGGCAGTCCGCCCGTTGGATTGGCGCCAAGAATGCTCGTATTCGTTACGCTGCTATTGCAGACCTTGCTGCCAGTGGCGCTGAATGCGCCCGTGCTGCTGTAGCCGTAGGGCGTGAAGCTCTGGTAGCTGTCCAGCAGCGCAACCTTGGTTCCGTCCGCCTCCTGCACGTTGAAAGAGCTGGGATTCATGGTGAAGAAGGAGTCGAGCTTGTTGTGGTCGATCTGCTCCTCAAAGGTCAGCTTGGTGCCGTGAATGGGCTTCCAGTCGATGCCGCCGGTAAAATCGTCCGAGCTGTTACGCTGGTATTCCTCGAGGATCACTTCGGACCCGGCCACCGAATTGCCGCTCGGGCTCAGGCTCGGTCCCTCGAAGGTACTCCGCGAGTATTCTGCCCGGTAAGTGATCTGGGACAGCGGGAAGAGCGTCAGGTTCGTGTCCGTCATGCGGCGCACTGTGTTGTACATGAAGGGCGATTGATTGACCTGCGGCCATGCATACGGAGTCGTCGAGCCGCTGATGGGAATCGAATAGCCGCTGGGGATGCCCGGATTGCCCAGCAAATCATAGTCGAAGTACTGACGATCGCGGCGGAACATTCCCGAAAAGTCGTAAATCTTCCCCTTGGAAAAGTCCAGCTTGGCAAAGTTGTAGGGGTCGCCGCCGAAGCCGCTGCCCATGGCGCTCAGGGTATCCACCAGCGTGTGCTTGGTGGTGGGCAGAGCGCGCATTTCAAAGGTTTCGCCCATCATCCGCGGCCCGGACTGGGTGTTGACCATGGTATCGTACATGGCATTGCTGCCCGAGAGACCGACCGTGTGCCCGCCGGCGTCTACGCTGCCATGTGCCACGTATCCGTTGGGAATGTCCATGTTGGCATACGTGATTGGAGTTTGCGCACCGGCGGCGCCTGCCATCAGCAGGAGCGCGGCGGCGCCAATACATCCGGCGATCCGCCGGTGCGCTGCGGGCTGTTGACTCAACAGCTGAGAAAGCCAGCTTATCTTCTTCATATGAAGCCTCACTTCAAACAATCATGGTGGCTGGCATCGAGAATCCAATCTCGAGTGCCAAGCTGGTACGCGATCCGTGCCGCGCCGCCAGATGGTTCCGGGGCGCGGCAAAACTCCTCTACCTGAGAAACGCCGGCTGCATGTTCGAGCCATGGATATACGTGTGGCAACTCGTGCATGGCACGCTATCCGACGATCCCGCGCCCATTCCGTGGACCGTGTCGGCGGCGACCTGGCTATGGCACTGGTTGCACAACACGTTGATATTCGGCATGTTCAGCATGCGGGCGTTCTGCGATCCGTGGGGCGAGTGGCAGGCCAGGCATCCTTCCGCCTTGACCGGAGCGTGCTCATACACAAAAGGTCCACGCACATCGGTGTGGCACTTGGTGCAGATCGCGTTTTGATCGGCCGTAGTTTTCAGGTTGTTGTTCTCGAAGGTGCCGTGCACGTCATGGCAGTCGGTGCAACTGATCCCGCCTTCGTTCACCGGATGGTGGAAAGGCATGGAGAAGGACGGCTTCACATCGCTGTGGCACTGAAAGCAGAGCGTGGGTTGCGCGGCCCGGAGCAGGTTCTTGGGCACGGCGGCATCGTGAACGCTGTGGCAACTGATGCAGCTCACCCCCGCCTTGGCGTGGGGCGAACGCAGGAAGTTGGGATGCGTTCCGGCATGGCAGCCCAGGCAGGTTTCATCAATCTGCTTCGGGGTGGCCTTGGCGGGGTCGAATATCTTGGAGATGTCGCCGCCGCCGTCCACGTGCGCCTTGCCGGCGCCATGGCAGCTTTCGCAGGCGCCGGCCTTGTTGCCGTGCAGCTCAACGATTGCGCTGTGCGGATTGTTGGCCAGGCCCTTGGCCACATCTGCATGGCAGGTGGCGCAGGTATCCGAACCCACATAATCGGCCGGGTTCGTATCCTTGACTTGCGCGGTGGCCTGCTGGCCGCCGGATGCTGGAGCCGCCAGCGCGGGGACGCACAATACCGCTGCGCCCAGCATCAACATCGAACACGCTAGCAACCCCGTCCACGTACCCGGAGCCGCACCAATCAGCAATTGCGTAACAGGCCTAGCCTTATGCATGGAAAATACCGCCTTGTGTGCTCTCATAGCCGCTTCCTCAAATGAAATGTCGGCGTCCGGCGGCTCAAAACGGCAGGTTCCTGGATTGGAATTGCCGGGTCGGCGCTGAATCGTCGCTCAACCACTTGCAGAAGGTGCTCTTTGTGCGGAGCATCACCTCTGCGCTGAATGCTAACGTTTTGCTTTCCCGTAAACGGTGATGTCCATCACACGCTAGAGAGAGCGCCATTCCCGGTCTGGATTTCCTGTCCCAAAGTGACATAGGCTTCCCGCCCCGCGAAAAATCTTCAATCGCCGGCGAGAAAGTTATGTATTTCCCGCATTCGGCCTCGAAACGGCCAAGCCGAAGAGCAGGAACCGCTCTCTCTTTGCAAGAACAGCAGAATTTGCTCTTTGCGACTGAGCAGTAAGGAACATTTCCCTTCCTCGGGAAGAGTTGCCAGAAGCTGGAGAGACCGCTGGCTCGCAACTGCCCACGGCTTCCTACGCCATTCGATTCAGACTCGATTCAGGCTCACCCGGCGTGAAGGGGGGATTGAAGTGCAGGCTCAACGCGGCGTTGCAGGTAACCACGGCATTGCAGAGCCGTGAGGCCCATCACATCCACGACTGCTGCGGCTCCGGCAAACTTGGCTTCGAACAGGGGTGTCTTGAATGGCCGCGAGGCCCGGTAGCCGTTTCCAACAGAAGCCGGCTTCTGGCTGCAGAGTGCAGCGTAGAGTCAAAGGCCGAAGCGGTGCAGCTGAACTGCGGCGGACGGTGCAAGACCATGACGGAAAAAGAGAACCAGGCAGGAGCGCACACGCGGCAAAAGCAGCTGGCACGTCAGGCTCCGGTGGGCTGCGCGGCTTGCTCCAATCGCCGCCCCGGCTGGTTCTGCTCACTGGGCAGCGCCGTGCTGGCGGATCTGGAGCTGGCCACCAGCACCGTCAGCCTGCCCGCGCAGGCGGCGCTCTTTACCCAGGGTGAGGATGCACGCTGCCTTTATCTGATCTGCGGCGGCTACCTGAAGCTGACCGCCGGACACCCGCAGGATCGCCAGATGATCGTCCGGGTGGCCGGACCTGGCTCCATGCTGGGCCTGTATGCGGTTCTTTCCCATGGGGTTTACGAGGTGTCGGCCGAGTCGCTGACCAGCGCTCAGCTTCGCCCCGTCGAGCGCGATCGCTTCCTCAGCTTCCTGCGCAGCCACAAGGAAGCCCAGATGCGCGCCGTTCAGTGCATCTGCCAGGAGTACCGGTTTGCCCTGCAGGATGCCTGCCGCATCGCCCTGGCCGAGACCGTGGCCGCCCGCCTGGGGCGTCTGCTGCTGGAGCTGGCCCACCAGATCGGCGAACAGTTGAATGAGGGCGGCTTCCGCTTCCCCCTGCTGTTGACCCACGAGGAGATGGCGTCCATGGCCTGCACTACGCGCGAAACCGTCACCCGCACCCTGGGCCAGTTCCGCAAGGACGGCTGGATATCCATCGAAGATTCCCTGGTGACGCTGCACCAGCCGGATCGCCTGCAGGCTCTCAACTAGACTGATGTTCATAGACTGATTTTCACGCTCCCCGCAGCCTGGCTGCCGAGTCCAGGAGCTATGATAATCAGGGGGAAGTTCATGGCGCGTATCACCCGTCTGGCAGCTTGCTGTTCTGTTTTTTTTCTCGGCTTCGGTTCCGTCGTTGCGCAGGGTCCGGCTACGGTCGCTGCCCAGCCGAGCGTCACCACGACTGAAAGCCCGGAAGTTCAAACCTTCCAGAAGATTGAAAACGCCTGGTCCAATGCCATCAATCAGCGCGACGAGTACGGTCTGGAGCTGGTTCTGTCCCCCCTGTTCGTGGATGTTGCGGCCAGCGGCGACATCTCCACGCGCGACCAGCAAGTGGCTCAACTGATTACCAACGAGGACAAAACCGTCTATCTCGTTCAGAAGGTGATTACCGTGCGCATGCTGGGCGACATCGCAGTGGCCAACGGCACCTACGAACTGCGCCACCGCGTCGGCTCTGCCCAAGTGGACGAAAAGGGAGTCTTCACCCACGTCTTCGAGCGCGTTCACGGCGGCTGGCGGTGCGTCAACTCGCAGCGCACCGCGGTTCACGAAGATTCCAACGCCAAGCACAAAAAACAGTCCAACGCCGAGCTGCCCTTCCACTTCCCGCTCTTCGGCCGGTAGCGGCGGGAACAGCGTACGGAAGTGCCGGCTTTCGCCGCGAGAGCCATCCAGCGGATTCTCCACCCTGAAGGACTTCGGCGCCGAGGCATGAAGCGGTCCTCTTGATCCGGCCCGTAAATACTGACCATTGGGCGCCCCACGCATTCAGCGTCCTCTGCTGAATGCGTGGGAGACGCTCACACTATTGAGGGCCGGGTCAATATTGCCAGGATTTGTGCAAGGATGGAAATTCTTATTGCAGATTTCACCCTGATTTTTATTAAGGAGTGGACTACTGCATAAATCAAAATAAGGAATTACGTTAATATAGAAAAGTACCTCTTCGTTCATTAGTCAAGATCCTGCCTTTTTGAACTTTCTCCATGGCAAGCCAACGTCAAACCGGCGACTACAAGGTCACATCGACAGCGGGAGAAGAGGTGCGTGCTTACATTCCAAAGCCTTTACCTCCTGACCCTCCGCTTGATCTGACTCGACTTTATCCGCTCCTCGACCGGGCAAATCAGGCGCTGGGACGGTTGGACGGTTCGACCGCCCTGCTCCCCGACACACACATTTTTCTCTATTTCTATATTCGCAAAGAGGCTGTCGTCTCTTCGCAGATTGAAGGAACGCAGTCCACGCTCTCTGAACTGCTGCTCTTCGAGAATGGCGTTGGGCCAGCCGCCTTGATGGACGACTTCAAGGAGACCTCACACTATATCGCGGCCATCCAGCATGGTCTGGACCGGCTCAAGGAGGGGTTTCCTGTTTCCCTTCGCCTGCTCTGTGAGATTCATGGTGTGCTGCTGCAAGGAGGACGAGGCAGTGAAAGAACACCCGGTGAATTTCGCCGCAGCCAAAACTGGCTGGGTGGTACCCGGCCTGGAAATGCTCTCTTTGTGCCGCCGCCGCCCGAAGCGTTGATGGAGTGCCTCGGCAGCTTCGAGAAGTACCTCTATGACGATCGGCTCCCATTGCTGGTGAAACTGGGGCTGGTGCATGTGCAATTCGAAACCATCCACCCGTTTCTCGACGGCAACGGAAGGCTGGGGCGGCTTATGCTCACGCTTCTGCTTTGCGAGAGCGGCGTGCTCCGCGAGCCTCTGCTCTACCTCAGCCTGTACCTCAAGACGCACCGCGATCGCTACTACGAATTGCTGCAAAAAGTGCGTACGGAAGGCGTATGGGAGGAGTGGCTGGAGTTTTTTCTCGATGGGATCGGCAGTACAGCGGAACAGGCCGCCGAGACAGCGGCGAAGCTGCGCCAACTCTTCCGCGAAGACCGTGAGCGTATACAGAAGCTCGGCAAGGCCTCTGGAACGGCAATACAAGTGCATGCTTACCTACAGGCCCAACCGGTCAGCTCCATCCGGAAGATCGCCTCTGGAATCTCCAAAACGGTGGCGCCCGTCGCGGAGGCTCTCCACAACCTCCAGCAGATGGGCATCGTGAACGAAGTTACCGGCCGCCGCCGCAATCGCATCTTCGTCTATCAACATTGTCTCGATCTAATTGGCTCCGGCACCGAACCAATCCCAGCGTGGCCAAAATAGGCTCCCCAGCCAGCCTCTTTGACCCTGGCAGCCGTATGGAGACATGGACCAGGCTGAGCGCGGCCGGGGTGACGCCGGGAAGGCGGCTGGCCTGACCGATCGTGATGGGACGCACCCGCTCCAGCTTTTCCTGCATCTCCCGCGAGAGGCCGCTGATGGCGCCGTAATCCAGCCACGCGGGAATCTGTACAGCCTCGGCGTCCTTCAACCTGGCAATGGATTTTTTCTGCTGCTCCAGGTAGCCGGCGAACTTGATCCCCGTCTCCACGGCGCGCGCCTCGTTGCGCAGGTTGCTGCGCAGAACGGCAGTCTCCGCTTCGCCCGGCTGGCCTTCACTCGCTTCCGAATTCGGATTGTAGGCGGCGGCAAGCTCCGTACTGCTGACTTGCTGACTCGCCGCGAACATCCCCTCCAGCACCGCTTCAATGCCCACCTCCGGCCGCTTCAGAAGTTGCGCCCAGGTCAATCCAGCCGTCGCCGTCAGCTCACCCAGGCCTGCAGCCCGCAGACCATCCGGCGTTGCTTTACCCGTGGCCAGCAACTGCTCCAGCGCGGCCATCCTCGCCTGCTTCTGCTCGTACTCCGCCCAGGCCGCATCATTGATCAGCCCCAGCCGGCGTCCGTGCGGAGTGAGCCGCCGGTCGGCGTTGTCAATCCGCAGATGCAGCCGGAACTCAGCCCGCGAAGTGAACATCCGGTATGGCTCATTCGTCCCCTTGGAGATCAGATCGTCGATCAGTACGCCGGTATAGCCCTCGGTCCGGTCCATGGTGAACGGCGGCTCGCCCTTCAGCCACAGCGCCGCGTTGATGCCGGCCATGATGCCCTGGCAGGCGGCCTCTTCGTAGCCGCTCGTCCCATTGATCTGCCCGGCCAGATAAAGCCCCTCCATGCTTTTCACGCGCAGGGTGCGGTCCAGCTCGGTGGCGTCCACACTGTCGTACTCGATGGCATAGCCGGGCCGCAGCAGCTCCGCCTGGTCCAAGCCGGGAATCGAGCGCACAATCTGCCACTGCACTTCCATCGGCAGCGAGGTGGACATGCCATTGATGTAGACCTCGTGGGTGTGCAGGCCCTCCGGCTCCAGAAAGAACTGGTGCTGCGTCTTGTCCGGGAACTTGACGATCTTGTCCTCGATCGACGGGCAATAGCGCGGCCCCACGCCCTCGATCTGCCCGGAGTACATCGCCGAGCGATGGACATTTTCGCGGATGATGCGGAGCGTCTCCGGGGTGGTGAAGGCGATGTGGCAACTGATCTGCGGCTGCACGATCTTCTTGGTCCGGAAGCTGAAGGGCGTGGGCTCGGCGTCGCCCGGCTGCTCCTCGAAGGCCTCCCACCGAATCGTCCGGCCGTCGAGCCGGGGCGGCGTTCCCGTCTTGAGCCTGCAAGTCCGCAGCCCCAGCGCCCGCAGCGCCTCGCCCAGCAGCACCGAGGCTGGTTCGCCCGAGCGCCCGGCCGGATAGCGCTCCTCGCCGCAGTGGATCAGCCCATTCAGAAACGTGCCCGTGGTAATAATGGTGGCCCCGGCCAGAAGCCGGCGGCCGTCCCGTAGCTTCAATCCCAGAACCCGCCTACGCTGTTCCCGCGTCCCTGCGTCCCTGGTCCCTGGTCCCTCGTCGATCACCAGATCGACGACCTCGGCCTGGCGGATGTGCAACCCCGGCTGCGATTCCAGCACCTCGCGCATCTTCACTCGATACAACTGCTTGTCACACTGCGCCCGCGGGCTCCAGACCGCCGGGCCGCGCGAGGTGTTCAGCAGCCGGAACTGAATCCCGACCGCATCGGCCACCTCGCCCATGATCCCCCCCAGCGCGTCCACCTCGCGGACCAGGTGTCCCTTGGCCACGCCGCCGATGGCCGGATTGCAGCTCATCTGCGCGATCAGGTCCATGTTCATGGTGATCAGCGCGGTCTTCAGGCCCATGCGCGCCGCGGCCATCGCCGCCTCGCAGCCAGCGTGCCCCGCACCCACAACCACCACGTCATACTGCTCGGTAAATGCCATTCATCTCCCATTTTACGGGCTTTCCGCATTCGCCGCAGGATTGGAGGCACGAGGTAGCGGCCCAGTTTGAAGCGTACGGGCTTCAGCCCCTCAGGGACATTTCATTCAAACTGACCCACTACCGGCGCAAACCGCGCACATGAAGCACAATTCACTTGACACTGCCGCGCGTCTCAGATGAAATAGTCGTACTTTCGCGTTGCCATCCTCCCGAACCAAGGGCACGCGCCGGCAATCGAGGAGAGACACATGGTCAACGGAGAGAAGATGAAATGGCGTAAACTTTGGATGCAGATCGCGGTTGTCCTGCTGTTGGTGGTCGGCGTGGCCACAGCCGCCGATGCGCCGATGCAAACCTATACCTCCACCGACGGACGCTTCAGCGTTCTCTTCCCCGGCGTACCGGAGCCGTCCACGCAGACGATTCCCCTGAAGAATGGGGAGAATGTCCTGCTCTACCAGCTTGCCGCCGACGCCGACGGCGGCAACACCAGCTACATTGTGATGTACAACGATTATCAGCCGGACGTCATCACCGGGCCGCCCCAGGATCTGCTGAAACGGACGCGCGACGGCGCGGTTGCCGGCAAAACGTTGCTGACCGATACGGAGATCGAGCTGGGCGGCGTGCCCGGACGCGCCTACACTGCCACCGACGCGGACGGCTGGCAGTACGACGTGCATGAGTTCCTCTCTGGAACCCGCTTTTACCAGTTGATCATCACCGTTGCCAAAGGCCATACCGCAACCCAGCGCGACGCCTTCATGGACTCGTTCAAGATTCTCTGAGCGCCAGCTCGCGAAAGTAGCGACGTTTGAGGTATCCCAGGTCTCAAATCGAGGCCTGGGACGCCCCGACTCTTCCCTGTTCCCTCAATAGAAAAGATACTTGCGCCAGCGGTCGTCGCCGCGGCCCAGCATACGCATGATCTGGCGGCTGGTGTGCAGCGAGAAGGGGCGCGGCTCGCGCAACAGCACCATGTCGTCCAGTTCGTGCAGCATCCGATTGCCCTTCTGGCGGTTGCAGCCGTGGCAGCAGGCGACCAGGTTTTCCCAGGTGGAATTTCCGCCCCGGGAGCGGGGAATCACGTGGTCCAGCGTCAGGTCGCCGGGAGCCAGCACCTCGCCGCAATACTGGCAGGTGTTGCGGTCGCGCAGCAGGATATTTTTACGCGAGAGGGCGCGCGTCTGGTAGGGGATGCGGCGATATTCCAGCAGCCGGATCACCGAGGGCATGGCGATGCGGCTGCGCTGGGCGTGCAGCGTCAGCCCGTGCTCCTCCTCGGTGCGCGCAATGCCCTTGAGCACCAGCACCAGCGCCCGCCGCGCGCCGCAGATGTTGATCGGCTCATAGGAGGCGTTCAGCACCAGCACCGGCATCTGCAGGATGTGCGCGGAGTGGATGGTCACATTCTCGCCGGCAAAGGCCGCGGCCCTGGCGATCGACTTTTGCTTGCGTGCGTGAATCATGGCTTTTCCCAGCGACATCCTTTATCCCCTCGTCAAAAAGATGGTTGGTCGTGCGATGAAAGTTTGAACACTCCTTGCAGGTTTTCCGCCAGCGCATTGCTGGCCAAACCCAGATTCTCCTCCGCATCGTCCAAGCGGTCGCCAAAATTGGCATCTGCCCCGCGGCGATATCGGTCAATGCTGCCCGCCCTGGCCAGCGTGGCCACCCAGACCGTAGCCGCGCCAGCCTGGACCAGCGCACTGGCCGCCGCGCGTGCCGTGGCGCCGGTGGTGAAAATGTCGTCGATCAGCAGAATATGCTTCAGGCTGACGGCGGCCGGGTCGGAGACGGTGAACGCTCCGCGCACATTCAGGCGGCGCTGACGCCGGGTCAGGCCGAATTGGCTCTCGGTGGCGCGCAGCCGCATCAGCGTGGTCGAGGCCAGCCTCAGCCGCCATTCCGGATGCGTCCTGGCCAGCGCCGCAAGCGCGTGAACGGCCAGCGAGCGGGCCTGATTGAAGCCGCGTTCGGCAAATTTCGACCGGTGCAGCGGCACGGGAACCACCAGCAACTCGCCGGGCGCCTCAGCCGCCAGTTGGGCGATGGCCTGGGCCAGCATTCCGCCCAGATTACGCGCAGAACCGTGCAGCCGGTCGTATTTGAGCGCATGAATGGCCGCTTTCATGCGGTCCTGGTACGGCCCGTAAGACACGGCGCGGCTGAAGGGCGGCGGCGCCATGCGGCAGGCCCGGCACATACCGAAGGAGGCCTGGAAGGGCGTATCCAGCGAATCGCCGCAGCGCGCGCACAGATTCCCGCCGGGGAGGGGAAACTCCGTCCAGCAAAGTTCGCAGATGGGCACGGAAGCGAGATGCGGCAGAGGGGAGCCGCAGAGAACACAGGAGGCAGGAAGCAGGGCGCAACTCAAGGCATCCACGGGACTTCGAAGGACGCGCGCGACGGCGCGCCAACGCGTAGTCTCCGAGGTTGGAACGTCGCACGTCAGTGAACCGGAGTCCCTGCGGAAGACGCACCTCTTTGGGGCAGGCACGGACGAACACCCGCCGCCTGCCGACAGTATACCCGGAGTTGAGGTTAGATGGCAGGAGTTTTCGTGCCGATCACGCTGAATGTCACTGTATCCGCGGCCGGCAATGAAACCGGGACAGGTTTCGCTTATCCCTGCCCCGGCCAGGAACTCAATCGGCGCTAAAAAACCCCCGCCAGAAAGACCTCGCTGCGAGAAGCCTTGAGGCTTTTCGCGCTGAGGGGCTCCAGCACCAGCGGCGAGAGAGTGATCACCGGGCAGCAGGACCGGGCCAGCACCTTGTAGACCACACCGTGTCGGGTGATGGCGGCAAACGCCGATGCGCCCTGCGCTCCCAGCACGATCAGATCCGCCTGCTGCGCCTTTCCCTGAAAGAGCAGCTCCTCGGTCGGGTCGCCCGGCACGACGATAGCTTGCACCTGAATCTTCTCGCGCAGCTTTTCAGGAATCATCGCAACCATTTCGTCTTCAATCTGATCGATCGACCGCCCGCCCAGAACCTCATGCCGTTCCTGCGGCCGGATCACGTGTTGCAGCAGCAGCCGGGCATTGTGCTCAGCGGCCAGTTGCGCCGCAAAGGCGACCTCCATGAAACTGGATTCGTGCAGGCTGACTGCGCACAGGATGGTGCGGGTGACAAAGTTGCGGTAGGCGCCATCCACCACATCCGGACCGACAATATAAACCGGCACGCGGGCGGTGCGCAGCACCGCCTCGGCCACCGAACCGACCAGCAGCTTGCCGATAGGGCCGGGTGAGTGTGTGCCCATAACGATCCGGTCTATCTGTCGTCGGCTCTGACCCTCAGTCTCCCCTTCCCGCAGATAGGCCAGAATCTGGTCGGCGGGCAGACCGGCGCGGACCACCGTGGAGCAAGCGACACCCGCCTCGCGGACGCGCTGGGCCAGTGGCTCCAAATGCTGCAATTCCAGCCGGGCTGCAGCAGCCGAATCGTAATAGATCACGCCCGAGGCGTCCGACGCGGAGACCACCAGCGTGTCATAGGCATGAAAGAGAATGAGTTCGGCGTCGAACTCGACGGCCTGCGCCAGCGCAAAAGCAAAGGCTTTTTCGTTGGCCGGAATCTCCGCGGCAAAAACAATGGTGGAGGGCTTGCTCCAACCGGGCTTAAGTAAAGCGGACATGGAACCTCCTGGAAGTATGGCGGCCTATCAGCAGACTTTCCATCGGCTTGGGTCGCCCGATGGGGGTGCGGCGGGCGGCGAGCCACTGCCGAACCACATAAACTCTAGCCTCCGGCGTACCGGAAACCTTGTGTCAGCCACAACAGGCGCAGATTCCAGGGCAATTCATCAACCGGAATGGGATTTTGCGCCCTTTTTGGGAAATTGTCCAGCCGAAAAATCCAATGTCTCGATCCAGCCCCGGGAAAGTGATCCCAATCACATC
>VFSW01002205.1_pt1 | contig 29533 bp, 29 predicted proteins | sample 5358111 | NCBI WGS metagenome assembly VFSW01 (sample SAMN11554181, study PRJNA540505) | mine drainage metagenome | isolation source: sediment from site ElyBrook_90M | place: USA: Ely Copper Mine, Vershire, VT | collected 2017 | reverse complement strand
GCCCGCCGCAATCTCCGCATGGCGGTCGCCGCGCGAAAGCAGCGCCACCGTGCCGCAGACCAGCACGAACGCCACATAGGAAATCGACCACATCCACGCCTGCTGCCCGCTCGTCAGGTAGGGTTCGATGAAGACCGGATAGGTCAGCAACCCGAGCATGGAGCCCGCATTCGAGAGCGCGAAAAACCGGTAGGGCATCGCACCGCCGTTCGATTGGGAGTACCACGATTGCAGCAGAGGGCTGGTGGACGAAAGCAGGAAGTAAGGCAGCCCCACCGTCGCCGTCAGCAGCCCCAGAATCCGCAGCAGAGGATCTTCCGCGCCCGTCGGCTTCCACCATGCCGAGGGCAGAATCGGCAGCGAGAGAAAGCTCAGAACCAGCAGAGTCAGGTGAACCGCCGTTTGCGTGCGACCCCTCCGCCCGTTCAGCCAGTGGGCATAGGCGTAGCCTCCGAGCAGCGCCATCTGGAAGAAGAGCATGCAACTGGTCCAGACAGCCGCCGACCCGCCGAACCAGGGGAGAATCAGCTTCGCGATGAGCGGCTGCACCTGAAAAAGCAGAAACGCGCCCAGCAGGATGGTCGCCGCGAACAGCGGCGCCGGGACGCGAGGCCTGCTTTCGCGCGAGCTACCTGTAAGCGGAGACGCCGGTGACGCGCTCTCCAATGACGAGGGCATGGATGTGGTCGGTGCCTTCATACGTTTTGACCGTTTCGAGATTGCACAGATGTCGCATTATAGGATACTCGTCCGTGATCCCGTTAGCACCCATCAGATCGCGGCTCAGGCGGGCGCACTCAAGCGCCATGGCCGCGTTGTTCCGCTTGAGCATCGAAATGTGCGCGGGCTCCAGTTTTCCCGCGTCTTTGAGGCGTCCGCACTGGAGCGCGAGCAATTGCGCCTTGGTGATTTCCGTGATCATCCAGGCGAGTTTCTCCTGCACCAGCTGGTGGCTCGCGAGCGGCCGGTCGTCGAATTGCTTTCGCAAAGTTACGTAAGCGCGCGCGGTTTCGTAGCAATCCATGGCCGCGCCCAGCACACCCCAGCCGATGCCGTGCCTTGCCTGCGAGAGGCAGGAGAGCGGGCCTTTCAGGCCCTTCGCGCCCGGCAGCATCGCCGAATCCGGCAGCCTGCAATCGATGAACGAGAGGCTCGAAGTCACCGATGCCCGCATGGACCACTTTCCGTGAATCTCGGAGGTGGAGAACCCCGGCGCGCCGCGCTCGACGAGAAAGCCGCGGATGCCATCTTCTTTGCCATTGACGAGCGCTCTCGCCCAGACGACGGCAATATCCGCGATGGAGCCGTTGGTGATCCAGGTTTTCTCGCCGTTCAGCACCCATTGCGAGCCATCCCGCACGGCGCGCGACCGCATCGCCGCGGGATTCGACCCGAAGTCCGGCTCCGTGAGGCCGAAACAGCCGATCGCCTCGCCCGATTGCAGGCGCGGGAGCCAGCGGGACTTCTGCTCTTCCGAACCGTATTCGAGAATGGGGTGCATCGCGAGCGCGCCCTGCACGGATACGAAGCTGCGCAAGCCCGAATCGCCGCGCTCGATCTCCTGCATGATGAGCCCGTACTCCACGTTGCTCATGCCGGCGCAACCGTAGCCCTCCAGATTGGCGCCCAGGAACCCGAGCGCCGCCATTTCCGGGATCAGTTCGCGCGGAAACCGCCCCTCGCGGAAACAATCGCGGATCAGCGGCAGCACCCGTTCGTCCACGAACCGCCGGGCCGTTTGCCGGACCAGGAGTTCCTGTTCGGAGAACTGCGAATCGATCAAAAGATAGTCGACGCCTCGAAATGCCATCGAACCCAGTGTAGTTGCGGCGCGCGAAATTTCAACAGGACCCTAAAGATTGCGGCCGTTTTGCCCGATTAGTGAGTATGTTCCCGAACACAGACCAGAAAACGGCGGCGGCTACGGAGCGCGGCCTGCTCAAGAGTCGGCTTTTTGACATGGGGCGATGGCTAATGTCGCCGCCTGTGGAAGAGCCGCAAGCCGACTGGCAGGGCTGGCTGGGAGGCGGCCTTACCGTCGATCCGAGCAGCTTCACGACACAGTTGGTGAGCCTGCAGAAATCGCTTCACCGTGCGGGCCGGCCCGCCTTGCAACCGGTTGCCCAGCCGGCTGTCAAGCGTGGGGCCAAAAACAACTGAGCGGGCGTTGCCCGGGTGCGCTACGCGGCGGCAGCGGAGGAACTCGCCGCCGTGAGCTTCGCGATTGACGCGGCGTCGAGTTTGAGTTTCGTCGCTGCGGCCAGATCCGCAAGCTGTTTCTCGCTGGTAGCGCTGGCGATCGGGGCGGTGATGCCCGGTTGCGCCATCAGCCAGGCGAGCGCCACGCTTGCGGGAGTCGAGTTGTGCTCGCCGGCGACGGCTTCGAGCGCGGCGATCACGGCGAATCCGCGGGCGTTCAGATATTTTCCGACGATTCCGCCACGGGGTTTCCCCGCCGCATCGGCCTCGCCGCGATACTTACCCGTCAGAAACCCGCCGGCAAGGGAGAAATACGGGATAACCCCGACGCCATATTCAAAAACGACGGGCGCGAGATCCGATTCGTAGTTTGCGCGCTCGACCAGACTGTAGTTCGGTTGCAGGGTCTGGTAACTCGCGAGACCGTCGCGCCTGCTCGTTTCGAGAGCCTCGCGCAGACGCGCACCGGTGTAATTCGACGCTCCGATGGCGCGCACCTTCCCCTGTTGAATCAATCGATCGAAAGCGCCCAGGGTTTCCGCCAGAGGAGTCGCTTCGTCGTCCTTGTGCGCTTGATAGAGATCGATACGGTCGGTCTGGAGCCGCCGGAGCGAAGCTTCGACAGCCTGCTCGATGTACTTTGGCGCCAGCCCCTGTTTGCCGTCCCCCATGTCTATCCCGACCTTGGTGGCGATGACGACCCGGTCGCGCGTATTGCTTCTTGCGAACCATTTGCCCAGAATCGTTTCCGATTCGCCGCCCACATGCCCGGGTATCCAGCGGGAGTAGACGTCGGCCGTGTCGATGAAGTTCAGCCCGGCGTCAAGCGCGGCATCGAGCAGCCGGAAAGAGTCCGTTTCGTTGACGGTCCATCCGAAGACGTTCCCGCCCAGCATGAGGGTGGGCACTTCGATTCCGGTATTTCCGAGTTTTCGTTTCTGCATGTCCATGTCTGAAGATCTATAAAGAAGCCTTCGCCGCGGTCTTTGCCATCAACTGGCGGAGCAGAGCCGCGGTGCTTTCGTGCACGTCGCCTGTCGAATTATCGAAACCGAGCCCGCCGGCGAGCCCCATGGCCGCATCGAGCGGCGTGAGCCCTTTTTTATCCTTCACGTCGAGTTTCGCGCCACGATCGGCAAGATATTGCACCACTTGATCCCAGCCTTTTTGCGCCGCGCCGTGCAGCGCCGTCTGGCCCCTGCTGTCGGTCGCATTGACGTTCGCGCCCGCTTTCAGGCAGAGATCGATGGAATCGATGGCCTCTTTCTCCGTCTTCTTGCGGCCAACCGTGTCTTCTTCCTTCGTGCCCAACCCCGCCGCGGCCATGAGCGGATCGATGCCGTTACGCGTCGCCAGTTTCGGATCGGCTCCCTTTGCGAGCAGAAGCGCGATTACAACGCTGTCGCCGGCCTTCGCCGCGCGCAGCATGGGCGTTGTGCCGGTGGTGAGCATCGTATCGTTGCCACGGTCCACCTTGGTTCGATAGGGCTGCTGGGTCAGCAGCTGCGCGTTCACGTCGGCGCCGTGCGCCAGAAGCGCCTTAACCAGGTCGAGACTGGCGATTTCATTGCCCGCCTCGCTCGGAGCCGGCCGGTTGGAGGCAGGCATGGTGTGCATGTCCACCGCGGCGTACAAAGCGGCCCGCCCGGTCTTATCGGCCAGGTTCGGATCGGCGCCTCGGTCGAGAAGGAACTTCGCCACATCGTAGTGCCCGTTTATAATCGCGTTCACCATGGGGGTGATGCCGTCGGGGTCGGCCCGATTCAGATTCGCCCCCGCATCGGCCAGGATCGGGAGGCACTCCATGCAGCCTTCGCGGGCGGCGAACATCAGGGCCGTGAAGCCGCCGGGAGGCAGCCATTTCTCGCGAGGCTCGGCGGTAACCTGGCGGTCCCACTTCACGACGGTGGATATCGCATTGACATCCGCGCCGTGCACCAGCAGTTCCTTCAGCATCGCCGGGTGGTTCTCTGCCGCGGCCCACATGAGCGCGGTTTCGCCGTGCCAGCTTTCGCGCGCATCCACCTTCGCGCCGTGCTCCAGCAGGACTTTCGCAGCGGCCGCGTTCCCGGTGCGCGCGGCCGTCATCAGCGGCGTTTCATCTTCCTGGCCCTTGGCGTTTGGATCGGCGCCGGCCTTCAGCAGTTTCTCGATGACCGCCGCGTCCCCGTTCACGCAGGCGAGGGAAAGAGGCGTCACGCCATAACGGTTCGCGGCGCTCACGTTCGCGCCCGCGCGCAGCAGGCGGTCCACCATATCGGCGTCGCCCTCGCGGACGGCCCATGCGATCGCCGTAGTGCCGTCGGCCTCCGGCGCATTCACATCGGCCTTCTGCCGCAGCAGGGCCAAAGCGGTGGCCCGGTCGCCCGACTTGACCGCATCCACCACATTGGCGGCAATCCCCGCGCACGCCAAACCGGCGGCAAACAAGAATGTGGCTATGAAACCTTCGCGGCGCATGGCTCGATCCTACAGGTTTTCGAGAATGCCGGTACTGTCGCCGAGACTGTCCATCGGCACGCCGGCTTTCGACAGCATGGTCAGGAGAAGGTTCGACATGGGCGTGTGGTCCGGATATTTGAGGTGCCGGCCACCTTTGAGCTGCCCCGCGCCTCCGCCCGCAACCAGGGTCGGCAACGGAAAATGGTTGTGCACGTTGCTGTTGCTCATGTTGCTGCCATAGAGAATCATCGAATGATCGAGCAGCGAGCCGTCGCCATCGGGCGTTTCCCTCAATTTGCCGAGGAAGCGCGCCAGTTGCTGCGTGTGATAGGTCTGGATTTTAACCAGTTTGTCGATCTTTTCCGGCCGGTTCTGGTGATGCGACGTGGCGTGATGCCCGTCGGGCACCCCCACCTGCGGATAAGTCCGGTTGCTTTCCTCGCGGGCCACCATGAAGCTGAACACACGGGTGATGTTCGCCTGATAAGCCAGCACCATCATGTCGTACATCAGGTGAAGGTGTTCCTCGTACGAATACGGGATGCCGACGGGTTCCTCGGGCAGGGCGATGCTGGACGCGTTCTGTAACCCCGCGTTCCGGATACGGCGCTCGATCTCGCGAACGCTCTCCAGGTAATCGCCCACCGCCGCCCGGTCGTGCGCGCCCAGATTGCGCTTGAAGCCGTTGGTTTCCTGCACGATGGCGTCCAGAATGCTGCGATCTTCCTCGGCGCGTGCGGCGCGCTCGGCGGGGCTGCTGCCGGTGCCGAACAAACGCTCGAAGACTTTACGCGGATTGATCTCCATGGGCAGCGGCGTGGTGTGCGTCCGCCAGGAGAGCGTATTCATGTAAATGCAGCCGTAATCGCGGTCGCAGGCGCCAAGCAGACCGGCATGGTCTTCGGTGGCAAGCTCGATTGAGGGCATCAGGGTGTCCTGCCCCATATGCTGCGCCGCAATCTGATCCGCCGTGACGCCGGCGTAGGCATCCACGCCCTGGGTTGGTTTGGGGCGCACGCCGCTCAGCCACGTGGTGGGGCTGAGGGAGTGGACGGCGCTCGTATCGGCGGCCCTCTGGCCGAAGCCGCTGACGATATTCAGACGGTCGCGGAACGGTTCGAGAGGACTCAGAACGGGAGAAAACTGAAACCCTGTACCCTCGGTGGCGGGAGTCCACTTGTCCATGATCGCGCCGTGCGGGACGTAGACGAATCCCAGGCGGGACGCCGGGCTGGCCGCTGTTTTGCTCAGCGCGGTTTGCGCCGGGAGCATGGAATCCAGCAATGGCAGCGCAAGGGTCACGCCGACACCGCGCAGGAACGTCCGGCGCGGGAGATGCTTCCTGGTGATGAACACGTTTCCTGTTCCCTCCTCGGAGAGGTACTACAACATCAATAATACTCCTGTCGGGATTTGTCAGCCGGGTCCGTCAGAGGGTGTCTGTCAGAGAGATTCCGGGAAGACGTCCCGAAGCCGCAGGTGGCATGGCCCGGAAAACATCTCGGTGGCTTCGCGTGGCTCCGGCTGCGTCAGGTGGTACTCCCAGGCTCTGCGTCCGACCGGGTCCAGGACCCAGCAGAACGGAACGCCGAATTCCCGGTAACGCTCGCATTTTGCGAGCATCTCGCCGGGCCGTTGCGACGGCGAGAGGATCTCGACGCAAAGCAGCGGAGGCTCATTGAGAACGTCGCGGTGCATGGCGGGGCGATCGCTCGCGAGCACGAGCACGTCCGGAATGACGATATCTTCGCCGACGATCACACTGAGCCCGAACTGAACGCGGCGTTCGCCGTAGAACTGTTCGAGGAGGCGCGTCAGACGCTGCTCCATTTTCGAATGCGTTACCGTACCCAACGGCTTCGGCCTCGTTTCCCCGCCAAGCAGTTCACACTCAGGGTCGAAACTCCGGTCGAGGTATTCGTCCACGGACAAGCCCGTGCTGAGATCTACTGTCAAACGGACACTCCCTTCACAATCGTACCGCCCGCCCGGGCATTACCGCCCGCGCTGTGGCTCGATACGGCCATCGGCAAGCAGACGGAAGCGAATTCCACGCCATTCCACCGTTGTGCCCGCCATTCCCCCCAGCCACACGGCGAATCCGAACAGGTCCCGCAGCGGAACCGCCGCCAGACCGGGAAGATTCATCGCGCCCAGCGCCCGCATCGCCGCGGCTGCCGCGGCCAAACGAACCAACAAACCCGCCAGCGCCATTTGCCAGTAACCGAGCCCGGCGGCAATGACGCACCAGAAGGTCGCCTGCGTGACCAGATATCCGGCGTAGCCCGCGGGCCGCGAAACGCGAATCGTGCGCGACCACCGGATCTGGTGTTTCCACACATCTCTCCATGAGCCCGCGCCCAGACTGGTTTCGACCACAGGATCCGCCAGCGCCACGCGTTTGTTCAAACCGGCAATGCGCGCGCCCAGCTGGTAATCGTCCGCGAGATACTCGCGGATGGACGCAAACCCTCCGATCGCCGCCAGATCCGAAGCGCGAAACGCCATGGTCGCGCCCAGCGCGAAACCGCTCGCGGAAAGCAGCCGGGCCACCAGCACGCTGGGCGCGAATTCGGTGGCAATGCCCAGCGCTTCCGCTTTGGAAGCGAGCGACGCCCCGCGCGCCCGATAGAGACAGGTCACCAGGCCGACACGCTCATCCGCCAGCAGGCCGACCGTGCGTGCGAGATAATCCGGGGCCACCAGAATGTCCCCGTCGTTCACCAGCAGCACTTCGTGCCGCGCGCGGCGGGCGAGGATTTCGAGCGAGCCCACTTTGCCGTTGGGCGCATCGTTCGCGGTAGTGACAACCCGTATGGGCACATCGGGAAACTCCCCGCGCAGACGCTCGATCTCGGATAACGCCGGGTCGAGAGGATCGGCCGTCCCGAAGATCAATTCAAACTCCGGATACTTCTGGGTTGCGTGCGACCGGATCGCCTCGTAAAAATGCGGATCGAGACCGCGCACGGGCTTCAGAATGGATACGGGAGGCCGGAAATCCGGAACTTCGTGCCTGCGCCGGAATCGCACGGCGCCCGCGATGGCCAGCAGATGGTAGGCAATGCCGCAACCAACCGGAATCGCGGCCGCGGCCCCGAAGAGCGTCACTGCGCGATGAAGAAGACGCCGATCAGGATCAGACCGACCCCGGCCCAGCGCCGCCAGTCCACGGCCTCTTTCAGCAGCACTTTCGCGAGCAGAGTCTCGGGAATGAACGTCGCCGCGGACATGGGCACCGCGAAACTCATCGGCGCGATCGACACCAGTTTCATGAACGAAAAGAACGACACGGCCATCGCGCAGGTGGAGACGATGACATAGAAATTGCGCGCCACGGCCCCGAACGCGCTGCCGATCGCGCCCGGCCGGAAGTCGTGAATCTCGCCGTGCTGCCGCATGCCGAGCGACCGCAGCACATCGCCCACCGTCGTGGCGCAGATCACCATGAGCACCAGCACCCACTTCATACCGAATCGCCTCGGAGCGCCGATGACGCCGCCGTACGCCCGACCAGTGTCACTCCGGCGGTCACCAGCACGATCCCGATCCAGCGGGAGACGGAGACGTATTCCCCTAGGAACAATCGCGCCGCGAAGGCGGTCACCACATAACCGATCGCGGTGACGGGCATCACGTAGCTCAGGTCGGCCCAGCTCAGCAGCGCCATGTGCGTGAGGGTCCAGACAATCAGCAGCGTCACGCCGAGCGCCACCCACGGATGAAACAGCGCGCCAATCAGCGCCTGCGGCGTGTTGCCAATGCCGCCCAGCTCCTGCATGCCTTTGGTTAAAGCGGAATTGCCCGCGACGTTGCTCGCCACCGTGAGTACCGCGAATAATCGCGTCCGCGCCTGCAGAGCGGCCACCGGCGCGGGAGCCAGTCCGCTAGTCCCCGGCATTTGCCGATACAGCGGTTTGCTGCCGCTGCTGTGAGATGAACTTCCTGCGGCGCGCCCGCAGCGCCATATATTCACGGGCTTCCTTCGTCAGGCGCTTCCGGTCGTGCGAGTTGAAAATAACCTTGCGGACCATGCGCCAGATCACGCGCGTGCGGAAGTAATATTCGCTGTAAAAGCGCTCCACCCAGTCCATCAGCTCGGCTTCGTTGAGGTTCTCGTAAACCACCTTGGGCAGTTGGTTGCCGCGTTCGTCCACAATGTTGCCGATCGAGATCAGATCGTTCTTCTTCGCATAATCGTGGAACTCGGTGCCGGGATAAGGATGGGCGATCGAAACCTGAATCGTCTCATTGTCCAGCTTTTTTGCGAAATCGATGGTTTTGCGAATACTCTCGCGCGTTTCCCCCGGCAACCCCACAATGAAATCGCCGTGAATCACCAGACCCAGCTTCTTGCAATTTGCCGTAAAGCGCTCCGCCATATCGATCGTGGCGCCCTTTTTGATGTTCTTCAGGATCTGCGGGTCGCCCGATTCGTAACCCACGATCAGCAGCCGGCATCCCGCTTCCTTCATGGCCTTGAGCGTGTCGAAGTCCGTCGTCACGCGCGACGTGCAGGACCACGTGAAGTTGAGCGGCTTCAGCTTCGAGCACAGCTCGATCGTGCGCTCCTTGCGGTAGTTGAACGTATCGTCGTCGAAGAAGATTTCCTTCATCTGCGGAAACGCTTCGAGAGCGTATTTCACTTCGTCGCGAATATCGTCGCTCGAACGCAGCCGCCAGCGGTGGCCTGAATGAGTCTGGGGCCACAGACAGAACGTGCACATCGCGGGGCAGCCCCTCGACGTGTACATCGAAATGAACGGATTCAGCAGGAACGGAACGTTGTAGTTCGCGATATCCAGATCGCGCTTGTAGGTCTTCGTGACCCACGGCAGCGCATCGAGGTTCTCGACCATGGGCGCTTCCGGATTGTTGACGATGCCGCCGTCCCTGCGAAAACTCGCGCCGGGAATCTCGTCAAGCGGTTTGCCGTTGGCGTAATCGACGATCTGGTAATCGAATTCCCGGCGGATGATGAAATCGATCGCCTGCGAGGCGTTCAACGTTTTTTCCGGCTCGACCGTGACCGGGGGGCCGACGAAGCAAACCTTCAGCCCCGGGTTGGATTCCTTCATCATTTCCGCAATCCGGCAATCGACCTCGAAGCCGGGAGTGGAAGTGAAAAGCACCAGCAACTGGAAGTCTCTGGCCATTTCGACCGTTTGTTCGATCGAAATCCGGTGCGGCGGCGCATCCACCACCTTACTGTCGGGAAGCATACCCGCCGGGTAGCAAAGCCATACCGGATACCAGTAAGATTCGATTTCCCGCGAGGCCGGCCAGCGGGAACTCGCACCCCCATCGAAGCCCTGAAAAGAGGGCGGGTTTAGAAACAGCGTTCGCATGCTCAAGCACCTATTGTAAGTCAGACCTGGCGCGGAACACGGCCGCCCTCCATCGATTTATCAATTCGTCGCGATAAGCGCCGTCCATTTCCGGCTCGAAGCGGCGCTCGACCCGCCAGAAGCTTTCCACCTCTTCCGCGCCCGACCACACCAGTTCCGCGATCCCGGCCAGATACGCCGCCCCCAGCGCCGTCGTCTCCACATCGGACGGTCGCACCACCGTCCTGCCCAGAATATCCGCCTGGAACTGCATCAGGAAGTTGTTCACGGACGCTCCTCCATCCACGCGCAACTCCTCGATCGGCTCCCCGGAATCCGCTTCCATCGCGTCGATCAGTTCCTTACTCTGAAACGCAATGCTTTCGAGCGCCGCCCGCACGATGTGCGCCTTGCCGGTGGCCCTCGTCAGCCCGCTGATGACGCCGCGCGCCCCCGCATCCCAATACGGCGCCCCGAGGCCCGCAAACGCCGGCACCACATGAACGCCTCCCGAATCCGGCACACTGGCGGCGAGCGATTCCGACTCTCCCGCCGTCCGGATCAATCCCAGTTCATCGCGCAGCCACTGGATCGCCGCGCCCGCGACGAATACGCTGCCTTCCACGGCGAACTGCGGCTGGCTTTCTGTTACAGCCGCCGCCCGCGTGCTCAGCAGGCGATGAGTGGAATGCGGCCGCCGCCCGCCTGCGTGCGTGAGCGCGAAGCACCCCGTGCCATATGTGTTTTTCGACAAACCCGCGCGGAAGCATGCCTGCCCGGCGAGCGCCGCCTGCTGGTCCCCCGCCACCCCGCTGATGGGAATTCTGGCGCCGGGAAGCAGATCCTTCACTTTGATCGTCCCGAGGCGGCCGGAGGATGGCACGATCTCCGGCAGCACGGCGCGCGGAATCCCGAAGATATCGAGAAGCTCGTCGTCCCACTCGCCGGTCTCCAGATCCATCAGCATGGTGCGCGACGCGTTGGTGGGGTCCGTGACGTGCGTCCCTCCCTGCGTGAGGTTCCAGATAAGCCAGGTGTCGATGGTTCCGAAGAGGATCTCTCCATCGCGCGCTCTGGCTTTCGCGCCAGGAACGTTTTCGAGAATCCAGCGAATCTTGCCGGCCGAAAAATAAGCGTCGATCACGAGACCGGTCTTCGCTTCGATCGTGGCGGCGTAGCCGGACCGGGCCAGTTCCGCGCACATGTCCGCCGTTCTGCGGCATTGCCAGACTATGGCTGGTGCGATGGGTTCGCCCGTCCGCCGGTCCCACATCACGGTGGTCTCGCGCTGGTTGGCGATCCCGCAGGCGGCCACGCCATCCGGCGCGATTCCGGGTGTCCGCAGCACGGCGCGCACGGCGGACATCTGCGCGCGCCAGATCTCCATCGCATCCTGCTCCACCCAGCCGGGGCGCGGGTAACGCGTTTCGAACGGAACGGCGTGCATCGCGATGCGCTCGCCCTTCTCGTTGTAGAGCGCGGCGCGGGCGCTGGTGGTTCCCTCGTCGATCGAGAGCACGCGCATAACGGCCATGCCGCCAATTATAGTGACTCGCCGCCTATAATAAATGGAGCCTATGTTCTTTCGCCGTGAGCGCACGAAAAGATTGACGTTCGAAGATCGCATGAGCGCCGCGCGCGCGGCGGGTTTCCGCACCGAATCCGCGGGTGGCGGAAAGACGCGCATCGAGCGCGACGGCGTCGCCGCGATTTTCACGCCGGGTACGGACAACGTCCCGCAGGTTGTAGAACCCGCCGGCGTGGCGATGGGCAAGGAAATCGGCACGCTCACCGATGGCGGATTTCAGAAGTTCTTCACCACCCCGGGCGGCAAGCGTATGCCCGCTTTGGCGGCGGAACTGAAAGCGATCCAGAACTTCCAGGAGGATCTCCGGGAAGCGCTCGACCTCGAAAGCCTGTATAACGAGTCGCTGGGGACGGTGTCGAATCTGTACCTTTACGACCGCGTGGAAGGCCGCGACCGCGGTACCCACGACAAACCGTGGGAAACCACCCGCTGATTCTTCCTTTGATGTGAGATATTCGGGTTTGGCGCGCCGAATGAGCCAGCCACCGTGCCCTCATTTGCCTGCTGGCGCCGTTCAAAAGAGGTCGCCATCAAAACAAAAAAGCGCATGACACCCGAAGGGGCCATGCGCTTTTCCGAAACCGGAAGCGATTTAAGTTCTGCCGCGGCGGAAGCGGCTAAAGCCGATCGCGCACAAACCGGTCAAAAGCAGGAACACCGTGGAAGGCTCGGGAACCGTGTCAACGGTAATCGCCGACAACGCCCCAGCCGACACACCGGGCACGGCTAAATCGCGGACGGTGATGCTGACGAGGTAGGTATTCAGATTGGTAAGGCCGACACCCAGGCTGCTGAGGGAAAGACTGCCCAACAGGAAGCCCTGGTCGCTAAGAACGACAGTCCCCGTGCTCCCGGCGTATGCACCCGACGCGCTTGTATACGCGGATGAGAACACCTGGTTCGTCACCATGGGCGTGGTGGAGGTACCGGGGTATGAAAAAGCGGCCGCAGGTCCGCTTGCCGGAGTGGCCACGCCACCGCACGCTCCAGTGACAGGCGTACAACCCACAGCGTTTTGGAGCTGGCCGCTCGGGGTGCTGCTGTTGCTGCTGTTGCCCGCCTTGACGATATACGATTGCGTGGTTGCCGCGTTCGAGGTGGTTCCGAAATTGAAAGTAACGTTGATGTCTCTTGAAGGAGGCGCCTTCGCCAATTCGGTATTGAGCATGGTCCACACATCGGTAACCCCAAAAACACCTATCGGGATGACTATTGTCGTGCTGGGCGACGACGGAATTGCCCAGAAGTTGTTCGACGCCCCGCCGGTGGTGCCGTCATTAACCATCGAGAACGTCACGCCGTTGGTCGAGTCCGTGATCGTTCCGGCATTCGCGCTGGATGTACTATATCCCGCGTACGGCGTCGGCGCGGTGCCGCCATTCAACGCGCCTGAAAACAGCACGTTATCGTAGTTCTGCTCCGTAGCTGTGCCCGCACTTCCCGCCACGCACGGACCGCCACCGCTGCACCCGCTTGAAACATAGGAACTTGTAAGTCCATTCGTGCCTCCGATTTGAATCTGTCCAGCCGTCGCCAGCCCCACTGAAGCCAGTGCCAGTATGGAAGCACTCGTCATTCGAAACATATGCAGCCCTCCGAGTCGAACTTTTGAACTTTTGCCAGCTCGATCACCCATTCATCTTACACCGCGCGGTTTCCCTGAAAAAGCTTTTTCTCCGGTACTGGTACCATTTTTCACGGTTGTTCCGTTTTCACCAGCCCTGCGGCGATCAGATTGCGAACCAATGTCTCAAGATCCGCGCGAATCACGGCGTCGTCAACGGCGTACTTCGCGGCCAGACGATCACCCGCCTCAGCCACGTTTCCGGCCTCCATCAGGGACTTCCACATCTCCGCCCCGACATCGTTAAGACCGTAGTACTCCTGATTCGCCATATTGAGCAAGACAATTTCGTCTTCAAGCTCCTGATACAACACGGAATCGCCGATGCTGATCTTAGCTGTAAATGTATTATTCATAACAATCGGCTCTGGCTGATACTTACCGGCTCCCAAAGCAGAATTTACACTATGCTTCGCAAAATATCCAACTTGTTATAAGTCGTACAGTTGCCAGGGGACGTTACCGCGGGGGCCGGATACCGGAGCATCGCGGTTCGCATGAGCGGACGGTACCCGGCACAGGCGCGCCGCCCGATTCCGTGATGCGCAGGTGGGCAGTTCCGTCGCTCGATGCGCGCACGCCGATCGTAAACAGCTCAGTCGCGGGATCCCGGTTTAAGGCCCCAACCGACCCGCGCACCGCCGTCACGTTGACGCCTCCGGGAGAGTACCCGAACAATGTGCGGCTTTCTTCGCCTGCCGCAAAGGAAACCGTCACATCGATCCTTCCCGTATCGGCGAACAGGGGAATCCGCTTCTTCCCCATCGTGACAAACTGGCCCTTGTCCCCAAGAAACGCAATTCCCGTTTTGCCTGCCGGAGCAAGGATGAAATAGCCGGCCCCGTTGCTGAGGTTGACATCGATTGCCCCGTTCGCGCCGATCGGATAACCGGCGCCCTGCAGATAGTCGTAAAGGTAGGCAGCCCCCTCGATTCCCCAGGACGAAGGCCGTATCGCGATCGAGGTATTCGCTCCGCGGGCGTAGGCGAAGATGTAGTATGTCCGCATCCCGCCGAAATCCGACCAGGACGAAGCCACCATCGGTGTGTCGACGCCTTGGGAATCGGCGGCAAAAACGCTGTCGACAGGCGTAGCCGGAACATCCGGCTTGACGATCGCGCCGTCGCGCCGCACCGCTTGCAGCAGGTTGTCTCTGGAGATGCCGCCAAGAGCGTCTCCGATTCCGACCGGTCCCGCGGAGAGCGTCGCCAGAATCAGGCTGTTCGTGTCCGTGCTCATCAGGACATCCGCGAACGGCCACATGCCGAGCGCACCCGCCAGCCGCGAGCTGTAAAGGAATTCCGTCCAGCGCTTCGGCCCGAATCCATCCCCGCTCGCCCGCACGGTCGTCAGGCCACCGTAGTTCGTGCTCTGCAGAAAGTGTTTCGGCGTGGCCATGCAGTACTGGATCGTGATTCCGCGTTTCGACATGGAAGCGGCCATATTGTCCAGAAAGGCGGCTGGGTCGGCCAGATTGAACGCGGTTTGAGCCTCGGCGCCAAGCCAGTCCTGCTCGTAAGTGGCTACTCCCGACGACTTCAGATATTCCGCCACATCCTCCCAATACTGTGGATCGGTCGCAACATTCCCCGAGATCGCATACTGCCCGCGATACGGGCTTGCCGCATCGATCCAGCGGGCATGTGTCGCCAGAGGCACGCCGAGACTCGCCTGGAACGACGCCAGATCGGGCTGGAAAAGCCCGGCCGCCGCCCTGTAGGTCCAGATCCCGCCGTGGCTCGACCAGGCGTTGTCAGGACCCTTCGGATACCACCAGCTGTCCAGTTGCATGGAGCCGAGAGAAATGCCCTTCGCGTCGAATTCGGCCTTCACTGCCTTCAACGTGTCCGTGTAGGAAGGGCCGCCCGGGTTGTAATAGTAGGTGGCTCCGTTGTCGGTCCAATAGCTGATCGATTTCAGCAGCGCATCGGCGTCGTTCGCGGGACGCCGCTTGCCGGTAAGGTCTGTCAACGCCTGGCCCCAGTCCGCGAAGGTCCGGTTGATTCCCTGACCGTAGGCCAGCGCGGTTCGATGGGTGAAACCCGCGGGCAGCGTCGCAATCCGGCTGGAAATGCCGGTACCGCTCGCGACCATATAGTCCGAAGCGGCCGAAACAATGAACGTGTTCGCCTCCGCGTCGAAGGACACCCACGGGCTGTCCGGCAAGAGGCTGCCGAACTGCGCGTGGGCGAACACTCCATTGAACGACATCTGAAACAGATTGCCCGGCTGCGAGGTGAAGACCGGAAACGGCGCGACGTTCGCGGATTCGCTCCGATACGTGGCTGCAAACAGTACCACCGGCCGGGTCGCGTAGCTCCGAATCGAAGCGGAGCGGCTGCCGGCGTCCGCGGAGTAGTCGAATGCCAGTTCCTGGTAGAGCCCGAGGTTGTCAGTCCCGGTCGCGATTCGCGAATTGAACGGGGGACTCCCGACGCTGCCGCTGAATTGCCATCCGGGTTTGGGTATCGCGATCGAAAATGCTCCGCTGGACGAAAGACTGGCGGTTAAACCGTTGAAACCGGCGATTGTGAGTTGGGCACTTGCCGGAAGGGAAAGCGCCAGAGCTGCGGAGAGGCCAGCCAGGAGTTTGAAAAATTTCATTCAGCCTTGGAATTCAGCTGGGCTGATTGTATCAAACTGCACAGAGTCAGTGCCCCCGCTCGGGTGCGGAAGGGTTGTGCAAAAGGGCGCCGCCGGGTCGAAGTCTAATGCAGAGGGATTTCCAAATCCACAGACCCGGTATGCACGATCAGGCTGAGACTTTTGACCTTCTTCATGTTCCCCGAGTATTCGAAATAGACATTCCCGGCCACCGGCGTGGCGATCCGGCCTCTCTTCAAAGCCGAATCGAGCGCAAGTTGGGCGGCATCGATCGGGGGTTTCCCGGCTGTGTCAGGATCTTCCGGCGCCCGGGGCCTCTGCGGGAGCGGCATGCCGCCCGCCGGATCGCCCGGGAAACGGCCCACGGGCGTGGGCGCGCCCATTGTAATGCCGGCATCGCCGATGCCGGCGCCCAGTTCCAGTTGAGGATGCTGCGTCCAGTCCGGATACTTCAAAGAAGCCGCCACAAACTCAGGCGAAGCCTCCAGGATCGGGCTCTTCACGCGATCGATCCGCAGTTCGAACGAACTGCCGGTCAACTCCAGCGGAGCTTTGGGATAAACCGCGACTTCGCAAACCAGATAATCCCTCGTGAAATACATCTGGCCGTCCACCGAATAACTGTGTACCTGATAGTCCGCGCCGATCTCCGCCACGGCGGATTCCGCATGAGCGGGATAGTCCCGCGGACTCTTGCGCGGTTCGGTCGCGGGCAGCACGGCGCCGAGCGCCAGAGTCAGCGCCAGGGCTTTGCGGAACTCCATTGACCTTCTCCCAAACGAATCCGAACCGGACTTCCGGCCTCCAGAGGCTGCTCCAGAATCACGTTGGCCTGCCAGACATCGTCGCCCAGCGAACTGATGCTGTGCGCCCGCGCGAGCGTGCCCGCCACTTCCATGATGACATCGCCCGGCGCCACCGACTCGGCCGGAGAACGGAAATAACAGACCAGCGATCCTCCCCGGTCCACCGTGTAACGGAGATCGCCCGAAGGCGTGTATTCGGCGCTGCAAAGTTCCGGCGGCTCGGTGGGCAAGCTGGATAACGAACCGCTCGCTTCCGCGGCTTCGCGTCCGGATTCGTCGAGCATCGTGAACACCGCCACATTGCTGCGCCCGCTGTGCAAGGTGCGGACGCGCACTTCATGGCGGCCCGGCGCAAGGCCCGGAGGACGCAGGCAGTTCGCCTGGTATCCGCCGCCTTCGCTCTCCGTCACCACGAGCGCCTGCGTGCCGAAGCCATCCACTTCGACGAACAGCGATTCCGTTGTCAGGCCCCGTTCGGCGCTTTTGAAATAGCAGCACAGGTATTCGTCTTTGAGCGGATGAAACACGGCGGCGTAGCTGCGATTGTTGACGGCCGCGTGCAATTGCGGCGGGGGCTCAGCAAGCTCCGCGGCGGGCTCCGGCCAGCGCCGCCTGCAAACCACGGACGCTCTCCGGTTCGTGATGTCCTTCAACTCCACCTGCGCGAAACCGGCCGAGCGGCACATACTCACCAGACACTCGGGAGACGGGCCGCACCAGTTGTCGATCTGTCCGCCGAGCTCGGCCCGTTCGTAAAACTCCATCACCGCCGGGATCTGCCGGTGCTCCGGCTCAATCACAAACGACTCGATCAGCGCCAGATCCGTCGACAGCTCGACCGCTTTCTCCAGACCGAGCAGAGGGTGCCGCAGATGATACAGAACGCCGAAGAACAGCACGATATCGAAACGCCCGAGCCTGCGCGCCGAGAGTTCGTTCACGTCGAGCGTCAGGTATTCGACTTTGGAGCCGAGCAGTTGTTTCGCTTCGAGAAAAGTATCGAGCGCGACGCAATCGACGGCGACCACCTGTGCCCCGCGGCGCTCGCACTCGAAGCTGAACCAGCCGTCCCACGCCCCGACGTCGAGAACCCGTTTGCCCCGCAGATCCCGCGGCAATTCGAAAAAATCGAGCCGCCAGCGCAGGTGCTCGACGGTTTGCAGACCCGGAAGCACGCTGCCGTCGGGGAGATCGATCGAGTGGTAACGGAAACGCGCCTGAACCTGGTTCGCCAGCCGCTGTACGCGTTCTTCGAAGCCGCGGTCTCCGGCGGCGATCCTTACTTCAGGCTCCTCCATCAAGCATTACTGTACAATCAACGCTGTTTGAGGAACGCAATTTGAGGAATAACGCGTTGAAAACCGCCTTCTTTGCGCTGACCGTGTGCTGCGCCGCCCTGAGTCAGGCCGCCGAACCGATTATCGATAACGAACGCGTCACCGTCTGGGACACCACCGCTGCGCTGCCCCCCGCCGCGCACGATTTCGTGGCCGTCTCTCTGTCCAATAAAGGCACAGCTGTCTTCGGCCATAAAGGCGACACGCCGGGCGCGGCAGGGTCTCGGACCGTCGTCATCGAACTCAAGGATCGTCCGGTTGCGCCGATCCCGAACAAATCCGGTTATCCGAATGCCTTTCCGCGTCCGCGCGTGAAGAAGCTGTTCGAGAACGGCCGCGTCATTGTCTGGAGCTATGCGTGGAATCCGGGCGAGCCGACGCCGGTGCATTTCCACGACAAGGATGTTGTGGTCGTTTATGAGGAAGACACGGTGCTGAAGTCCACCACGCCCGACGGCAAGAGCGTCGTCAACGAATATAAGTCCGGAGACATCCGGTTCAACCGGCGCGACCGCATCCACACGGAACTTCTCGTCAAAGGTACGGGGAGCGCCGTTATGACGGAGTTGAAGTAGCCTTATGATCCGATCGTTCAGGAAAACGTCATGTATTCTGCTTGCTGCCGTTGCGACGATGTTAACCGCCGCGGCGGCCAGCGCGCAATGGGACCCATATCCGTGGAAGAGAGTGCCGCGCACCCCCGACGGCAAAGTGGATTTGAATGCGCCGGCGCAGCGGACCCGGGACGGCAAGCCCGATCTGTCCGGCTTCTGGATGCCCGAAGATCCCGTCAAGCACCTGCTGAACCTCGCCGCCGACATGCAACCGGAGGATGTGCCGCTCAAGCCCTGGGCTCGGGACCTCTACAATAAGCGCATCGAAAACAACGGCAAGGATCACCCAGGCGTGTCCTGTCTGCCGTCCGGCATTCCGGAAAAGGACAACATCCCCGACGGACTCAAGCTGGTGCAGACCGAAGACCTGGTGCTCCTCCTGCACGAATCCCGCACGATCTACCGTCAGATCTTCACGGATGGACGGCCGCTTCCCCGGAATGCGCAGCCGACGTGGATGGGGTATTCAATCGGCCATTGGGACAAGGACACGTTCGTGGTGGAGACGATCGGACAAAACGGCAAGACGTGGCTCGACATGCGCGGGCTGCCCGGAACCGAAGCCCTGCATGTCACCGAGCGTTTCTCACGGCCCAGGATCGGGCACATGGACATTGCCGTCACCATCGACGACCCGGAGGCGTATACGAAGCCGTGGACCGTCAGGCTGGCCTGGCGCCTGGAACCGGACACCGATCTCATCGAGAGCATCTGCGAAGAGAACAACCGGGACCCGGCGCACATTGTCGGAAAATGAACGGGAGGAGTTCAAGCGGTCGCCGGGACGGTGATTCGTCACTGCCGGTTATAGACCTGAACGCTGCTGTAATCCACGCCGCGGGTTGAGCCCTTGACGGTCAGCGTCAACACCTTGCCGTCGGGGGAGAGTTTAAACGTAGCGGTCTCCACCGGTTTCCCGTCCGCCTTGCCGATGCGCTCGACGGTGTTGGCGTCGATGCGCTTCAAAGACACCGTGTCGAGCGGCGTCAACGGCGATGCCGGGTATTCCTTGCCGTCGTATTTGGCCGTGTAGACAATCTCATCCACGCTGCCGAAGGCGCCGGCGGATTTGGTGGTGTGTTTGAAGCCGTTCTCGACAGGCTCAAACGTCATGGAGCGTTCGTCGGGGACGGGCCCGGGGTTGAAAGTCGATTTTCCCGGGTCCATCGCCCAGTTGCCGATGAGTGGATCTTTCGATGGCCCTGCGGCAAAAATCGTTGCGGCCAGAGCGAGGGTTATAAGTGAACGCATATTTCTCCTTCCTCAGAAATTCTCGCGCAAAAGGCGGTATGTCAGCGCGACGGGCAACCCGACCACATTTGTGTACGAGCCGTCGATGCGATCGATGAAACGCGATGCCAGTCCCTGTATACCGTACGCGCCGGCTTTGTCCATCGGTTCGCCCGACGCCACGTAGTCCCGGATCTCCTCCCCGGTCATCGGCGCGAACCAGACGGCGGTGGAGGCAAGGTCGCGCACCGCGCGGCGCCCGCGTTTGAGGCAGATCCCGGTGATTACCTCATGCCGCTCTCCCGCCAGCGCCCGCAGCATTCGAGACGCATCGGCCGCGTCTCCCGGCTTGCCCATGATCTCGCCGGCCAGCACGACGGAGGTATCGGCGGCGAGCACGATTTCGTCTTCCGCGGCCGCGACCGCGCGGGCCTTCTCTTCCGCCACGCGCAGCACGTAATCGCGCGGCGTCTCGCCGGAGAGCGGCGTTTCATCGATATCCGCCACGCGCACGGTGAACTCGAAGCCGGCGGCGAGAAGCAACTCCGCGCGGCGCGGCGACCGCGATGCCAGCACCAGCATCAATGCTTTCCGTAGCTCTTTTCGCCCGCTTCGATGGCCGCCTTCAGGACGTTCTGCCGGGGCGGCAGAGGGCAGGTTGCAAATGCGGTAAACGCGCAGGGAGGATTGTGCGCCTTATTGAAATCCAGCTCCACTTTGCCCGCCTTCGGCATCGCGGCATAGAGGAACCGGCCGGCGCCGTAGGTGGTCTTTCCGCTCGTTGCGTCCCGAAACAGAAAGAAGAGTTCGCCATCGTCAACGACCGGCTCAAGCCGCATCGTTCTGCCTTTAACGGTGAACTCGGCGTAGCCGGGCGAAGGCTCCCGATCGGTCATCCCGAGGATGTTGGTGATGGCGATTTTCCTGGGCTCGGGATATGCAACCCACTTCGCTTCGATGCGCCATGCGGGGTCGGCCGGAAACCAGTTGCAGCCGGTGAAGTCGCGCCTTGCCGGAGCGTTTGGATCGCGCAGTCGCGCGCCGATTTTCCCGCCGCGCTCGATGATCGTCAGCGTGAGATTGCCGGTGCGCACCGCGTCCGGATGCGCTGTAGCGTCGGACTGCAGCTGGCGGCCTTGAAAAGAGACCTTCCCGCCGTGAACGGTCAGCGTCTGCGATGCCACCTCGTTCGCGCCCTCGTGCAACCAGACGAGTCCGGCGACGGAGAGCCATCCATCCGGCGCTTTGAGAGAGGCTTCGTAGTCCGCGCGCCACTTCGCGACGTCGCTCACCCCGGCGGTCGCGGCGAGCACAGTACCCGCCGCGAACAGGATCGGAAAGAACTTCATTTGAGTTTCGAGAAATCCGTCGGGTTCATGTACACGCTTTCGGGAGCTTTCGTGGTGAGAGGGCCGTTCGCTTCCGACTCGGCTCTGACCTTTTTCCAATCGTCATCGGCCAGAAACGCGGCCCAGTTTTTGGTAGCGTCTTCCTTGCTCTTGTGCTCCACGATGTAGATGAAAACGTTTTCCTTGTTGTCCTGCGGAATCCAGTATCCGATGGCGTGCAGGTCGTGTTTTTTGAAAATCCCATCCACGTGGTCGCGGAAACGGGCTTCCAGCTGGTCCAGCTTGCCCGGAGTGGCGTGATAGGTGCGCAGTTCGTAGACATGGTTGGGCGCTTGCGCGTGCGACTGCCCGATCGCCATGACGCCGAATACGGCGGCTGCGCCGCACAGGAACGAAAGAAAGTGAGATTTGGTCATGGCTTCAAAGATACATCAAAGTTTGAGAAGTCGACCTTATCCATGAAATAACGCACGATCGAAGCCACCAGAGGCGTGTCCGCATCCGTCTCCGCCTTGACCCTCTGCCACTCGGCGTCGTTGCGGAAGTTCGCCCAGTTCTTTTCCGCCGCTTCGACGCTTTCGTGTTCGAGGATATACAGCAGAAGGTTTTGCGAATTCTCCCGCGGCATCCAGTACCCGAGGGGCTTGAGACGGTACCGCGCGAAGAGCGCGTCCGTGTGGAGGGCGAAGCGGGAGAGCAGGGCATCCATCTTGCCTGGCGCCGCGTAGTACATGCGCATTTCGTGGACGGGTTTCATGGCATTCACGATATCGCGGCGGTCAGCTTCGCGAGCAGGGCCACCCGGTCCGGAATGCGATCGATCAGAATGCTCTCGCCGGCGGCGTGCGCGCCTTCGCCCACCGCGCCCAGGCCGTCCAGCGTGGGAATCCCGAGCGCGGCGGTGAAGTTGCCGTCGGAACCGCCCCCGGTGGAGGACTCTTCCAGATTCACGTTCATCTCCGCCGCCAGCCCGCGGGCGAGCGCGAACAATGCGGCGATCGCCTTCGTCCGTTCCATGGGCGGGCGGTTGAGACCCCCGGCCACTTCGAGCGAACAGCGTTTATCGAAGGGCTTGAGCGACCGGAATTTCCGGTCGAGCGATCTGGCTTCGATCGTGCGCGGCACACGGATATCGATGTGGGCCGAGGCTTCCGCCGCGATGACGTTCGAGCGCGTTCCCCCGGAGATCGTACCCGGATTGACGGTCACGCCGCGCGCGAGATCGGTGAACGCGGCAATCCGTTCCACCTGCCGCGCCAGTTCGAGCACCGCGCTCGCGCCGCGGGCGAAATCGACGCCGGCGTGAGCGGCAATGCCGCGCACCTTCAGCCGGTAGTCCCCAATGCCGTTGCGCGCCGTTTTGACTCTTCCTTCAAGGCCGGTTCCGGGCTCCAGCACCAGCACGGCTTTGCTCTTCGCCGCCAGCGCTTCGGTACCCGCGCGCGATGCCTTGCTGCCGGTCTCTTCGTCCGGGTTCACGAGCAGCACCACTTCGTGCGCCACCGGGATCTCGAGATCGCGCAGAGCGTGCATGGCGAAGATGAAAAACGCGAGACCGGCTTTCATGTCGAGCACGCCGGGCCCCCAGAGACGCCCCCCGGCTCTGCGGAACGGCATGGTTTTCAGAGTGCCGAGCGGCCAGACCGTATCGGCGTGGCCCAGCGCGAGGATCTGGCCCTGCTTACCGCCGCCGGGCAGCAGGAATTTGCAGACAAGCGCGCCTTCGGGAGTCCGTCGGGCGATCCCGATATCGGATACGGATTCGGCCACCAGATCCTGGAACCATCCGACGTCCACCGGGGAATCGGTGGGCGATTCGCATTCGACAAATTCACGGATTAAACCGATGAGCTTCGACCGGTTCCGGCGCGCCCAGGAAAGCACGTTCACTTCAGGTTCTCTTCGAAGAAGCGGGTCGTCTCCTCCAGCAGTTGTCTGTATTCCGGACCCGCCACGTGGTGGGTCTTTTGCGGATAAACCAGCATGAAGAACGATTTGCCCGCCTTCTCCAGCGCGGCCGCCATCTGCACCGAGTTCTGGAAGTGTACGTTGTCGTCTTCCACGTTGTGCAGGATCAGCAGTTTCGTTCCATCCATGCCGGCTGCGCTCCATTCCGGGGCGCTCTTCCGGTAGCCTTCCTCGTTGTCCTCCGGCAGGCCCATGTAGCGCTCGGTGTAGATGCTGTCGTAGTTGCGCCAGTTGGTGACGGGAGCGCCCGCAATCGCGGCTTTGATCAGGCCAGGAGCGTGCGTCACGGTATAGAGGGTCATATACCCGCCATAGCTCCATCCGTAGAGCCCGATGCGTTGCGGATCCACGAACCCGAGCGAAAGCAGATATTGAATCCCTTCCTTCTGATCGCTCAACTCATGCGCGCCCATGTCGTGCCAGATCGCCGATTCGAACCGGTGGCCGCGGCCTGTCGATCCGCGATTATCCAGCTGCCAGACCACGAAACCGCGCTGCGCCAGCGCCTGGCCCCAGGGTAACCCCGGCCAGGCGTCCACCACTTCCTGCACCCCCGGGCCGCCGTAGACCACCACCACGGCCGGATATTTCTTCCCCGGCTGGAAACCGGCGGGCTTGATCATGCGGGCATAAAGCAGGGCGCCGTCCGAGGCCTTCACTTTCACGATCCCGGTGGGCAGGAGATCGAAGTCGTCGGCGATGGCGCCGTACTGTCTGATTTCCGAGCCGTCGTACTTATAAAGAATCCTCCGGGGCGGATGCGTCAGGCTGCTGTAGTCATCCAGGTAATACGCGCCCCCGGGCGCGAGCGAAATCGAATGTGTGCCCGCCGTCCCGGTGAGCCGGAGCTTGTTCGTCCCGTCGAGAGAGACAGCATATAACTGGCGTTCGAGAGGACTGTCTTCGGTCGAGGTAAACAGCACGCGCCGGCGCGCTTCGTCCACGCCCGCAACCGTATCCACCTCCCAGTCGCCGCTCGTGAGCTGTTTCTCCAGCTTGCCGCCGATCGTATAGACATATAGATGGCGGAACCCGGAACGCTCGCTCGTCCAAAGGAAACGCTCGCCGTTGCCGAGAAAGATCGGCTCGCCCTGCACGTTGATCCACTGCGGGTCTTCCTCGTGCAGGACCGGGCGGGCGGTTCCGGTTGTGGCATCCGCGAGCAGCAGATCCAGCTGGTTCTGCACGCGATTGAGGCGCTCGGCCATGAGTTCGCGGCTGTTGGGCGACCAGACGACGCGGGCCAGCAGGGCGCCGCGCGGGTCCCCCAGTTCCATCCATGTGGTTTCGCCGCCGGCCGCCGGGACCACGCCCACGCGCACCTCCGCGTTCGGGTCGCCCGCTTTGGGATAGCGCTCCGGTTCGAGCAGGCCGCGCGCATTCAGCAGGGACACCTGCGGAAACACGGGCTCGCGCGCAATATCGAACTGGAGATAGGCGATGGAGCGGCTGTCGGGCGACCACCAGTGCGCGGTCTCAAGATCCAGTTCTTCGGGGTAGACCCAGTCGAGTTGCCCGTTGAGCAGCGTGCCGGAGCCGTTCGAAGTCAGGCGCGTGACGATTTTCGAATCCACTTCGATGCTGAAAAGGTCGGGTCCGCGCAGAAACGATACGTAACGGTTGTCGGGAGAGAGCTTGGGATCGCGTTCGGCTTCGGGCGTCTGAGTCAGGGCCTCGAAGCGGCCTTTGTTGACGTCAACGATGAAGAGGTCGCCCGCCGCCGCCACCAGGAGCCGTTTGCCATCGGCAAACCACTGCACCTGGCGCTCGGCGACGTGGCGGTTGTTCCAGTCGAAGACCGGTGAAGGCGCGGTCTTCACGGCGGCGCGTTCCAGTTCTTCGAGCGCAAGCACCTTACGCGTGTTTCCGGAGCGGGCATCGTAGAGCGAAAGCGCTCCCGCATCGTCGATGACGAAGCGCTGTCCTCCCGGCGCCCACACGGCGGGCGCGGGCCGGTAAGGCGGAGTGTTCGCTACCGCCTCGATCGTCACCGGCTTTTGCGGGGCGGCCAGAACCGGAAAAACGGTCAGCGGCGGCAGGGTGACGAGAGCCAGGCAGACAGCTGCGGCAGGTCGAAACATACTGTATTGTAATGCCGCCGCCGCGATCGCCGTAGCGCGCGGGTTGAAACCCGCCCCAGCCCGCACGCGGAAGTTTCGGTGGATTTTATGAGAGCAGTAGCCGCGGCAATGCACTCAGAGGTTAAGCTGGTATATAAGCAAATGCGTGAATATTCGATTCTCTTCATCGGATTCGAAGAGCGTCCGTCCGAACAGATGGAGGCGGCCTTCGCCGGATTCGACGGAAACATCGAACGGGTCGGCGTGGACGCGCTGTTCGACGGCCTGCGTATTCTGCAGGAGCGCACGTTCGATCTGATTATTTCCGACCTCTATCTCGCCGACAGCCAGGGTCTGCCCACTTTGCGCCATCTCAGGCAACAGGCGCCGAAGACTCCTGTGATCGTGCTTTGCCCGGCCAAAGACCGCGATACGGCGATGAGCGCGGTGCGAAAAGGCGCATACGATTTCGTCTGCCACGAGGATCTGCACGACCCCGAGAACCTGCGCCGCGCGGTTTCGGGCGCGCTGAAAAGCGGAGACGAAGACAGTGCGAATCAGCCGAACGGCGCCGACAGGCGGACGAATGCGCGATTCCCATGCCGGTTGGCGGTCACCTATCAGGCCCTGGAACATCCTTTTCTTTCAGGCGTCGCGACCAGTGAAACCCTGAATATCAGCAGCAAAGGTTTGCTTTTCGCCACGGCGGAACCGCTGCAGGCGGGGCAGCTCCTGCAGGTTTCCGTGGATTGGCCGGCGCGCCTCGAAGATCAGGTTCCGTTGAAGCTGGTGGCCGAAGGCCGGATCGTGCGGATTGTGAACGGTCTCGCGGCGATGCGAATCGACAAGTACGAATTCAGGACCCGGCGGGCCCGGGCGCAGGCGCCGGCGGAAAACGCCGGTGTTCCGGGCGTTAAAAACCCGCCGCGGAAATTGAATTAAACTGCCGGACCGGGCGCGGACGATTGCAAATTGCCGGTGAAATCGGAAAACGGCTCTGGACAGAATCTCTCAATCCGCCGATATCTGGTTGGATGACGGTAAACTGTCGCTTGGCGCCCGCAGCCCTGGCTCGAACCGTACTGGTTCGAATCGAAAAACTCACGAAGGTCTACCGCTCCGGCGACAAAGACCTCGTGATCTTTCGCGACCTCGATCTGGAAGTCGCGCAAGGGGAACAGGTGGCCATTATCGGCGAGAGCGGCGCCGGGAAAAGCACGCTCCTGCACCTGATCAGCGGCTTGGACATGGCCACTGGCGGGGCAATATACTACAAAGATAGAAATATTATGGCGCTTCCCGAACCGGAGCTTTCCTCGTTCCGGAATCGCGAGATCGGGTATGTCTGGCAGCAGCATCATCTGTTGCCGGAGTTTTCGGCGCTGGAGAATGTGAGCATGCCGCTGCGCGTCCGGGGAGTGCCGGGCGCGGCGGCTTCGGCCGAAGCGCGAACGAGTCTTCAGGAGGTTGGACTGGACAACCGGGCGGATCATCGGGCCGGGGAACTCTCCGGGGGGGAGCAGCAGCGCATTGCCATCGCGCGCGCCCTCGCCGCGAATCCTTCTCTGCTGCTCGCCGACGAGCCGACGGGAAATCTGGACGAACGCACGGGCTGGATGATCTTCGATCTGCTGGCCAATCTTCGTAAACAACGTAACCTGACGGCCATTCTGGTCACCCATAATCTTCAGTTCGCGCGGCGGTGCGATCGCGTGCTGAGGCTTGAAGGGGGAGCGTTGCAGGCCGGATAGCGATTTTTGCGGCGGGACGTTTTGTATATGCAGCGGGCGCTTTGCAACCGAAACGTGCCAGAGAGTATCTTTAAATAGAGAGGCTGAGCGGCCAAGGGAGCATCCAAACCAAATGTTTGAGCGTTATACGGAAAAGGCGCGACGCGTAATCTTCTTCGCCCGGTATGAAGCGAGTCAGTTCGGCAGCCCGTACATCGAGACCGAGCATCTGTTGCTCGGGCTGTTGCGGGAAGACAAGCAACTGGCCAACCGGTTTCTGCGGTCGCACGCGGCCGTGGATTCCATCAGAAAACAGATTGAAGGCCACACGACGGTGCGGGAAAAGGTTTCGACGTCGGTCGATCTGCCCCTCAGCCATGAGTGCAAGCGCGTTCTGGCGTACGGAGCGGAAGAAGCCGAGCGTCTGAATCACAAGCACATCGGCACGGAGCATCTGTTGCTCGGTCTGCTGCGCGAAGAGAAGTGTTTCGCTGCGGAAATTCTGCACGAGCGGGGATTGCGGCTCTCCACCATCCGGGAAGAACTGCAGCGTTCGCAGTCGGAAAAGGTGCAGACGAACCGGCCGAAGGAAAGTTCTCTGCTGGCCGAGTTCTCGCGCGATCTGACGCAGGCGGCGATGGATAATTCGCTCGATCCGCTGATCGGGCGCGATTACGAACTGGAGCGGGTGGTGCAGATTCTCTGCCGCCGCACGAAGAACAATCCCGTGCTGATCGGCGAGCCGGGCGTGGGCAAGACCGCGATCGTGGAGGGGCTGGCGCAGAAGATCGCCGAAGGCGATGTGCCGTCGTTCCTGGCGGACAAGCGCATTCTGGCGCTCGATCTTTCGCTCATCGTCGCTGGAACCAAGTACCGCGGACAGTTCGAAGAGCGGCTCAAGACCATCATGAAAGAGCTGATGGAGAACCAGAACGCCATCATCTTCATTGACGAGCTGCACACGCTGGTGGGCGCGGGTTCGGCCGAAGGCTCTCTCGATGCCGCCAACATTCTGAAACCGGCTCTGTCGCGCGGCGAGATTCAGTGCATCGGCGCCACCACGCCGGCCGAATTCCGCAAGTCGATCGAGAAGGACCGTTCGCTTGAGCGGCGCTTCCAGGCCGTGAAGGTGCCGCCTCCGAACGAGTCAGATGCGGTGAAGATCATGTTCGGGATCAAAGACCGCTATGAGAAGTTCCATGCGGTCAGCTACACCGATGAGTGCATCGAAGCGGCGGTCTACACTTCGAACCGGTACATTCCGGACCGTTTCCTGCCGGACAAGGCGATCGATCTGATCGACGAGGCGGGTGCGCGCGTGAAACTGCGCCAGACCACGCTCCCGAGCGATCTGGCAGACATTCAGAAGCGCATCAAATTCATCGTCCACCGCATGGAAAACGCCATCGCGAACCATGAGTTCGAAAAGGCGCGCTTCTACTCGGACGAGGAGCGTAAAGAGCGCGAAAACATGCGCCAGCTGCGCGAGAAATACAACCTCGACGACTCTTCGACCGGCGTGGTCACCAAAGAGGACATTGAAGAAGTGGTCGCGCGCTGGACCGGCGTGCCCATGACCTCGATCAAAGAAGAGGAAATCGCGAAACTGTTGCGCATTGAGGACGAGCTGCACGCGCGCATCATCAGCCAGGACAAAGCCATTTCGGCTCTGGCGCGCGCGATTCGCCGCTCGCGGGCCGGGCTGAAGGCTTCGAACCGGCCAGCTGGATCGTTTCTGTTCCTCGGGCCGACCGGCGTGGGCAAGACGGAAGTGGCGCGGGCGCTGGCCAGTTTCCTGTTCGGCAGCGAGAAGAGCCTGATCCGCTTCGACATGTCGGAGTTCATGGAGAAGCACTCGGTCTCGAAGCTGATCGGGTCGCCTCCGGGCTACGTGGGTTACGAAGAGGGCGGCCAGCTCACGGAACGCGTGAAGCGCTCGCCGTATTCGATCATCCTGCTGGATGAAATCGAAAAGGCGCACCCGGACATTTTCAACATCCTGCTTCAGGTGTTTGAAGACGGCCAGTTGACCGACGGCCTCGGCAACCAGATCGATTTCAAGAACACGATCATCATCATGACCTCGAACCTCGGGGCGCGATTCCTTGAGAAGCGCGGCCACCTGGGTTTCCAGGCTCCTCAGCTGGAGGGCCAGGCGTCGAAGGTGGAGGATCAGGTGCGCGGCGAGGTGAAACGGGCGTTCAATCCGGAATTCCTGAACCGGCTCGACGACATCATCCTGTTCACGTCGCTCACCGACGACGATTTGATCAAGATCATGGATTTGCTGGTGGAACAGATCAACAAGAATCTGGAGACCAAGCAGATCAGGATCCGGCTCAACAGCGATGCCGCGAAGTACATCCTCGAGAAGACCTGCGGGGACCGGAGTTACGGAGCGCGTCCATTACGCCGCGCGCTGCAGAAGTATATTGAGGACCCGCTCTCGGAAGCGCTGATTCAGGGACTTTTGCCGAAGCCGGCGGAACTGGATATCTATCTGGGGGACATGGGCATCTTCTACCGCCTTGCCGGTTCCGCGCCGTTGCCGGTTGCGGTGGCGGCCGGCGACGTTGAGGGCGAAGGGGAGCCCGAGGCGCCGGCGCTGTCTCCGGGTATCCCGCTCTACACGTTCTGACTTGTTCAGCCCCGAAA
>VFSW01002204.1_pt1 | contig 29537 bp, 23 predicted proteins | sample 5358111 | NCBI WGS metagenome assembly VFSW01 (sample SAMN11554181, study PRJNA540505) | mine drainage metagenome | isolation source: sediment from site ElyBrook_90M | place: USA: Ely Copper Mine, Vershire, VT | collected 2017 | reverse complement strand
GATGCGACCGAAACACCGCCGAAAGCGAGACACGCAGACAGACTTTCTTGCACCATGACCGCAGCAGCGGATGCACGCATGAACCCATTTGGTGCGAACTCGCGCCGACACGCAAACCCATACGCATCGCAGGCCTGGACGACGCGGTAATCATGGACTGAAAGTCAGCTGATTGGCCGCAATACCCTCCGCAAGGTTAGAATTGGGGCCTTATCCAGACATCCACGATTATGCGCATCACCCATACCGGAAAGCCGCCCTCCAATCGCAAGGACTGGAAGACAATCCGCTTGCTTCTGCCCTATCTGTGGGAGTTTCGCGGCCGCATTGCGTTGTCCATGATCTTTCTGATTCTGGCCAAGATGGCAAATGTCGGCGTACCGCTGATACTGAAGGACATTGTCGACGCCCTTAACCGGCCCAAGGCGTTATTGGTGCTGCCGCTGTCCCTGCTCATCGCCTACGGCGCCTTGCGCCTGGGCAATACGCTGTTCGCTGAACTGCGCGACGTGGTATTCGCAAAGGCGCTGCAGCGTTCCATCCGGCGTGTGGCGCTCAAGGTCTTCCAGCATCTGCACGATCTGGCGCTGCGCTTCCATTTGGAACGCCAAACCGGCGGTGTGTCGCGCGACATCGAACGCGGCAGCGCCGGCATCCGCTTCCTGCTGAACTTCATGCTGTTCAACATTCTGCCCACGATCTTCGAGATGGGCCTCGTCATGGTGATCCTGCTGGTCAAGTACAGTGTCTGGTTCTGTATCGTGACACTCATAACCCTGATCGCCTACATCATCTATACGTTGGCGATCACCGAGTGGCGCATGGTCTTCCGGCGCACCATGAACGAGATGGATTCGAAAGCCAACACGCGTGCCGTCGACAGCCTGCTCAACTACGAGACAGTGAAGTATTTCGGCAACGAGGGCTACGAGGCGCAGCGTTATGACTCCACCCTCGCCACCTGGGAAAGTGCAGCGGTTCGCAACCAGACCTCGCTGTCAGTACTGAACGTCGGCCAGGGCGCGATCATTGCCGCCGGCGTGACCACCCTGATGGTCATGGCCTCTAACGGCGTCGCGAAGGGTACGATGACTCTGGGCGACCTGGTGCTGGTCAATTCATTCCTTATTCAGCTTTACATGCCGCTGCACTTTCTCGGGTTCGTCTATCGCGAAATCCGCCATTCGCTTGCCGATATGGAGCGGATGTTCAACCTCCTCGAACAGACGCCCGAAGTGCGTGACAAGCCGCAAGCCAGCGAGCTTGATGTCAGGCACGGCGTTATCCGCTTCGACCATGTCGGTTTCGGCTACGATACGCGCCGCATGATCCTGTCAGATGTCGACTTCCAGGTACCTGCCGGTCACAAGGTCGCGGTGGTTGGCGCCAGCGGCGCCGGCAAGTCCACGCTGTCGCGGCTGCTGTTCCGCTTCTATGATGTGGGTCGCGGTCGAATACTTATCGATGGTCAGGACATCCGCGACGTGACACAACGCAGCCTGCGCGCGGCGATCGGCATCGTTCCCCAAGACACGGTACTGTTCAACGATACGATCTACTACAACATCGCCTACGGCCGGCCGGATGCAACGCGTGAGGAGATTGTGCAGGTGGCGCGCGCGGCACATATTCACCAGTTCATCGAGTCACTGCCGGACAAGTATGAAACGACGGTGGGCGAGCGTGGCTTAAAACTGTCCGGCGGAGAGAAGCAGCGTGTGGCGATAGCCCGGACCCTGCTTAAAAATCCGCGCATTCTGGTGTTCGACGAAGCCACCTCGGCTCTCGATTCGAAGACCGAGCGTGCGATCCAGGAGGAACTGCAGGAGATCGCGCGCAACCACACCACGCTCGTCATCGCACACCGGCTGTCCACGGTCATGGACGCGGATCAGATCCTGGTCATGGACCACGGACACATCGTCGAGCGCGGCACCCATGGCGAACTCATCATGCGCAACGGCGCCTATGCACACCTGTGGGCACTGCAACAGCAAGAGTACCGGGAAACACCGCTGCGGGTGGTAGGAAACGGCCTGATGCCGGCGCGCTAACGCCACCGAGCATGGCGCCATCTTTCCTCATCGACCTCGGAAAGATGGCCGTGCCCGGCTATTCTAAGGTAGCCCGTACCTGTTCCAGGCTGGCGCTGCTCCCGGCAGCGGACCCGTCTGCCAGCCCCTTGACGCCGGCGAAGATGCGGCGCGGAAACTCAGTGCACTGCCAAGTAGATCGTCACCAGCACGAGCAATATGGTGATCGCCTGGAACACGACCCGCATGCTCATCAATTGAATCTCGTGCTTTTGGTCGAATGTGCCGCCATGCGCCATCGATGTGATGCCTGTCGCGAGACTGACAATCGTGGCCAGCATGCCCAGCATGATGAACAGCGTCAGAATCGTCATAGCCGTTCCTCCTTTCCGTCATCTTTTCATGTCATTGCCCCGGTTTCACAAGAAACCGGGACTCACGGCAAATAAAATTGCCCAATTAAAATATAGGTTGCTGGCGGAAATCCGCATTGACCCAAATCAAGCAGTTGCAAGATTGGCGGAGGCGGGCCGCAGAACCGCCCACCCATGCGGGCAGACTGTCGCGATCCCGCGACATCATCCGGCCGCGGCCGACGACCCCCCGGAGGCGAGCGCAAACTGCACCGTCGCCTTGAGACCCTGACCGCCACTTCCGACACCCAGCGTAATCCGGCCACGATGGCGTTCAACGATATTCTTTACAATCGCCAAACCCAGCCCGCTGCCCGACACCTGGGTGCCCGGCTGACGATAGAATCGGTCGAATATCCGCGAGAGGTGTTCCGGAGAAATGCCCGGTCCATTGTCCTCCACCTCCAGCACCGCGTCCGCGGCAATGGCACTGACGCTCAGATCGATACGCCCCCCGCTCGGGGTATACCGGATTGCATTGTCCACCAGATTGCCCAGCATCACTCGCAGGCTTTCTGCGTCGGCGTCCACCATCGCTGGTTCCAGGCGGGTGATGCCGAGATCCACACCCTTGTCCACAGCGAGCGCCGCGTAGTCGGCCACGACGGCACGCGCCAGATCGTCAATTGGAACTGCGCCAGACGCCACGAGTATCGCCTGTGGCTCGGCGCGTGCCAGCGCGAGCAGCTGCTGGATCAGATGGATGGCGCGACCGATCCCGGACCGCAGTTCCGCTAGCGCCGTCTCCCGTTCTGCCGGGGAATCCGCACGTTCAACGAGCTGAAGCTGCAGTTGAATAGCGGTCAGCGGCGTGCGCAGCTCATGGGCGGCATCTGCGATGAACTGGCGCTGAGTCTGCATGGCCATGGACAGACGCGCGAGCAGATCATTGACAGCAGTGACCATGGGCGCGACCTCCACCGGCAGGTGCGCCGCGCTCAGCGGTGACATGGCCGAGGGGCTGCGCGCCGCAAGTGCGGCACCGATCTCCTTGAGCGGCAGCAGACCGCGTCCAACGCTGATCCAGATCACCACACCGAGAAACGGAATCAGCAACAGCACCGGCACTAGGATGCGCAACGCCATGGCTGCAGCCATCTCGGCGCGCGCCGTCATCGGCTGCGCGACCTGGATAGTCAGTCCGTGCCAGCTGGTTTCGTAGGTGCGCCAGCTACTGTCGCGCCAGCTGTGCATTGCGTAGCCATGCCCGGCGGCGCGCGGCAGAACCATCCGTGGATGGCTGGTGAAGATGAGTTGTCCCCGCCGGTTCCAGATCTCGGTAACGAAATCCGATTCCTCCACGCGGTCCTCGGCATCACCGCGGCTAATGCGCGACGCGACTCCCGGCCGGTGTTCGAGCGAAAGCGCCATCTGCTGGAGCTGATAGTCGAACAGGTCGTTCACGTCTTCCCGGGCTTCGAAATAGGTCATGCCGCTGGCCGCGATGCCCACTAGCGCCAGCGCCGACAGCATCCAGACCAGCAGCCTGCTGCGGATCGAGTTCACGGCCGTCTGGGCACCATGTAACCCACGCCGCGCACGGTGCGGATGAACGCAGCCCCCAGCTTCTTGCGCAGATTGTGCACGTGCACCTCTATGGCGTTGCTTTCCACCTCCTCGCCCCAGCCGTACAGCCGCTCCTCCAGCCGGCTACGCGATAGCACTGCGCCGGGTCTTTCCAGAAGCGCGACTAGAAGCGTGAACTCACGTGCCGACAGTGCCAGGTCCTTGTCCCGGAACACCGCCTCATGCGTGGCAGGGTTCAGTCTGAGGTCCCCGTAGGAGACCTCAGGTTGCGCGCGCCCGGTCTGGCGTCGCAGTAAAGCCCGCACACGCGCACCCAGCTCGTCCAGGTCGAACGGCTTCACCAAGTAATCGTCCGCCCCGGTATCGAGTCCGAGCACCCGGTCGGCCACAGCGTCGCGTGCGGTCAGCACCAGCACCGGGATTCCACTTCCATAGGCACGCAGTTCCTTTAGAAGGACCAGCCCGGACTTGCGCGGCAGCCCCAGGTCGAGCAGCAACAGATCGTAATTTCCAGAACGCAACGCAGGTTCGGCCAATTCGGCCTCAGCCACCCAGTCCACGGCGAATCCCTCGCGCTTCAGTCCGCGGTGCACGCTGTCACCGATCATCGGGTCATCTTCCACCAGCAGCAGGCGCATCGATTCGCTCCTTGGACACCGTCCTGCACAAGCCCCTTTGCGCAAACCGGCGCCGGTGGTTCAACTGCCCGGAGACCACCGGCCTGCGCAGCGGGCATGGCGCCCCGACCCGCGCAAGAAAGCCATCTCGCCATTGGAGCGAATATCGTGGAGCCATCGAGGAGTATCCGGCGCGCACGACCTGCGCATTCGGTCGGCCACCTATCATAACATCCGCTGCAAACACGGGCGCAATCGGCGACGGCCAAACCACCGCTGGGCCGGCCACGGCACACCACCCGTCCCAATACACGACGGGGCCATCGCGTTCCTGGCAGGTAAACGGAGTAGCTCGGTGCGATGCACTATGGCGCCTCGCTGCGGACCTGGCCGCGCAGCAGCACGAACAACACCGGCATCACCAGCAGCGTCAGCGGCAGCTGCACAACCAAGCCGGAAATGATCGCTACCGCGAGCGGCTGCTGCATCGCGGATCCCTGCCCGATCGCGAATGCCAGTGGCAACAGTGTCAGAATGGCGGCCACGGTGGTCATGGCTATGGGGCGCATGCGGTTCTTTCCCGCTTCGATCAGTGCGGTTTCGCGCGGCATATCCGGGGCAATGGCCTCGAACTCCGAGAAATAAAAAATGCCCACCTCCGTGACGATGCCGATAATCATGGTCATGCCCATCATGGCGGAAATATTGAGTTCGATGTGCGTTACCCACAGCCCGATGAACACCGCCGACACAGCCAGCAGCGGGATCGCCATAATCGCCAGCGCGACGCGAAAGCGCTCGTAGAGAAACAGCAGCAGCAGGAATACGAGCGCCGTCGCCGCTACGAACACCACTGCCAGCCCCTTGAAGGCAATGATCTGCTGCTTATAAAGTCCGCCGAGCTGATAGTAAACGCCCGCAGGCAGCAGGCCCGGACGGCGCATGACCTTCTTCACGTCACGGATGACCGACCCCACGTCGCGGCCACTGATGCGGCCCGTGACCGCGACCATGCGCTTGAGGTTCTCCTGGTTTATCTCCGGCTGCCCACTTACTGCCTTGATGCGCGCGATCCGACTGAGCGGAAACAAGTGTCCGTCCGGAGCCCTCATCAGCAACGAATAGGGATCGCGGTCGGTGCGGCGCAGATCATGCGGGATCCACACCCGAACGCCCACCATCTTGGGACCTTTCTGGATGCGAGTGGTCACCGTACCAGTGAGAAACTCCGACAGCTGCCGGGTGACGTGCTCTGCGCTCACTCCTTCAAGGGCGGCCATTACCCGGTTGACGTGGATTTCCAGCGCATCGCCTGCCGGTTTGATACCGCGACGCACATCCACAACCCCGGGTATGTGCCCGATATCGCGCGCGACCCTCGGGGCGATCTCGCCCAGCAGCTTGGCATTGTCGGAAAAGATCTTGATCTCGATTGGCTGCGGCACGGCCGTGAGATCGCCGATGAGGTCCTCCATGAGCTGATCCAGCTCGATCCTCAGCCCCGGCACCTTTTCATCGACCTGCGTGCGAATGGCATCCATCACCCTGAAGATCGACGGACGCGGCCCGGACTTCAGACGCACGAAGAAATCACCCTCGTTGGACTCGGTCACGCCCCCGCCGAGCTGCGTGCCAGTGCGGCGGGAATAGGTTTGCACATACGGATTCGCCCGCAGAATCGCCTCGACTTGCCGGAGCAGGCGGTTGGTCTCGGTAAGCGACGTCCCGGGCGCAGCCTCGTAGTCGAGTATGAATCCACCCTCGTCCATGCGCGGCATGAAGCCCGTGCCGACATGTTCATAGGCGACGACGCCGAGTACCAGAAACGGAATGATACCGAGCAGGATCAGGGCGGGACGCGCCAGTATCCGGTGCATGACCGCCTCGTAGTTGTGGTGCACCCAATCCATGACCCGGCCCCCTTCCTTCTGATTGGCGTCCTTTTCATTCAGAAAATGATCGGCCAGGATCGGCACCGCTAGCCAGGTCACCAGGAAGGAAATGATCAGCCCCGCCGCCATGGTGAGCGACAGCGCCTTGAAGAAGGCACCCGTGACACCGGTCAGAAATGCCAGCGGAACAAAGATGATGATGGTCGACGCCGACGATCCGGCGAGGGGCCGTACAAATTCGAGCGCTGCCGCCATAACGCGTCCGTGGTGCTGCTGCGGCGCGCCGCGCAGGCGGCGCACTATGTGCTCGATCATCACGATGGCGTCGTCGATGATCAACCCGACCGCTGCCGCCATTCCGCCCAGGGTCATGATATTGAAGCTCATGCCAAGCGCGAATAGCAGCACGATCGTCGTCGCCAGCACTGTTGGCACTACGACCATGGCGATGATGGTAATCTTGAGGTTGCGCAGGAAGGCGAGCAGCACCAGGGCGGCCAGTCCTATTCCGATCAGGATCGCGTCGCGCACGCTCGCCGCCGAACTGATCACGAGCTGGCTCTGGTCGTACCAGTTTGCGATCGTCACTTTCTGCGGCAAAAGCTTTTTATAGTCCGCGAGCTTGGCCTTGACATCCTGGGCGATCCGTACGCTGTTGCTTCCTGGCTGCTGGTAGATATTGATCAGCACCGCATCGTGGCCGTCTGCAGTTACCCGTATCCATTGCGGAATCGACGATCTCGTGACTTTCGCGACATCAGACAGGTGCACCAGGCCCCGGGCTCCGGTCCGCAGGACGGTTTGCTCGATGTCATGCAGATTCCGCAGGCGCGTATCCGATACGATGAGATAAAGCTTGTAGTGATCCTCGAGGCGTCCGACAGCCGAGATCACGTTGGCCGTGGAAATCGCCCGGGCGACATCGCCGAGGGTAAGGCCATAGGCCGTCAGGCGCGCCGGGTCTACCGTAACCCGGTACTCGTCCGGAGCTCCTCCCAGCACCTGGACGCGTGCCACGCCGTTGACGCTGAACAGCAGCGGGCGCAGCTGGTACTCGGCAAGATCATAAAGCTGCGTCAGCGACTCGTGCTTCGACGTGAGGCTGTAGGCGATGATCGGGAACACCGTGGGATCCATGCGCTTGGTTTCCACCCGCGTTCCATGCGGGAGCTGCGGCAGGATCTGGGAGATCGCCTCGCTCACCTGCGTCGTGGCCAGCGCCATATGGGTACCCCAGTCGAAGTTGACTGAGACGTCGGCCGCGCCGCGGCTGGTCGTGGAGCGTACATCCGTAACCCCCGGAACCCGGCGCACCGCCTCCTCCACCGGCATGGTCACCTGGACTGCCATCAGGTTTGCCGGCCGGTCGCCGGCATCGAGCTCCACCTTGACACGCGGAAAGTCCACATTGGGGAACAGCGTGACGGGAAGCCTGAATGCCGCGAAAATTCCAGTCAACGCCAGGACAAGAACGAAGAACAGGATGGACCGGCTGTGTGCCTGCAGCCACTGCGTAAACCTCATTGCACGCTTTCCCGCACGGCCATGCCGTTCTTGAGCTCATAGTTGCCCAGCACTACCACCGGAAGCGTCGCATCGAAGGAACCGCTGACCTCGACGAGTTTGTCGTTTTCAAGCCCGGTGGTCACATAGACCCTGTGCGCCTTGCCATGGTCGATCTGGAAAAGATAGGCGCCTTTGCCGTTGCGCAGTACCGCCGAACGCGGAACCGCCCAGTCTTTGCGCGTTTCGAGCGTTATCGTGCCCCTGACCTGCATACCAGGCAGCAGCCGACCCGTCTCGGGGCCGCCAAGGCCCACCACCACGTCCACCAGGCGGGTCTGTGGGTTGATCGCTCCATGGACCGCCACAACCGTGGCAGGCAGCGTCAGCGTGCCGTCAAATACCGGCCTGATCGACACAGGCATACCGATTGCGACCTTGGCAACATCCTCCGGCTCAATCCCCAGATGTACCCGTAGCTGTCCGGCCCGTGCCAGGGTCAACACCGGAGTACCGGCGCCGATGCGGTCGCCCTGGGCCGCAGCCACATTCAATACCACCCCATCGAACGGTGCCGTCACACGCTCGACGTGTAGGCCATTGCCCATGCGCCGTTGCGCCGCCAGGGCCGTCTTGCTGTCGGCCAGCGCGCGGCGCGCGGCGTCCAGTTGCGAAACCGTGGCAAGCTTCTCGGCAAACAGACTCGCAGTATGCTGAACCTGCATCCTGGCGAATTTGACCGCGGCCACCGCCTGTTCGTAGCTCTGGCTGGCACGCGCCCCGGTGCGGAACCGGAACAGGGTTTGTCCGCGGCGCACGACTGCGCCATCGGTCAGCGCCAGCCGGGTGACCCGTCCGGCACGCGGCAGGCTGATCGTCACACGGCTGCCGGTTTCGGCCGCCACGACACCATATGCGGTCAGCGTGGTGGAGACACTGTGCTTGGCAAGCGGCTCCACCCGCACCAGCGCACTCACCGGTACGGCGGCACGCGCCGGCGGAGGCGACGCACACAGGATACCGATCGAACATACACCCAGCACCAGCTGCATCGTCTTCATCAATTCACCTCAGCGGTCGACTCTTTCGTCGGAAGCTCGCCCCCGATCAGCGTCTGCAGCGCCACCCGCTGCTCGAGGATCTGCTGCTCAAGTCCAGTCGCTTCGATGCGCTTGTCGAGAAGGCTCGACGCCAGCCGGATATAGCTCTGCTCATCCATGTTCCCGGACTCATACGCGGCGCGCGCGCTGCTGACCACACGCGCAAGCGCTTCGATTCCACCCTTTACTTCATGCAGCTGCCGCCGCTGCAGCTGCTGATCATCGAGGATGCGATGGATCTCGCTGTACGCGGCATCGAGCCGCAAATGGAATTCATCGTGTAGACGCTGGCGCGTTGCTTTTTCGACCGCGATGCCGCCGCGATTGCGGTTGAAGATCGGCAGGCTGATGGTGACGCCGAAACCCGCGCTGTACACGTCGGTGTTATCGCGCGAACGCTGGATGCCGATCGTGATGGCCGGAAACTGAGCAAGTATGGCTTCGCGGACGCGTTGCTCCTGGGCCTGATATCCTGCCTGAAGTGCAAGCAGGTCCGGACGGCGGCGGGCGAGCTCGGGAAGTATGCCAATCACCGCCTGCTCATCGAGCGCGGGCAGGGTCGGGATGCCGGTGAGTTCGAGTTTCGCCTCAGGGGCAATCCCTAGCAGTGCGTTGAGGTCGTGACGGGTCTGGTTAATCCGTCTCGCTGTATCGTTTATCTGCTGGTCCACCTTCTGCAGTGCGACGAGGTCAATGCTTTCGGCGTCGAGCGTCGCGTCGCCATGGCTTAGCGCCCGCCGGACGTGTTGCAGACGCCGCGCAAACAGTGCCCTTGCCTGATGCAGCAGACCGAGTTCATCCTCCTGTTCCACGACACGAACAAACAGCAGGCGCGCCTGGCTCACCACCTGCCATTCCTGCCACAACAGATTGAGGTCTATCTTTCTCGCCTCGGCCTTGGCCGCCCCCTTTACGGAAGACCGGACCAGCAGGGCACCCACGTCATAGCTCAGCCCAAGCCCGAATGCGCTGGTGGTGGCGGGTCCGCTGGTCGGGTAATCGCGTGAGAAACTCAGCTGCGGATCCGGCAGAAGACCGGCCGCGAACGCCTGGGCACGCGCCACACCGACGTCGTCGCGGGCAATCCGCAGCTGCGGATTGTTGACCACCGCCAGCATCGCCACTTCCGTCATGTCCAGCGGGCGGTTCGGGTCGAACTTGTGTGCGCGCAGCTGCGGCAGCGGCAGCGTGCTGCGGTTGACCTGGATGTCGCGGATTGATCCGGGCAGCCTGGGCACGAGATCCAGCGGCTTCGGATGATAGCTGGCGCAAGCCGTGAGTCCGGCAAGGACAAGCATACTGAGCAGCAACCTGAAATTCATCGACATCAATATTTTTGGTTGTTTATTGTTGCCCGGGCACAAACGTGCATCATGTGGTCGGCCATGGTCTGTTCCTTGGCAGACGCCTGATAACTGCTGAAACGGCAACCAGCCTGCATAATATGCTGAATATAGTAAACCGCTACAAAGTAGCGCGACTGTTTCTCCTTCCGGCACCTGCACAGCACGCGGCGGAGATTCGCAAGTAGGATGTTCACCCTATGGATTTCTACAACCCTGTACTCATCCTCGACCACCCAGGCAATCCGCTGTCGCAGGCGTCCCTCCGCCAACTGAGGTCACCCCTCGTGCCACGGTCATGATCTGCCCTTCCAAACCGGTAGGGCTCATCGCTGTTCTGTTCGCTGCACCGCGGGGGCGGCGCCCGGCCGAAGCCAGGAACCGGCAAATGCGTAGGGCCCCGATTCGCCGTCCGCCCGCCGTAGCACACTCATTCTGCAGACCTTCGCTATCCTGCCTCTAACGTTAGGGGCAGGATATGGTTCTTCGTTCAGCGGCTTGACCCAGCGCATCAGCCCTCACGGGACGGGTATCGGGAAATCCCGCCTGCCAGCTTCGTAATGTAGCCCGACAATCTTAAGACATCCTGAAGCACAAACTGCGGCAACCGGAAAGGGGCTCGCGGTCGGCCGGATCGGACGAATTCTGGCAGGTACCCCATCGGCTGTCGGTAAACTGCACGCACCGAAACGGCGCCGCTTCCGATAGCGGCCGTGGCCGGTTTCGGCCAATCGGACACTTCCGCATTCATGGACAACGGCAGCTGCGGGGGATCGCAGCATTTTGCGCAGACAACATCGCAAGCGGCGCCGACCGACGGTCAGAATCAACGCGCGACCGCGCATAGGCCGCCGGCCCGTAGAGAATCCACCATGAATCCTTTATTATTACACCATGCAGCCCACCATGCGGTCCGTCTGGTTGTTTCCTTTTTTTCTTCTTTTCGTGTTGCTCGCCAAAGCGCACGCGGCGCAGGAGCACGGGACGGTGTTCCTGCAGGACCTTACCTGGACCGAACTACGGCAGGAGATCCGTGCCGGAAAAACTACCATAATCATTCCCATCGGCGGAACCGAACAGAACGGGCCGTACATGGCGCTTGGCAAACATAACGTGCGGGCGCGACTGCTGTCGGAGAAAATCGCGCTGCGGCTTGGCAACGCGCTGGTCGCACCGGTTCTGGCCTATGTCCCGGAAGGCCATATTCATCCGCCGACCGGGCATATGGGGTTTCCGGGCACGATCACGATTCCGGTCGGCACGTTCGAGCAGATACTCGAATACGCGGCGCGCAGTTTCAAACACGCGGGATTCCGCGATGTCGTTTTTCTGGGAGACCACGGCGGCTACCAGCGATACGACGTAACGGCCGCGGAACGGCTGAATCGCAGATGGGCGCGCACCCCAGTGCGCGCGCATGCCATGGAGACGTATTACCGGGTCACCCAGACCGAATACGTCCAGGCACTGCGACGGCTGGGCTATAGCAAAGAACAGATCGGAACTCACGCAGGTCTTGCCGACACCTCGCTGATGCTGGCACTGGACCCGAACCTGGTCCGCCTTGATCGTCTGCGCTCAGGTCCGAAAGCCGGTCCGGCACAAGGCGTCTACGGGGACCCGCGCCGTTCCAGCGCGGCGCTGGGGCAACTGGGTGTGGATGCGATCATATCCCGGACGGTTGTAGCGATCAGAAGGGATACCGCCCGCCGCTAGCAATTTGTGCAGGCATATTGCGTTTTTCAATCGATGACTGACAGAGGTACGTTGAGCATGCAGAAGGGAATTCATATTCACGATATCGTCCGGACCTTGCGCCGCGCATTGATTCTCGGCTTGTGCGGATGGGCAGCCGGCGCCAGCGCTGCCCCGCTACCGTCAGTGAAGACCGTGCCGGGGATGCCGCCAGTGGTGGATCCTCGAAATCTGTACAGCGAAACCGCAGCCGGGAAATTCAGCCCTGCCGTAGCCGGAGCGCTGGCGCGCGTCTACGTCCCGGACGTTTCATCGAATGACGTCTACGTGATCGATCCGGCCACGCTCAAGGTGGTCGACCATTACAAAGTCGGCATCAACCCGCAGCATATCGTCCCGTCGTGGGACCTCAAGACCTTGTGGGTGACCAACAACGCACAGGGTCGTCGTGATGGCAGCCTCACACCCATCAACCCTTGGACCGGCAAGCCGGGGCGTGCCATACCGGTGGACGACCCGTATAACATGTATTTCACGCCGGATGGCCATTCGGCGATCGTGGTGGCTGAGGCACGCGAGCGGCTGGATTTCCGCGACCCCCATACGATGGCACTGCAGTACTCCATTCCGACCCCGGGATGCGCCGGCATCGACCACGGCGATTTCTCGATCGACGGCCGCTATGCGATTTTCACCTGCGAGTTTGCCGGCAGCCTGGCGAAAATTGACCTGGTTCACCACAAGGTCGTTGGCTATCTGAAGCTTGCCCGCCACAGCCGCCCCCAGGACATCCGCGTTTCGCCCGACGGCAAGGTCTTCTACGTCGCCGACCTCGTGGCCAACGGCCTGTTCGTCATTGACGGCAATGCCTTCCGCAAGGTCGGCTTCATTGCCACCGGCGTGGGCACACACGGGCTGTATCCCAGCCGTGACAGCAAAGACCTCTATGTGTCAAACCGCGGCTCCAACACCATCCCCGCCCCGGCGCACGGCAAGGGTAGCGTGTCGGTCGTCGACTTCGCTACGCGCAAGGTCGTCGCCACCTGGCGGATTCCGGGCGGCGGCAGCCCGGACATGGGTAACGTGAGTGCGGACGGCAGGTACCTGTGGCTGTCAGGCCGGTTTGACAACGTTGTTTACCGGTTCAACACCACGACTGGCCACGTAAGAAGTATCCCGGTAGGCCGGGAACCGCACGGACTGACGGTATGGCCCCAGCCAGGTCGGTACTCGGTCGGGCACACCGGAAACCTGCGCTGACTGAAACCGGCAGGAGCTGCCGGCAGCGGAATGCAGTTCTATCTGCCGCCGGCAATCCACGCTAGCACTTTTTCGACCACCTTGCCGCGTGCAACGAGTTGCGTTGCGCCGGCGGCCTTCGCCTGCCGAAAGGCGTCTCCGTCCACGTGGGGGCCGAAACCGAGTATGTTCGTGTCGGGATGTGCGCTGTGCATGCGAGTGATGCGTTCGAGCGCATCCGCGGCACCCAAGTCCACCACGATAAGGTCGGGTTCGGCGGCCGGATCATTTTTCAGCAACTGAGCACCCGCCGATTTCCAGCGGGACTCGATGCGCACGCGGGTCATCAGATCATCCGACAGCAGCAGAATCTTCACAGGCTCAATGCCCTTCCGGGCGCTGGCCGCCCGCATTCGGGGTGACGACATCCGTCGGGGCGCGAGGCCGGATCGCTGCGCTCCCTGGTGAACGGCTTTCCACCAGCATGGGCATGATCACGAGCGGCGAACCGCGCAGGTGAAGCTTGCGCTGGATGGCGAGCGCCGTGTAGTTGTGCAGCAGACGCGTGAGCCAGTTCTCGCGGCGGAATACCAGCGTGCCCGCAAAGAACACGCTGCCCGGAAAGCGTTGCAGCGTGCGGTCGGCAAGCTTCAAGGCAACTTCGACCGGATCCGTGCCGAAACCGACATAGCCAGTGGCAGCCAGGCCGTGTGCATTGCAGAAATTCACGTAGCTCGTCATCTGTTCATCCGCGTTCTGCTGCAGTTGCTCGATCGTCTCGTCCTCCTTGAAGCCAGCCGTGTCCACCTCGCCCACCGTCAGGAACACGAAGTTCTTGAAGCGGCCTGGGAACAGGCGCTGCGAGTTCAGCAGCGTGTGAATGCCGATCCCGCGGTAGCTTGAAACGAAAAAGACCGCAGCCGGCTCCCCTTCCGCGAGCCGAGGCGCAACGACAGGGCTCGCCGGCGCCGGCAGCGACGTCAGCACTTCATCCAGAGACTCAAGCTGTCGGTGAACCATGTCATAGTGCCGGCTCACCAGCAGGCAAAGCCCGATCAGAGAGCCGGTCACCAGGGTCGTGACCCAGCCACCCTGGTCGAACTTTTCCATCAGCGTGACAACCAGAATGCTCGCAGTCACCGCGAGCCCCAGCAGCGACAGTGGCAGTCGCCAGCGCCATCCGGGCTCGGTGCTGCGATGACGCCACCAATAGACGCACAGGCCTAGCAGCGTCAGCGTGAACGTCAGGAACACGTTGATACTGTACAGAACGACGAGCAGGTCAACCCTGCCGCTCGTAGCCAGCAGCACGATCAGTGCCGCCACACCCATGAGCAGGATGCCGTTTTTCGTCACCAACCGGTCCGACAACTGCGAGAACCGGTGTGGCAACCAATGATCCACAGCCATATTCGCCAGAACTGCCGGACCGCCCAGGTAGCCGGTATTCGCGGCGACGAACAGAAGCGCCGCCTCGAGCAGCATGGTAACGACCATCACGGTATGGCCCGCGTTCATCCCTGCGAAATGCCAGTTTGAAAGTATTGCGGAAAACACCACCGCGTTGAGGGTCTCCCCTGCCACCGGACGCACATTCCACAACAGATACAGGAGAATGATCCCGCCGGCGGTGAACGACAGTGAAAGCGCCATGTAGAACATGGTCCACTTGCCGGTATGCACCCGCGGCTCCTTAAGCAAATTGACGCTGTTGGAGACCGCCTCGATGCCGGTATAGGTGCCACCGCCGAGGGCATAGGCCCGCAAAATGATCGCCATCGCCCCAATCCAGCCAAGGTCATGCGACATGGCAGAAAATTGCCCGAGGCTGTTGCGCAGTACACCGCCCAGATGCTGTGCGTGTCGCCCCACTCCGTACACGATCAGGAACGCGTGGGTGAAAACGAAGCCGAGAAACAGCGGAAGCAGAATCCGGATGGACTCTTTCACGCCGCGCAGATTCAGCACCAGAAGCGCGACTAGCAGCAGAATTTTTATCTCGAGCCCGTGAACGCCCCAGGAGTGCGGCAGGAAGCTGAGTAACGCGTCCACGCCGGCGGCGATCGAGATGGCGATCGTCAACATGTAGTCCACTACCAGGGCGCTTCCCGAGACGAGGCCGACATGCCGACCGAGCAGGCGTGTCGCAACCTTGTAGCCTCCCCCACCGCTGGGAAAGAGCTCGATCACCTGGTTGTACGCAACAGAGATGATAAAGACGGTAAGCGCTGTGGCGAGCGCGAGGAAAAGTGCCGGATCGGTGCGCGGCAACAGTGCCCTGAACGATTCCTCTGGACCGTAGCATGAAGAGGACAGGCCATCTGCGCCCAGACCTACCCAGGCGAGAAACGCGATCAGCGTGATGTGCTGACGGGTTTGCGGTGACAAGGGGTCGCGTGGCGGCCCCAACACCAGAATCCGCAGAAAATGCAACGTACGCGACACCGGCGAAGTCGAAGCGCCATCGTCCGTGGTCGATGAGACCGGTACCGAATCCCCAGCCCTTTTATTGTCAGACATTGTCAGATCAGGATGAGCCCGGCCGGCCGTAATTCCGGCATGGGTGGCGCATTATGCAGAAAACTATGGGGAAATGGGATATCCCGCAGTCATCGGCGCCAATGCTGAGCTTGCGCCGTCCGGCAGGAGTCCAGGAAAAATAGTGTACTTTCAGTGGCTTACTGCCAAGAAACGACACCCGTTGCGGTGGTCGCCAGAAACAGGGTCCGGAGGCCGACAACAGCCGGAGCTCCCGCCTGAAATTCCGGCGATAGCGCAAATCGGAGCGTGAAACCGTAGCAGCCGGCGTACTGGCCGATGAATTCGTGGCGGCGCCAGCCGAAGGGTTATGTCGATGGACCGGCGCTAAGCGCCACGCCCACCAGCGATCCACGTCAACGCAGTGGCGTGAGGATTGGGAAGAACCGCCGGACGGAATTTGAACACCAGTCCGCACGACTGGGACCGGCGCACTCCAGCCACGCGCCGGCTCCGACGATCTTTTGCTCATGGATGGAAAACCCTGCCTACGCAGGGTTTTCCATTGCTGCTTGATCAGCTGCATTAATCCGGACGACGTCCGGAGGAGCTGGCCTCAGCGTGGCACGACCTTGGTGGCTTGCATGCCTTTCGGACCCTTGGTGGCTTCAAACTCCACCTGCTGACCCTCAGCCAAGCTCTTGAATCCATCCCCTTGAACCACGGAAAAATGCACGAAAACGTCCGCGCTTCCGTCCTTCGGGGTGATAAAACCAAAACCCTTCGCGTCGTTGAACCACTTTACGGTACCACTTTGCATAATTACCTCTCGCTATTCGGAGCATGAACGGGAAAATCCCGGGTTAATGCGGCTGAAGAAGAGACTAAGAAAGGTGGCACAGCCTGCTCACTGTAAAGCATGGGACGACAACCGGTCTTGAGTGCAACTGCTTCAACGCCCTCCCTGCCGCATCGGCGACGGGGACGGTCAGGAATACTACGCAAACCGGTACCCCGATGCAAGCGATGGGCGTGGAAATAAGCCTGGCTGGGCCAAAGCTGCCGCCCGATCCGATCGTCGCGTTACGTTATGATGGAAGGCTGTGGTGTGCAAATAGACCGCGCGTGCGGCCTGGCACACAATAACGCATGCACAGCTCCCAAACTGAGCGCGGACGTACCGCGCGGAAAACTTAGCCGATGCGATCCCCGTATTCACTTCCCGCGCTCGTGCTGTTCCTTTTCGCCGTGGGCCTTCTGATGGCGCTGGTTCAGATCGGCGTGCTGTCGATCGCCTTCGGAAAATTAGGCCTGTCTCAGGGATCGGCGATCCTGCTTCTGTTCACCTCGCTGTTCGGCAGCGCCGTCGACCTGCCGTTGCTTTCGATCAAAACCGAGGCACCACCGGAGGATGCCGCGCTGCCGCCGCCGATGCGCGGGCTGCTGCGCCAGATGCTGCGGGAATATCACGGAAAGACACTTATCACTGCGAACGTCGGCGGTTGTCTGGTGCCAGTGGGATTTTCGCTGTATCTGCTCATGCACCATCCGTTGCCGGTGTGGCAGGTGCTGCTTTCGATCACGATAGTCGCTGCCGTCAGCCACATGATAAGCCGTCCGATACGCGGGGTCGGCATCGGCATGCCGATTTTCGTGGCACCCGCCTGCGCAGCGCTGGTAGCGCTCGTTGTCAATCCCGCCGAAGCGGCACCGCTCTCCTACATCTGCGGCACACTCGGGGTCCTGATCGGTGCCGATCTGCTGAGGCTTCCGGAAATACGCCGGATGGGAACGCCCGTTGCCTCGATCGGGGGCGCTGGAACGTTCGATGGAATCTTCGTCACCGGCATCGTCGCGGTGCTGCTTGCCTGAAGAAGGCGGTGTGGAGCCTGGCGCGCGTGCCCGCTTGCGGTTTTCAGGGTTGGCGTGCGCGGTACTCTTCCTTGGAATAGCGGCTGCGATAGGTCATTACCCGGCGCACGTACGAACGGGTCTCGTTGAATGGTGGCACACCCCGGTAACGCAGGACTTCGTTCGCGCCGGCGTTGTACGCAGCCAGCGCCAGCCGGTGATTGTCGTTGAATTCAACCAAGAGATCCTTGAGATAGTGGACTCCGGCCCTTACGTTCTGGGCCGGATCGAAGACATTGCGCACACCATAGCGCGCGGCGGTAGCCGGCATCAGCTGCATCAGTCCGGAAGCACCCTTTGGCGATACTGCCGCGGGGTCAAAACCTGATTCCGCGTGCACCACCGCCTTGACCAGTGCCGCACTCACGTGCTCGGCGGCGGCGTCACGCCGGATCAGACGGTCATATGCTCCGGGGCTGGCCGGCGCGGACGGAGCACCGCGCTGCGCCAGGAACGCGCCCATACCGCGGATGGAACTGCTCTCGCGGATAAGCCGGTATTTACGACTTCCCAGGACATGGTCGGATAGAAGGCGCGCGCCACCGGGCTTTTCGTAGACATACCACTGCGCGTGCGCAGCCGTGTCGAGGCACAATGCGGCCACAGCCCCGACAACGATGAGCCATCGTTTTACCTGTCCCGGTCCAAGCGTCATGCCGCGACCTCCCTTTGCCGCAGGTTCGCTGGTTGAATTCTCTTGAGGGAACTTGCATTTGCTGTGCCATCTAAGGATGTAGCGCCCGGAAAATTACCCCGGAATAGAATGTAAACATTTGAATTTAAATGTAATTGTGTGCAACTAGCATGATTTTACACCGTACAACGCGGATGCCGAGAGCGCCAGGCGGGCAGCCAGATGTCGGACTTCTGACTGCGGCAAGTGGACGGAAACTGTCACTGGCCCGGCCTATGCATCGACCGCGCGATTCGATTAAAATCCCGTTTTTTGATCATCCGGGACCGCATCGCACCCAATCTGCCTTCTTTCCGGCACACCTGGAACTCATAGTCAGAGGAGTCAACACCGTGAGCATCGTCACAATCACCAACGAGAATTTCAACGACACCATCAACAACAACGGCATGGTCATCCTCGATTTCTGGGCACCGTGGTGCGGTCCCTGCCGATCTTTTGCGCCGGTGTTCGAACAAACATCGGAGCAACATCCGGACATCGTTTTCGCCAAGATCAACACCGAGGAGCAGCAGGAGCTTGCGGGTGCGTTCCAGATCCGCTCTATCCCGACGCTGATGATTTTCCGCGACCAGATCATCATCTTCTCGCAGCCGGGAGCCCTTCCCGCCAGCGCCTTCGAAGATCTGATCAACAAGGCCAAGGCACTCGACATGAACGTCGTGCGCAGTCAGATTGAGGGGAAAAAGACCAAAGCGGCAGGCGCTGAATAGCGCCCGCTGTGCGCCGCGCCACTCGGCGCGGTTAACCGCGGTACCGTGTTGTGCTCAGGCGAATACCGGCAGGTAGGGGCCGGTGCCGTCTTCGATCTTCAGGAGCCCGGCAAACTCGCTGAGATCAGCGAAGTCGAGGAGCGCGTGCACCGGCATGTCGAACGCCTGGGCGATTTTCTCCAGGTTATCGAGGCCGGCATTGATTTTCGCGCGCTCAACATGACCGATGTAGTTGCGGTGGACACCGCTCAATTCGGCCAGCACTTCCTGCGACCAGCCGCGCGCCGCACGCAACAGGCGCACACGCCGCGCCAGCAAGTCTCGTGAAGTCTGGGAATTCAAATCGGCCATCGAAAGCTCCTTCGATCAGATAGACCGCAATCCTGCTTCCAATACAACAAATCGTGTGCAAAGCGTGGCTTCCCGTTGTGAGCCCAGCGCTGACCTGCAGATCAGTCAGCGGGTCGATCGGCTCACGCACGCGGCATCCTGCACCCGATGTCCCGCGCGAATGATACGCGCGGCAACCGGCTGAAACAACCATCGCGCGAGCTGCGCACGCACCCCGATTGGTGCAGCGGACCCGTCGACCACGCCGCGTTTCCGGTGGCTTCAGCCCACCCACACCCGCGCATTGCGGAACATGCGCAACCACGCGCCATCCTCGTTCCAGTGATCAGGTCGCCAGGAGTTGGATACCGCGCGTATCACGCGCTCCGGATGCGGCATGAGAATGGTGAAACGGCCGTCACCCGTGGTCAGCCCGGCAATGCCCCGGGGCGACCCGTTCGGGTTGGACGGGTAAGTCTCGGCCGGCGCGCCGCGATTATCCATGAAGCGCAGCGCGACCTGGCGGTCTGCAAATACTCCTTCAAGGTCTGCGGGATCGTGAAACTCCGCCCGCCCCTCGCCGTGGGCGACAACGATTGGCAGGAATGATCCGATCATACTGCGCAAAAAGATCGACGGATTCTGCGGAACCTGCACCATGCATACACGTGCCTCAAACTGTTCGGAGGCATTGCGGACAAAGTGCGGCCAACGCTCTGCGCCGGGGATCAGCTCGCGCAGGTTGGACATCATCTGGCAACCGTTGCATACGCCCAACGCAAAACTGTCGGAGCGCGCGAAGAACGCGCCGAACTCGTCGCGGGCGCGGGCATTGAACAGAATCGACTTCGCCCAACCCTCCCCTGCCCCAAGCACGTCGCCGAAGGAAAAACCGCCACAGGCCGCGAAGCCCTTGAAATCCCCTAACCGCACCCGGCCCTCAATGACATCGCTCATGGTCACGTCCACGGCCAGAAAGCCGGCACGGTCAAAGGCCGCCGCCATCTCCACCTGACCATTTACGCCCTGCTCGCGCAGGATCGCGATGGGCGGGCGCGCACCACGGGCGATGAAGGGAGCCGCGACGTCTTCACCCGGATCGAAGCTTGGGTGGGCACTGAGACCCGGATCCGTGTCGTCGAGGATGCGATCGTACTCTTCCCGGGCACATTGCGGATTGTCACGCAGACGCTGCATGTGGTAACTGGTCTCGGACCAGGCACGCTGCAGGTTGACGCGCGTGTCGCTGAAAACAACGCGACCGTTGCGCAGAAAACTGATGCGGTCGTCGTCGCTGATCGAACCAATGTGGCGCGTATAGCGCAACAGTCCGGCTTTCTTGAGCGCCCCCAAGATCCCCTCGCGACGCTCGTGCGGGATCTGCAGCACTGCACCCAGCTCCTCGTTGAATAGCGCCGCCACCGGATCGCGTCCAAGATCACTCAGGTCGATCGACACGCCGGTGCGTCCGCAGAAGGCCATTTCGCAGATCGTGGCGAACAGGCCACCGTCTGAACGATCATGGTAGGCCAACAGGAACCCGAGTTCGTTAAGCGCCTGAATCACGGCGAAAAACAGCTTCAACACCCGCGGGTCGTCAACATCCGGCGCCTCGTCACCGGTATGCTTGTACACCTGCGCCAGCGCCGACCCACCGAGGCGATTCTTGCCCTTGCCGAGATCGATCAGGATAAGGTCGGTTACACCGCGGTCAGTACGCAGCTGCGGAGTGAGTGTCTTGCGCACGTCCATCACCGGCGCGAAAGCCGACGCGATAAGCGACAGCGGCGCGATCACCGAGCGCTCGACCCCCGGGGGGTCGCGCCATACGGTCTTCATGGACATGGAATCCTTGCCCACGGGGATGCTGATGCCAAGCGCCGGACACAACTCCTCGGCGACGGCATGCACGGCATCGTAGAGTGCTGCATCCTCGCCCGGATGGCCGGCAGCCGCCATCCAGTTTGCCGACAGCTTCACGTCCGGAAGTTTTTCGATGCGCGCGGCCGCGATGTTGGTTAGCGCCTCGCCGACCGCCATGCGCCCGCTCGCGGCCGGATCGATCAACGCAATCGGCGGACGCTCGCCCAGCGCCATGGCCTCACCGGTATAGCCACGGTAGCCGGTCGCGGTAACAGCCACATCCGCCACCGGTACCTGCCACGGCCCGACCATCTGGTCGCGACACACCAGACCACCGACACTGCGATCCCCGATGGTAATGAGAAAACCCTTGTGTGCGACCGCAGGCAGGCGCAGCACACGTTGCGCCGCCTCGGCGATATCAATGCGTGCGGTCGTGAACACGGACGGCCGGCGACGCACGCGCCGCACTTCGCGCACCATCCTGGGAGGCTTTCCGAGCAGTAGCGCGATATCCATGTCGATGGGACGCGCGTCACGCTGCGCCTCCTGCATTTCATCTGCGGCGGCGCGGAAGTGACTGTCCTCCACCACCAAGCGCTGTTCCACCGTGGCATGACCGATCACCGCACACGGACAGCGCTCGCGTTCGCACAGCGCCTGGAACACCGCAAGCCGCGTTGTGTCCACCGCCACGACGTAGCGTTCCTGCGCCTCGTTGCACCAGATCTGCATGGGCGACATGCCACGCTGGTCGTTTGGCACGCTGCGCAGCTCGAACTGCCCGCCCAGCCCGGCGTCGTTGATCAGCTCTGGCACGGCGTTCGACAGCCCGCCGGCGCCAACATCGTGAATTGAAAGCATCGGGTTGTCGAAGCCGAGCGCCCAACATTGGTCGATCACTTCCTGGCAGCGCCTCTGCATCTCCGGGTTGCCGCGCTGCACCGAGGCAAAGTCGAGGTCCTCGCTGCTCTTGCCGGTCGCAACACTCGATGCCGCGCCCCCGCCCAGCCCGATAAGCATGGCCGGACCGCCCAGCACGACGATGCTCGCGCCGGCACCAAACCCAGTCTTGTACACATGCTGGCCGCGGATATTGCCGATGCCGCCGGCGAGCATGATCGGCTTGTGATAGCCGCGAACTTCGCCGCCGACAGTTTCCTCGAAGGTACGGAAGTAGCCGCCGATGTTCGGCCGCCCAAACTCGTTGTTGAAGGATGCACCGCCGAGCGGTCCTTCGATCATGATCTCGAGGGCGCTGGCGATTCGGGCAGGCTTGCCATAGTCCGTTTCCCACGGCTGCTCCGCGCCCGGGATACACAGATTGGATACCGAGAATCCGGTGATGCCGGCCTTCGGCTTGGCTCCGCGGCCGGTCGCTCCCTCATCGCGGATCTCGCCACCGCTGCCGGTCGCGGCACCTGGGAACGGTGAGATGGCCGTCGGATGATTGTGTGTTTCCACCTTCATCAGAATATGGGTCTCATCTGGATGAAAGGTGTACTCGCGTGAAACCGGATCGGGAAAGAAGCGTGCCGCGTGAAAACCCTCGATTACCGCGGCATTGTCCCGGTACGCCACCAGCGTGCCACGCGCATGAAGCTCGTGGGTGTGGCGGATCATCGCAAAAAGTGAGTGTTCCTGGCGCTTTCCGTCGATGACCCAGTCAGCATTAAAGATCTTGTGCCGGCAGTGCTCGGAGTTCGCCTGCGCGAACATCATCAGCTCAACATCAGTGGGGTTCCTGCCAAGCTGCGCAAAACTGTCCGCGAGATAGCCGATCTCGTCCGCCGACAGCGCCAGCCCGAGCGCGGCGTTCGCCGCCTCCAGCGCCACGCGCCCGCCATGCAGGATGTCGACCGTCGCCAGCCGCGCCGGCGTATCCTCCCGGAACATCGCCGCTGCGTCGTCCAGCCCGTCGAGGACAGTCTCGGTCATGCGATCGTGAATAAGCGGCAGCAGTGGCGCACGACGTTCAGGCGGCAGCGCTCGACCGTTGGCCGCGGTCACATGCCAGGCGACGCCACGCTCCAGACGCAGTATGCGCGCAAGCCCGCAGTGGCGGGCAATGTCAGTGGCCTTGGTCGACCAGGGCGAGATCGTGCCGATGCGCGGCACCACGAACAGCAACCCGCCTTCCGCCGCTTCCGCCGTCTGACTCGGGCCGTAGGTGAGCAGACGCTGGAGAACGGACTGTTCTGAAGCATCGGGTCCAGCGGAGAAAGATGCGAAGTGCCAGTATTCGGCGTAAACGCGGCCCACTTCAGGGATCGCTCGGCGCACGCGCTCAAGCAGGCGTTGATGGCGGAATGCCGACATCGCCGGGGAACCGCGCACGCTCACGATCCTTGCTGGAACCCCGTCGGCATCCGTGGAGGCCGGCCCGGAAAGAGTGTCGATCTTGCCGCTACTCATGATCATCCCCGCGGGCATTATACGGGAGGGGTTGGACAAGCAGAAGCATCATGTGATCTCGCGCCACGGCAGGCCGGTCTCCTGGTCGGCAACCTGTACCCAAGAGTCGGCGCAGCCGACTGCGGCACCCAGGCTGGTACGCGCCAAATAGGGCGTATTGTTCTTCTCACTCAGATGGGCGGCGACCAGGTGTTGCAGACGCGAAGTGTCAAGGCGCGCCAGCAGCGCCGCCGCCGACTCATTGTCCAGATGGCCGAGGGGGCCACCCACGCGCTGCTTGAGTGCCGGCGGATATCCCCCGTTGAACAGCATGTCGCGGTCATGATTGCACTCAAGAATCAAGGCATGGCAGCCGGTCAGGCTGGTCTCGATGTGGCGAGTCGCACAGCCCGTATCGGTCAGCACTCCGAGGCATCGGTCACCATCCGACAATACAAACTGGCTCGGCTCGCGTGCATCGTGCGGAACCGGAAACGGACGCACTTCGATGTCGCCGATGGCAAACGGCTCGTGGCAACTGAACAGATTGATCTGCGACAGGCCATCCATTCCCTGGGCCGCGGTCGCGTGCAGCGTCCCCGGCGTCAGCCACACCGGCAGCCCGAACTGGCGTGCACACGCGGCCACTCCGCGGATATGGTCGCCATGCTCGTGGGTGACAACGATGGCGCTCAATTGCGATCCCTCGCGGTGAACGCGAGCGAGACGCCGTCTGAGCTCCTGGACCGAGAATCCGCAGTCGATCAACAGACAGGTTGTGCCGTGCTCGACCAGCGTCGCGTTGCCGCGACTGCCGCTGCCCAACGATGCGAACCGCAAGGTACCGGTTGAGCCAGGCAGTCTGCCTCCTCGCTTACTTCAGCTGTTCGTAGAGCTGTTTCAATAGCGGTTCAGCGACCGTTTTCGGCACGGGCGCGCTGTCTGTCTGCGTCATTATAAGCTCGACCTGGCCGTTGCCTCCGTCCCGGAGCACAACCAGATACACCGTGCCGGCGGTCACCGGATGGTGACCAAACAGCCGCTCGAAGAAACCGGGTTTCTTACCACCGGCCTGCGCCTGCTGCACACGATAGGTCCACTGCGAGCGGTTGCGATCCTTGACCAGCCAGCCAATGCGCTCCAGGGCAAGACCCACCCTGCGCCAGCCATTGTCGAGGCTGTCGTGAAAGTTCAACACCGTATTGCCCTGTGCATCGACCTGCAGCGACACCGGTGCCGGGGTCGGCGTGCCGGCAGACTGCACCTTCGCACCGGCGAAGACCATGAAGGCACGCAGCATGCGCGCTTCCGCCTCTGGATCCGGCGGTGCCGACTCCCAGACGTTCCCGTGGTTCGTGGCAACCTCGTACACCGCACGCCGGCTGATGTAGAGCTCGGTATTGCCCGGCTGGGTACCACGCTCGAGACGGAAGCGGTACGCGGCACGGGCGCCAAGCACCCTGGGCGTCGTGGCGGTGGCCGCCGCGGCATACGGCTCGGTAACGCTCCAGGCACTGTCCACGATTCCCAGCGAGCGCGATGCCTGCACGATTGCCAGACGCTTGTCCTTGATGAACTGCTGAACCAGGTCCCAAACCTGCGCCGGTTTGGCCTGCAGAACCAGCCAGCGCTGGCAGCCAGAGCGCTCCAGCCGCATGTCGGGGAAACGCGGCAACACCGGCTGCTCCACCGAGGCGAGGGCTCCGGAACCACCGGACTCGGTACTGACTTCCAGGTTGTTCTGCATGACCGGCTGCACCAAGCCAGGGGGCACTTCCAGTGGCGGGCGGAGAAAACTGTTCTCGTACGCGGGTGTACGAGTAGTGAAAGTTCCGCAGGCACTCAGCAATGCCAAGGAGCACGCGGCCACACCGGCGACGATTCGTCTGCTGTTCATTTCAACTTTCCTTTCCTGGCGTGACCGCGGGAGGGCGCACCGGACTAACCGTCATGGGACGATGCCGGCGGCACGCATGGCTTGGCGCACTGTCTCGTAATACTGCGGTGACAATGGGGTTAGGGGAAGACGGATACCGCTCTCAATAAGCCCCATCTGCTGCAATGCCCATTTTACCGGAATCGGGTTGGTTTCCACGAACAGATCCCGGTGCAGGGACATCAATCGTTTGTTGATCGCAGACGCGGACTTAGCGTCGCCGTTCAACGCCGCCGCGCAAACGTCCTGCATCGCACGCGGCGCGACGTTGGTCGTGACCGAAATGACTCCCTTTCCTCCCAGGAGCATGAGTTCAAGCCCGGTTGCGTCATCCCCGGAATAGACCTCGAATTCCGGACCACAGGCGGCGAGAATCGCGCGCGCGCGATCCAGATTGCCGGTCGCTTCCTTGATCCCCACGATGTTGGGCAGCACCGCCAGCCGCGCCACCGTTTCCGGCAGCAGATCGCAGGCAGTGCGGCCAGGGATATTGTATAAGATCTGAGGGATGGATACCGCCTGGGCAATGGCCTTGTGGTGCAGGTAAAGGCCTTCCTGGGTCGGCTTATTATAGTAGGGAGTCACCAGGAGGCAGGCGTCGGCCCCGGCCGCCTGCGCACAACGGGTCAGTTCGATCGCCTCAGTGGTACTGTTGGCCCCGGTGCCGGCGATGACCGGAACGCGGTGACCGGCATATTCCACCGACAAGCGGATGACCTCGCAGTGTTCCTCCATGTCGAGGGTGGGCGATTCGCCGGTCGTGCCCACGGAAACGATTGCCGTAGTGCCGTTTTCGATCTGGAAATCGATCAATCTGCGTAACGCCGCCCGATCCAGGGCGCCGTCCAGATGCATCGGCGTCACCAGAGCGACCATGCTGCCTTGGAACATAAGGGGTACCGGGCGTATAGGATGTTGAGCGGCGATAGTACTTTTCCGCTTGATCCAAAACAAGTGCGCCCGGCTCGGCAGATGCTGACCTGTCGTCCGATTTGTCCCGGTACGTAGCCCAGCTTGATGATCTGCATCAATTCCGCCAGCCGCGCACACGGCTAGACTACTGCCCTTTTGTTCACTATCCAAAAAAAGGGGGATTCGTGGGTAGACTCCGGGTGACTGCTGTCCTGGAACATATCGCCGATGCCAAACGGGTACGGGACATGGCCGTGCTGCTGCTTGCCTTGGGCCTGCTGGCCGCTACTCCTGTCTGCGCGCACGCTGCGGGCCAGAACGCGGCACTCGATGCGCGTCTGCAGACCATCGAGCATGATCCGGCTGCCCTGCAGGTCCTGCTTCAGGCAGGCCGCAATCAGACCGATACCTTTTGCGTGTACTGCCACGGCACTGGCGGCAACAGCGTCAACCCCGATATCCCAAATCTCGCAGAGCAGAATCCTGCCTACCTGCTGGCGCAGATGCGCCAGTTTGCCAATGGCAAGCGCAAAGACGAATATGTCGGCGTCATGCAGAAGCTGGCCAGGACCTTTACCCGCCGGCAGGAAGTCATTTTGGCGCTCTATTTCTCCAGCACGCCACTATCCCGGCGCCCGGCCACCGACGCCAGTCTGGCCGCTGCGGCTGCACCGATCTTTGACCAGCACTGCGCTGCCTGCCATGGCGGCAATGGCATGGGCCGCGGCGAATATCCGCGCATAGCCGGTCAGCAGCCGAAATACGTCGTACGCACGCTCATGAACTTCCGCAAGGATGCCGCGAGTCGCCCATCCTTGGTCATGTCGAGTGCTACCGCAAGCCTGAAGAACACCGACATCTTGGCACTGGCAGCCTATGTCGCCAGCCTGCCGGTCAAGACGCAGCCCTACTTCGCACTTTTTCCGCATCCTTATTTTCCGGGCGACAACTAACTGCGAACTGGCCGCCGGCCGATAGGCAACCGCGCCGCATTTTAGTATCCTGCATTGCCGGCTAGCGCCGCCACAGGCCTGGTAGATCCTGCCCAGCGCTACCCGGATGTCTTGCCAGGTCTGAATACTGCAATGCCCGGTGCAGCAATGATGTTTCCGGACCGCACCTGGGCCAGTCGGATATTGGCAGTTGCTCCGAGCCTTCCAGCATACAAATTTTTTGGTTCACCAGATCACATCCCCATGAAAACTGAGAAACCCGATAAACCCGTTAGAGAAATCCGCATCAATCCGATCGTTCCCAGCGAATCGGTCCTGGTGGCGACGGCGCGCAGCATGCGCCCAAAAAAAGCCGAGACTCCTGCGCCGCGCGACACGCGCCGGCACGTCGATACCTGTCCGTTCTGTGTCGGCAATGAGTCCATGACCCCGCCGGCGATCGCAACCTATCCGGAGCAGGGGCCATGGGAAATCCGCATCGTCGAAAACCTTTATCCGGTGCTCGGCGACGATCGCGAGAACCCCAACCTGAACCTCGGCCTGCAGCAGACCATCGACGGCTACGGCCGACACGAGGTCATCATCGACCATAGTTCCCACGGCGCCGCGGTGCACGAAATGACTGAGTCCCACCTCGCCCTGCTATTCAGCGCATACCGCGCCCGGATGGAGCAGCTTTACCGGTCCAATCGACGCCTGCGCTATGTGCTGGTATTCAAGAATTTCGGCCCGGCCGCCGGGGCGAGCATCGCCCACACGCACAGCCAGATCATTGGCATGCCGGTGGTACCGGACAACGTGCAGTTGGAGGTGCTAAACAGCCACGCCTATTTCATCAAGAACCATCACTGCATATTCTGCAGTCTGATCGACGAGGCGCTGACGTTCGAGGCGACCCTGTATGACCGCGAGTCGGGCGAAATCCGCCGCCGGATTGATGTCGGACAGTTTGTGATCGAGCGCGGCGAGCGGTTCATCGCCATCAAGCCGTTCGCCAGCCGCTACGAATGGGAGGTGCATATCCTGCCGCTCGCGCATCACGCCGATTTTCTGGAAAGCACGGCCGACGACCATGCCGATCTTGCGCGCGTGCTGCGCCGCACCATGGCGCGCCTCGACGCGGTGCTCGGCGGCGCCCAGTACAACTACTTTCTGCACTCGATCCCGCACGGCGACGACAACGCCAGCAATGCCGCCAGCTTCCACTGGCACCTGGAGATCTGCCCCAGAACCTCGATTCCTTCCGGCTTCGAGCTGGGGTCGGGCCTTTTTGTCAACACCATTAGTCCGGAAGAAGCCGCCAGGACACTGCGGGCGGTTGTGCTGGATTGAGGAACCCCTGTAATCTAGACGGCAGTCAGCCGGCGCGGCAATGTCACAACAGGCCGCACGCCGGCGGCAGAAAGACCGCAGGCAAGGGGGCAGGAATGGGCAGCGTCGCAATCGGACAGCCAGTACCGGACATGGAGTTGGTGACAACGGATGACCAGACCATCCGGTTTTCCGATCTGCACGGGAAGAACGTCGTTCTCTACTTCTATCCCAAGGACAATACCCCCGGGTGTACGACCGAGGGGCAGGATTTTCGCGACAACTTCGAGGAGTTCAGGAAGCTCAAGACCGAAATCCTCGGCGTGTCGCGCGACAACATCAAGTCGCATGAAAGCTTCAAGATCAAAAACTGCTTGCCTTTCGACCTGGTCTCCGACGCCGATGGCGCGTTGTGCGCGCTCTTCGACGTAACCAGGGAGAAGAAACTCTACGGAAAGAAATTTATGGGTATAGAGCGCAGCACCTTCATCATCGACCGCAAGGGCGTCCTGCGGCAGGAATTCCGCGGGATCAAAGTTGAAGGGCACGTTGCGCACGTGCTCGCAGCGCTCAGGGCGCTTGAATCGCGGCCGGTCTTGCGATAACGCCAATGCCCGAACCCAGAAAGAAGATTTTCGTGCTGGACACCAATGTCCTGATGCACGATCCGTCCGCGATCT
>VFSW01002203.1_pt1 | contig 29540 bp, 37 predicted proteins | sample 5358111 | NCBI WGS metagenome assembly VFSW01 (sample SAMN11554181, study PRJNA540505) | mine drainage metagenome | isolation source: sediment from site ElyBrook_90M | place: USA: Ely Copper Mine, Vershire, VT | collected 2017 | reverse complement strand
TTGCAGGAGCGCTCTAAAATGATTCTTGACACTAAAAGTTTAGCAGACAGTCAACTGCTGTTTCTTAAAGGCGAAGACAAGGGTCTTGCGTGTTTGGTGGTTCGACGTGCTGCAGACAGACACGAGTTGAGTCTTAGCACTTGCCGCAAGAGCCTCGTAGAATTTGACGCAGAAGGCAAAGAAGTCGAGGATCATGGTGACTTCGTCAGTCTCTCCGTCTATCTTGAGCGCTTGGCCTTGTTCTTGGCCGTGGAGCGCGCGTAGAGAAGTTACACTGCCATCTTGCAAGGAGGACTAGGTTATGCGAATTTTGACTATGACCGAAGAAGAGCTCGAGACCACGCTCGTAAACGGGCGCTGGTTTGCCGGCTTCAAGCGCCGTTGGCAGAGAGTTGATGGGACTGAGCGCTACCGCGTCGTGACGAATTATGTGCCTGCAGGTGTGCGATGAGTGCCTTGACGATGGCCGTGGCTGCCAGCTCAGAACTCTTGGCCACTTGGGACCACGCTCCGAGCAGCGCGGCGCACGGCACGGGGCGCTTGGCGACCTGGGACGCAGTACGCGAGTTTGTGTTCGCTGGCAATGCGACGTTCACTCTGCGCTCACTCAAGACCGGAGCGCGCTACACGTACAAGGTCACGGTCAAGAAGGCCGACCGCGAACGCCTGGAGCAAGGCCGAGAGCAGTTCGAAGGCGGCGTCGGCATGAGTCCCTCGGACGTCACGTACTTCGTCAGCTTGCTGCGCGGACCCGACAACGACACTGACTACGCGTACATGGGCGTGCTGCGCAAGCCTGGCGTCTACCATTGGACGGCGGCGTCAGGCAAGGTGGGCTTCGACGCTCCCGCGTACAAGGCTCTGCTCTGGATGCTGGACGCTATGACGCGCGGTCGCGACGTGCTGGGCCAAACGCTAGAGGTCTGGCACGAGGGCAGGTGTGGGCGCTGCGGGCGCAAGTTGACGGTGCCGGAGTCCATCGCGGCAGGACTGGGGCCGGAGTGCGCGAGCAGGGCGTTTTGAGGGAGCGCGCTGCGGGCAGACGTCGTGGGGCGTCGAGCTGGGCGTCGACAACATGCTTCTACGGAAGCACGAAAGGCTGTACGACGGACGAACAACTACGCGGCTTTGCACGCGACGCCTAGAGGCGAACAAAATTTATGAGAATGTGGATGGTGGACCCCAGTCGCATGTGCCGCAAGCACTTGCTCGGTGAGCACGTCGAGTTACACATGCTTGCAGCGCATCTGCGGCTCAAACGAAGCATTGATGGGTGGGTGCAGCACAACTGCATGGAACCCAAAGCTATTGGACGCCGACACGCCGCCCTGGCGGCTGAGATGAAGAACCGTGGTTACAAGCACGTTTCTCCGCTGAAGCAGCCGCGCGTAGCCGCCCACCAACATCCCGAAGCTGTCGTCGATCGCGCGGCTGCCCTAAAAGACCTCGTCAACCGTTGCTCTGCTTGTGCAGAGAAGTTTTCTGACGCATTGCTGCGCAAGAAGTGCTCCAAACGTGCAAGCTAACTTGTTGTCAGTGTGTGTTTTGCAAGTTACAAAAATAATTGCCTTAAAAGTGTGCAAACAAGATATACTGGTTGCGCCGGACTGAAGGGGCCGGACACTCATGTCAAACACTCAAGAAGCTAAGAAGACCACCAAGAAGCCTGTTGCGGCCAAGCCTGTTGCGAAGGTGACCAAGGCCGAGGCCGTCGCGGCCAAGCCTGTTGCGAAGGTGACCAAGGCCGAGGCCGTCGCGGCCAAGCCTGTTGCGAAGGTGACCAAGGCCGAGGCCGTCGCGGCCAAAGTCGACGCTAAGAGGGTCAACAAGATCAACAAGGTTGTGCAGGCGACCACGGCAGCGGAAGCACCCATAACGCCACTGACCAAGCTACTTCTTAAAGCTGGGTATGTGTTTGCAAAGACTGCCAAGTTAGACGACGAGCGGTCAATCGCGCACGGCTACACGCACCCCGACGGCGGTGCGGCGATGTTCATTCACGACGTCATCAGCACCGAAGTCGGCGCGCGTTGGATCCTCAAGCAACAGGACGGCGCTGAGCGCAGCGGTAAGACAGCGAAAGAGCTGGTTTTGGCGCTCATGCAACCAGCGGCAGTGTCACCTCGCGTTGTCGGGGCAGTGATGCTGTTGCACAAGCTGACAAAAGGACAGTGTCGTCTAGCTGACCTGGCAGGGGACACGAACTACAAACTGCGGGTGCAACTTTTGAAGAAGTTGCTCGGCGTGGATAGCGTGCTCGTCAAACAAAGTGGCCTGACCAACCTGGTTAAAGTCTTCCACGATGCCTTGCAAATTGCACCAGCCTCGGCGGCTGCCATGGCCAGCGCGTTTACAGCGCGTTGTCTAGAGCTGTATCGGCTGGAGAAGAAGACCGAGGCGGCTCTAGAGCGCGTCGAGCAGGCCGAGGTGAAGAAAGTGCTTCAGCGCACCGCAGCACAGCGCGTTGTGCACGACAACAAACCGATTTTGCCTGGGGTCAAAAAGCTCAGCGCTGCCAAGCAGCAAGAAGTGGACGCAAAAGCCAAGGCCGACCTCGCCGCCCAAATAGCGCAGAAGCGGCGCCAAGAAGAGTACACGCCCATCGCTGTGCCGAGGCCTGACTCGAAGCTGTCCATTGACCTAGACGCCATTCATCTGCTGGAAGACCCCAATAATGGGATCGTGCTGATGTGTCTAGAAAAACCAAACTCACAAGGCGCGATTTGCGTATATAATAATGGTAGTCGCGTCGCAGCCGGAGTTGTGCCAACAGAAGTTCTGAATTCCCTGCGTCCCTTAGTCTCAGAAGACCTTATAAGGGACGTCAACCAGTTACTGCACCCCATCACAGCGGGTGTCATCGTAACCCCACAAGCTGCCCAGCAGCTAACCGCAGTACTAGACTACTGCAAGGAGAATCTCGTCATGGCTACCGAAACCACTGTAAAGACCAAGAAGTTTGCTGCCCCTGCCGTATCTGCCAAGAAGACAGCCGCGAAATCTGAGACTGCAGCAGCGAAGTCTGAGAAGCCTGCGAAGGCCACAAAAACGGCCGCCAAGCCCGAAACCGCTTCTGTCGCGCGCGTGAAGTTTGCCGAAGACACCAAGATCAAGGTGCTTCACAAGGGTGACAACCCGTATCGTGCGGGCACCAAAGCGAACAGTTCCTTTGACCTGCTTGTCAAAGCGAAGACGTTTGGCGAGTACGCAAAGCTGACGGAGAAGTCGAAAAACGAAGTTTACGACGCGGCGTACTTCATCAAGTGGGCGTCTCAGCCGCACGGCAAGGCACCCGCGTACATCGCCGTCGGTTAGAACAACGCAAGTCAGCCCCCCAATCGCCAGCCGCTGTCTCAGGGCTGGCGATTTAGTGTCTTGAAAGGACTGTGTGGTGTTTTATGTGTGGAATCGCAGGTTACAAATGCTCTCCGAGGCACGCTAAAAAGGCGTTTGCAGTGTTTACACGGTTGATGACGGAGTCTCAAGTGCGCGGACGCCACGCCGCTGGTCTTTCCTGGGTGTCCGGTGGTGCCGTGACTACCTATCGGGTGCCCAGGCCTGTGGACGACCTCGTGCAGTCTAAAGTGTGGGGTGACCTGGCGCAAGACGCACCTACGGAGGTCATCGGCCACGCGCGCTACTCTACCTCAGGCGATTGGCAAGACAACAAAAACAACCAGCCGGTGGCTACTGCTTCTCTGTCTTTGGTGCACAACGGCCTGGTTTCGATGGCTTCGCAAGAAGAGTTTGAGAAGGCGTACAAAGTGCGCACGGTGTCGGGGAATGACTCAGAGGTGTTATTGCGGCGTGTAGAGAAGGCTCGAGGAGACCTGGCGAGAGCCTTCGAGGCTGTGTACAGCGTCGACCCTCCCATATTCGCCTGCGGGCTCTTGAACGCGCGCGGAGACATCACTGTAGTGCGCGATCACATCCGCCCGCTCTGGGTGTTTCAGATCAAAAAGCTGGGTATGACTGGGTTTGCGTCCACCAAGGATATCATCGACAGAGCGCTGGCGGGTCTCGGACTCGCGTACGAAGCTTGGGCGGCGGAACCGTACACAGCATATCGGTTGACAGAGCAGGCTGTTGCGAAGACACAGAGCTTGTCATTTGCGGTGCCCAGTGAGCTGCGCTTCGAGCGCCCGCCTATTGAGCAGCCGATGATGCAGCATGTCAAAGCAACGCCTGCGCAGACAGAGCTAGACTCACCTCGACACATCCAGCCTGATCATCGGCACAATCTGCGCAGATCGTTCAAACAGTACTGTGTGGCGGCCATCTCCACCTGGGAGATCGACCCTAACTATGCGCTGATGAACTATCTGTTTCGAAGGTTTGAGCTGTCTAAGTCGCAAGAGTACTGGGCTTGCTTCTTGTACGGAACGTTCTATCACCCAGGCTCTGTTTTCTATGTTATGCAAGAGTTTCCAGAATTTGAGAAGGTAGACCTCGGACGTCTTGAACGATGGCACGCTGCGAACTGGCGCCAGCTGCAGTACAACACAGACCGCAAGTACGAAAAGGGGCACTTTGTAGAAATGTTCGAGTCCTATCGCGAAGCTGTCGGCGGGCAACACCCTACAGCGCAAGAAGACTACTTCGCTGGGCTGCTTACTGGCACACCAGTAGAAAACTTTCATGCCGTGACGAAGGCGTTGCGTAGGCTTTGGCACTTCGGACGCTACTCAGTGTACATTTACACTGAGTGTTTAGCGCGCTGCATGGGCATGCCGCTAGAAGCCGACACTATCTTTCTTAAAGAGTCAGACTCACCGCGTGCTGGACTGTGCAAAGTGCTGGGTAAAGACGAGTGGGCCAAAGGTTCGCTTGTTAAAGCGCAGTGGCTGTTCTTAGAAAAAGAAGCTACGAAGTTGATGCGCGAGATACAAAAAGAATACCCAGACCTTGGCATGGATCATTGGTACATGGAGTCTTGCCTTTGCGCATACAAGGGTTTCTTTCGCCCTACTAAAGGTAGGTATCTGCCTTACTATCTGGATCGCATGGAGCACGAGATTAGCCAGATGCGCGATGATGCTGCAGAACTTACTAGCGGAGTAGACTGGAGGGTGCTGTCCCAGTTCCGTCGTGAGTGCATCATCCCAGAGTATTTGGGAGAGTTGGCAAACCCACCGCGTACAAAAGTGACAAAATCTATGGAGCACGTGCTACGCGAAACAGGGCGTATGCTTGGTTTGTGGCCCATCAAACAGAGAGGGCTAATTAAGTGACTACTGTAAGCGAATAGACGAGGCAGGCGACGCACTATCACAGAAGACAGAGCAGCGATCAGTGCTGCGGTGGAAAGATTAATAGCCAGGAGGGTACATGATCATCAACATTCGAGGTACGCACGGCTCTGGCAAGAGCACAATCGTTCGTGCACTACTAGACAAGTACGCGCATCAACCCCTCGGTGAGGGCAAGCGTCCAGAAGGTTACAAGGTGGCTGTGCCAGAGCTCAACAAGCCGCTGTATGTTGTTGGGCCCTACGTCACAGCCTGCGGCGGTTGCGACGCTGTGCAGCCGTATGCTTTGATCTGGCCGCGCGTGCTCACGTACGCACGGCGTGGGCACGTAGTGTTCGAGGGCGCGCTCGTCAGCAGCTCTGTTGGAGAGATAGGCCGTGCCATGGCTCTGCGCAAAGACTGTGTCGTGTTGTTTCTAGACACTCCGGTCGAAGTTTGTCTCGAGCGAATTCAGAAGCGGCGCTTGGCCAGAGGTAGTCTAGATCCACTCAATCCGAAGAACACCGTGTCGAAGCACCGCTCTGTCGAAGTCAGTCGACCTAAGCTAGAGGCGCTCAAGCTGCGGTGCGTGACGCTCAACTACAAGAAGGCCGACAAACAATTTATGGAGGTGCTACTTGAAAATCACTAAGGCTGTCTGGGAAGACCATGCAGAAATACTCAAGCTGTCGGCGCAGAGCAAGTTTACGAAAGGCTTCTCCGGCGTGGGCATGGGTTCGGTCAAAACCTACTACGATCGTGGTTGGGTCAGCATAATTCGGCAGCGCGGTGCGATTGTGGCATTCTTGTGCGTCCATCACTGCGTACGCAAACCGTTTCTCAGAGCAGGCAAGGCGCTGTACTATACGAAGTTTGCGCGCTACTACCATCGCGTGCACAGCTCTGTGTACTACGTCGGCACTTCTGTGCCGCGCAAGGGCCTGGGTACTGCGTTGATTCAGCATGCGGTAAAGGCGTCGCCCAACGCGCTGCTTGAGCTTGTCTCTGAGAAAGAAAACGAACAGGGCCTGGCGTTCTACAAGCACCTTGGTTTTCAAGTGGTGGGCGAGGGTTCGAACAGTGCGGGAGTGCCGTACTGGCGCTTAATACTGGAGGCGAAGTGAGTGCACAATTTCCACTGTTAGAAGAGTTTGTCTACTGGATCAAAGAGCGCGAGGCCATACACCAAAAACGTCTGCGCAGACAAGAAGCGCCTTGGACCAACGACCAAATTTTGCAGCAGTACCGTTTCTGCAACGTGCGGCGCGAAGACGATCGTGTTACGCGTTGGGTGCATGAGAATTGGCTGCGACCTAACGCCAACGCAGTGCGTTTGTACGGAGAGTCTGTGTTCGCCATGGCCGTGGCACGACTAGTAAATTGGCCAGAGTCTCTGGCAGAAGTGGGCTTCCCAGCTCCGTGGCGCCCAGAAAAGTTTACACGAATCCTTAACGCGCGCAAAGCTGCTGGCAAGAAGGTGTTTACAGGCGCGTACATGGTTCGTGCCATAGAAGCCAAGAACGGAGAAACAAAAGCAGACTATCTTGCCGAGTACGTGTTGAACCCTTTGTGGCGTGCTAGACGGCAAGCACCCTGTAGCAGTCTACAAGCGTTACACACCTGGCTGTTGCCGTTCTACGGTATGGGCTCATTTCTGGCTGCGCAAGTGGTGGCGGACGTTAAGTGGACCGCGCTGCTGCGCGCAGCACCTGACTGGTACACGTGGGCTGCGCCAGGACCAGGTTCTATGCGCGGCTTGAATCGCGTGCTAGGTCGTGCTGTCGACACTGCGTGGCAGAAAGAAGATTGGCACACCACACTACTAGCACTGCGCAAGGTCGCGCTGCCCAAGCTTTTTAAGTCGCTGCAAAATTTAGACGCACAGAATGTGCAGAACTGTCTTTGTGAGTTTGACAAGTACCGTCGTGCAGTGGAAGGTGGCCGACCAAAACAAAATTTTAAGCCTAGTGCGGAGGTGTACGGGTGGCGCGAGTCGTAGCACTGCTAGACACTATGTGGGGCGCGCGAAAGATGCGTGCACCTCGCTTCTTTCGCATCAGCCCCACCAACCATAGTGGGCGAAGGCTTTACAGTCTTGTAGGTGTGGAGCACGAACTGCTAGTGACCAACTGTTGCGCAGGCATGCAAACTTCGGCACGTGTGCACGGTGTGCCGGACGCAGCGTACGTGACAGAGAATCTGCGAAGGCTAGAACCTTTTGTTCTGTTGTTAGTGTGTGGTGCTGTCGCACAGCGAACGTACGCAGCCAGCGGGTATACTAGTTCTTGTGCAATGCCTCTCAAGCATCCAGCCGCACGCACTTGGACAAAAGAAGAGATTGTAGAAGTGCGCCTGCGTATTTTGAGTCACCTAGCAGACAGACAATAAAGAAAGGTATCTTCTCATGTACAGTTACAAAGCAGCAGATATAAACGAAGCTACATCACTAGGTTTGACACACCTGCTCCATGAGGGTGTGCGCGAAGACTCACGCGTAGGCACAGTACTGGTGGCACCCACTCCTGTCTGCGTAGAGTACAAGAATCCAAGACAGCGTGTGCTGCTCAGTCCGACAAGAGACGCTAACCACGTGTTTCATTTGATGGAAGCGTTATGGATGTTGGCAGGCAGCAACGACCTCACATTTCCTGTATTCTTCAACAGCACGTACGGTCAATTCAGTGATGATGGTGCTACGATGTGGGATGCGTACGGTTGGCGTTGGCGCGAGTTCTTTGGCTATGATCAACTCGAGGCTATCATCACAGAATTGCGCGCCAACCCTACGTCGCGTCGTTGCGTTCTTGCAATGTGGAACGCTTGGCCGCATGCGGGCTCTTTCGCTCAAAATGTGCAGCGCTGCAGCAGTATGTACAATTTGCGCCACCACGATCTGCACGTGGCCACACACGGCGGAAAAGCTGTGCCGTGCAACACACACGCCTACTTCGCCATTCGTTCGGACAAGTTGAACATGACGGTTATGAACCGCAGCAACGATGCTGTATGGGGGTGCTACGGTGCGAATGCTGTACACTTCAGTTTGTTGCTAGAGTACATGGCCATGCGCATCGGCGTGCCCATGGGAAGCTACTTTCAATTTACTAACAATCTGCACGCATACACAGACAAATTTAGTGTGGAGAAGTTGCGTCTGATAGAGCATGAGTGCGACACGGTGGGTGTGCTACCAGACACAGGTCCTGCGATAGAGCCTGGGTTCGACGATGACTTAGCTCTGTTCATGTCGTGGGCGTTGCGCGTTATACAGAGTGATCGTGACGTCGCACTGGCCATGGACGTACCACCTTGTGTCACAGCCTTTATGCACTCTGTGGTAGTGCCCATGTTCTTGTTCTGGGTGTACAGAAAGTGGAACGACGCCTACAGCAGCGACATCTGCCTGCGAGGCATCGACGCACCTGATTGGCGCCGTGCGTGTCAAGAGTGGGTAGAAAGAAGAAAGAAGTAAGAAGCGAACACAACGCACTTCTGCACAAGTTGGACCCAAATTAGAAAGGTAGGATGCTGTGAAGGACAAGCTGCAGTTCATTATGGAAGGTGGTAGCGTGACACGCTATCACACGCGACCAGGCCTCAAGCCTGACACAAACGCACACCACAGCCACGGCGTGCTGATGCTGGCCAGTCTACTGGCAGGTCTCGATGAGGTAGGTGTAACAAAAGCAAGCGTTGTGTTGCTCATGGCCTGCGCCACACACGATCTAGCAGAACAGTACACCAGCGATGTGAGCGCTCCTGCCAAGCGCGCACTAGGAGTTCAAACTGCGCTGCACACGACAGAACAGTGTGTGCTGCGAGAGTACGGGTTGGAGTACGAACACCTTCTTTCTGAAGACGAAAAAATTGTCCTAAGTCTGGCTGACTGCTTCGATGGCATGTTGTACTGTTGCCGCGAGTTGGCGCTGGGCAATCGCAGTGTTCTTCTTATCTGGCGACGTTATTGCACGTACGCAGAATCTATTACACAACAGTGCATTCCACAAAGCGATTTAACACTAGCGTTGCGCGCCAGTGCCATATACGACGGTATAAAAGAGATTTACAAGGAGGTCATCAGTGCGTCCGGTCCGAACTTCGACGTCTTCGCGTGCCAACGATAAGCAGGTGGGCGGTAATCACTATCAAGCTACTGTGGGTGTGTGCCCGCATTGTGGCGGCATCATTCAACACTGGGACTTGTTTGCTCGTCTGCCGTATCTCGTAGGGCAAGTTTGCAAGTACGTGCTACGCTTCGCTAATAAGAACGGCGCACAAGACCTAGACAAGGCAGCGCACTTCTTACAAAAATTACGGGAGGTGTACTATCCTGAAAAGAAGCCTTAACGCAAAAAGACCCTACACCGGCACGAAGCCGGTGTAGGGTCTGTCACTACGCGTTGCGCAGAAGGTTTACGTCGTCAGATCCACGCGAGCCAACCTGCGTGTACCACAAAGAGTCTTGCAAAGCTGCAGCAGCCGCGCGCCAGTCGCCTGCGCGTAAGGCCGCGATCGTTACGTGAAACTCGTCAAAGCGCGGCGCTCCCATGTTGAAAATCAAATCTTGCACGACACACTGCACGAGCTGTGGCATGCTGTCGAATGCGGGGAAGATAACCTTGGCTTGCGACGCCACCGTGGAGAGTTGAAAGTCTAGCACGGCGTCGGCCTGTGCCTCGGTTATCGACGCGCCAGACTTGATGGCGGAGTAGTCCAAGCCGAGGCGGGCGCAGACAGCCTGCGCGCCCGCACCCTCTAGGTTGAACCCGTAGCCGATTGTCGGCAGACCGCACGTGTCCTCGTAGACAGTAAGTCGCAAACCTTCGTGCCGTTTTATGAGGTCTTTTGCAGTCATGGTGGTTCTCCTTTATCGAATCCACCAACACACGGTAGAAGTGTCGGTGGCACTGGTGCTGTTGATGACGAAGCTGGTGCCTACGACAGGCGACGCGCCGATGGAAAGCACACCAGGCGTCCCTGCCGCACCGCAGTTAGACACTTGATAGTGCCCGCCCGCGACGGCCACAGCCGCAGTGGTGCTCACAGTCACGGTTCCTGCTGCCAGCGTGGCTGTGCCTTGCGTGATCTCTGCCGTCACGACGTTGTGAACGAAAGCGTCGGTGGCGACCAGCGTCGAAGAGTCGGTCGTGGCCTGCGTCGTGGCAGTGGCGGTGGAGGCCAACACCGTCGAGCAGTTGGTTCCGTTGGACTGACAGATGACCGCAGATCCCGTTCCGACCGTAGTTGTCGCATCTATTTTGCCAAGATATCCGGTGCTGCCGATAGACTGGCCCAAAGCGGAATCAAACACGGTGAACTTGTCCCCAGCGTTGGCCGTAACCGTCAAGCCAGTATTGGCCGTGTTGCGCTTGAGCAATTCGTTGTCACCCGTCAGGTTCCAAATAAAGTAGTTGCCCGTCATGTTGGGATTGACGTTGTTGATGTTGACGTTGCTGCCAACTCCACCAATGGTTCCCGATGAGAACGTCCCGCCAATGTTTTCGAAGGTCATGATCTTGGAGACTTCGTCGTATTGCGTGACGAAAAACGAATTATCGCGATTCTGAATTTGAAAAATATTGTAGTTACTAACAGGGGCAACATGGGTAGCGTCGTAAGGAATGCGCCCTATGCAAAATACACACCCCTGATCCATTGGGGCTGGAAGGCTTATCCAATTACTCAAGTAAGGAGGATTTTGCGCGTTTGTCGTTATTAATTTGAGTGGATTATCTTGCCCACCGTAACCGACGTAGTTCGTAATTGGGTCACTCGAGGTAAACAGCATGTACTGGCCGCCTGCGTACTTGTGTCCAGCCAAGCTCACGGCAAGACCCAAGCCTGCAGAAGGCGTGGTGCCGTTGCCAGAAATTCCCAACACACCGTCAGCTTGCGAGTAAAAATTTGGCTGCACGATAGTTCCGCCTGTCGGCCACGAGCAATCGTTCGGTTCGACTTGTAACTGCGTCGGCAGTACAGCTACAGTCTCCGCTCCGCAGTACACGACATAGTTATTCAACCCAACAATACTGAGCGTTCCGCCTGTTGCCGTGCTATTCGCTGCCGTCTGCGGCCATGTAATCAGATTGTCGTTGACGGTGGTTGTTGTAATGACCCCGTTGAACGAAGAATCACTCGCTCCGGTAATCTGCATGGAAGCCAGCGGGGGCGCGACGTAGTAGTTAGGCCATTGCTGATATGCTCCAGATACCGCAGCCGTCACGACATTTGATGTACGAGTCATGCCCGTAAAGGATACTGAGTACGGAGCGGTGACTCCCGGAATATGAATTGCCTGCGGCCCATTTTGTCCTCCCTTATAGACGTTCACTACATCTAGCGAAGTAGCCGCTCGCGACCCCACAACGTAGTACGAAGTCATGTAGCCGCCGTTGGCCGTCGAAGGGTTGGCGTACCCATTGCCCAGCGCGAGTTTGCCGCCGCACATGCCGCCCTGCTCCACGATCGTCCCCGCTGGGTGGACATAGGTGAACCCTGCCGTAACCGTTTGTGTGCTGCCTACCGTGCCGACCGCAGACACCGCTACCGTCTCAGGGTAGGCGTCTCCAACGCACATCTTCGCAGTCGTGGCGAAGGACCCGCTCGTCAGCGTGACCGTGCAAGTCGAGGTAATGGGTTGGTTGCGAGTCGTCAAGGTTCCGCACGAAGAGGCCAACACGCCAATGCCCGTCGAGACAGAGTGCGTGTCGCTCGTCGTTATGGTGAACGGCGTGCCACTAGTGCCGGTCTCAGACAAAAGAGAGCCGCTCGACATGACTTCTGAGGTGGAGACCAGTGGCATCACGTCGCCTTGATTGCCGTTGTTGACTGTGAAACTTGGCGTGATGTACGTGGCACTGGCACCGCCCGTGGTGATGGTGCCAGACGGCGGTGGATCTTCGAACATTTGGACATTGCCGCCCGCGTTGCCCTCGTCGCTGGTGGCGATGACGGCCCCACGGTTGTGATTGTAGAAGTAAAAGCCAGCGCTGTCACCGCCCTTGTAAAATTGAAAGTTGCTAGCAAATCCTTGACTGATAGAGCGCCCCGTTACGAGTGAGCTGAGGTAGATACCAGCCGTCAAACTCCAAGGCGAGCCCGCGTACACGCCAGGTGAACTGTACGTGTGCGTGAGACCGAGACAAGTGTGACTTACCGTGCCGCCGAGGCGCAAAGGCTGGTCGTTCCAATTGCAAGAGAACGGGTAGGCGGTGCGCGAGACGTTGCCCGTGGTGTTTAACCCCGCATTGCTAGCCGTTCCAGTAGCCGCAGGAAAGTACAAAATTTTGTTCGTGGAGTCAAAAGTGAGCGTCGAGTCCGCGTCAAACACGCCACCGTTGTTGAACTGCACGCCAGAAGTCGGTGCCGCAGCGGCTGCCGTGGCGCTCACCCAACCCAGCGAAGTGCAGACAAAACTGACACCGGTGGTCGTGTTAGTGTACGGTTGCCCGTACGTGAGCACCGTGCATGGCCACGCGGGTGCTGTGGGGTTAGCCGTGCCTGTGATTGCCGGCCAACGAATCTGCGACGCAGGATTGATCGCCGTCTGCGCGAGGCCAGACACAACGGAAAGAAACAGGGTCAAACTAAGCAGCACGTTGCGCATTGGTAGTTTTCCTTTATTTCATGTAAACTGCGTAGACAGAGTCGCCCGCCACTGTGGCGCCAGAAGTCAAAGTGAGCAAAGTGCCCACGAGCGTGTAGTCCAAGCCAGGTCGCTGAAACACGCCATTCCAGTAGAACCCAAAAAGCACGGTGGGCGTGTGCGTCAGCGTGTACGCGTTGCCCGGTACGACGCCAGAAGGTGTTTCGGACACGAAAGAGTTTGCCATCTGCAGACCGATGTTGGCAATAATGAAGTTGGCCACCGACAACGCAGGCACGGTGTACAAACCGCCAAAAATAAGGTCTAACAGATTCCAGTTGTAGTTGGTCGGCACCTGCCAATTAGCCTGGTTAAATCCAGGAACTTGCAGACCGATGTTGGGGGTACTGGTTTCACCTGCCATCTAGTTCACCCATTCAATCCAAGAAGAAATTGTTAGTGTGGCGCCTGAACTGCCGTATTCTACAAAAGTAGTTTTGTAGGTGTATCCAGACGGAACAACAAAGGTTACACAAATAAGCCCCCCGCCATTTTGTGCCGAGCTGGCAGCAACTTGCACCCCATTCACGTAACCTGTGAGCAATCCATTGTGTCCTACATTAGCGTTAAAGTCGCCTGTGACACACACGGTCATTCGGTAAGGTGTGGTGTTTGTGTAAGTTGTGCCACCAAAAATGTCGCGGCTACTTGTCACATCTGACATTGTGGTACCGGCCAACGGCTGCGGCACGAAGACGCCGCCCACGTTCGTCAGCACCTCGCCTGCGCTGCCCGGAGAAGTCAGCGTGAGCGCGCCCAGCGTGGCCGTGCCGACCACGCGCAGTGCCGCGTCCACGTCCAGGGCTCCTGCGAACCACGAAGTAGAAGTTCCGACCAGAGGACCGACCGCGCGCAGCAGGCTCGTGACTGCGTCGTAGACAAAAAGTTGCGTGCTCACCGCGTTTGGTGCTGGGTCGGGTTGCGCGCCGCCTACCACGCTGGAAGGAAATGTCACCGTGCGTCCACCGACGCCGTCCTGTTGATAGGACAAAGTCACGAGCTGCCCAGCGGTTAGTCCAGTGACGGCGGAGATGGTAAGGTTGCCCGTCATAGGCGCGATGTAAAAGCCGTTGGCTTGTCCAGCGTTCAGCGCGAGAGACGCAGCGTACGGCACCGTCTGCACGGCGGGGAGGACGTCTGCCGTGGTCAAAAAGTGCGCGCATTGCGCGGTTAGAGTGCTTAGGTTAGAGTCCGAAGTCGTGAAGCCTTTAGCCGCAAAAGCATTGAACAAGGCGGTTAAGTACGTAGACCATTGATAGAACGCCTTGTTGGCCAGCACGGACAAGAATACGGCAGGATCCACCGCGCCGCCTGCGCGCATGGAGTCTGCGAGGTAGGCGGCGTCAGTTTCTTGATTAGTTGCAGATGGATTCCATTGAATAATGTTTGTAGTCGCCATAGTTGCTTACACCCAGTGTCCTTGTCCAAATCCTGCTATGAATCCTGGTGAGCTGCCAAACCCAAAGAACGGTAGAGAGCCAAACAAGTACGTGTACTGCACGCCCTCTGGTCTTGGAACGATGTAGCCGTTGGTGATGAGGTCTTGTATGATTGAGGTGAACGCACCTTTAAGTATGATGGTGGCCGTCATGTTTTGGTTGTCTACGATGATGATGGAGCCGCCCGGAAATAGGCGCTGCCATATCGGATACAGACTGGTGATTGTGCCGTCCCAATGATTCTGCGCAATCTTCGCTTTGATATACAAGCGGTATGTCGCGTCGTCTAGCACAGGGCTGACACCGTTGCTGGGTTGGAAGTTAACGGTGCGCGCCGCGGAGGCCGTGGCTCCAAGCATGTCTAGCTCACGTCCGGTGGCGGCGTCTAGATCAAGTGCGGTGTCTAGCTGCACAAACAATTGAGACACGTCGTCGTACTTTTTAAGCAGCACTTGCAGCAGCGCGTTTAGTTTTGGTGACTCCACGTACTGCGAAGTAACCCTTGACTTGTAGTAGCCAAGAGGCAGATTTTCAATCGGTTCGTTGCCGTACCCGCCCATGCCGTAGCCTTGCGTGCCGTACGCAGGATTGTTGCTCATGCAGACACCACAGCTACATTAGCAGTGACGCCAAGAGGCGCGTAGTAGAAGTTAGGCATCGGAATGTCCGCTCCTGTCAAAGTCGCAAAAACTACCGGCGAGGTGGTTTCTGCCGCAGTCGTTACCAAAGACAAAGTGACCGTAGTACCAGATGGCGCACCCACTACCGTAGTGCCAGGTGCGATGCCAGCGCCGGTGATTAGTTGCCCACTTACGACACCCGCCGAAGAAGCTACGACCATGGTCGACGCTCCAGCAGTAAACGTTGCCGTCGTGCTGGCGGTGAGCGTGCCTATTTGCAGCGACTGTACGCCAAAATTTGGTGTAGGCAGCGCAGCATTCACAGCCATCGCCTCGTAGTACAAAGCTCCCAGCGAGACCACACCGCCAATGGCCAACTCATTGAGGTAGGTCACGAGCGCGGCTTGCACGGCGCTTACAGCAGCCGTTGTGGGCGGTGCACCATAACCCGTCAACACCACGCGCGCGTAGATGGGTAAGTTAGTCGGTTGGAAGAAGCTGATACTCTCCGTGACTCCCGTGATGGGGTCTACCACGGCCACCGTAGTGGTGCCGTTCGTAAGGCAGCCTATGGTTTTCTTCTGGTAAATAGCCGTGGCCACTGCCACGGTGTCAGTGCACTGGGCCACGATAGAGATCGAATGTGGCGGATTACCCCAGCTGTCTACAGCACCCGTAGGGTTCTCAATAGAAGACCCAGGCCCACCAGGCGTGGGGTAGCCAGGTGCCACGCGCACTACTCCACTGGTCGCGAGCACAGACGCCACGGTGGCGGCTAGTGGAGTGGTAGACGGCAGCGCCACGGAAATAGCTTGGCGCGCACGCAAGCTAGAGTCGCTTTCTACGGGCAGGCCCGCCACGGCAGCCGCGATGTTGGTCACCGCAGTCCAGCTAGAAGAAGGTGTGTTGATGATGTTGATGGTGCCCGCTTCGGCTGTAATGGCTCCAGGTGTGGTGCAGACAGACGTCACGTTGAGCGTACCACTGCTGGGTAGCGACACCACGCCTGGCAAGGCCCAAAGATTACCCTGCGTGTCTTGCGCGAATCCGTTGGTGATAGTCGCCAACGGCGGTCCTGTCACGGTGAGCAAAGCAGTGGAGTAAGAAAACGGTTGGCGCGCCAACCCGTTCATCTTCACTTGTCGGTCTAGCCCCGCGCCTACGGCTGTCTGCGGAGACGACTGGTTGTAGACGAGCTGCGCGGCCAAATTGGTGTCTGCCTGCTTGAGCGACAGTATGCTCAGCATCTGGTAGATGGCGCTGTCCGGTTTCACGTACTGGTTGGTTCCGTAGATGTTCAAAAAAGCTTGCAGATTATCAGCCAAAATAGCTGGGTACAAAGAAACTTGCAGACCCGCCGCGTTAATAAACGGCGGAAAGTAGGCCGGTGTACTCATTTGCGTTAGACTCCTGCTCCAAGGGTTGTAAGCGCGGGTGCGGTGATCACGGCCACAGGACCAAATTGCGTGTACGCCGTCGCCGTGATAGACAGACGTCCGTTGACGAACGCCACCTGCACGTCACGAACGCCTGTCACGTACGGTGCGCCTTCGATGTTTTGCTGTACGGCCAGCGTCATGGCCGCCATACCCTGCTTAGAAGCCAGCTGGCCCAATATGGACTGGAACACTGGAAGCCCTAGATTTAAATCTTCCCACCACTCTCCTGCAAATAAGCTTAAGCGTGTGCGAATGGCTTGCGCCACTGCATCCGTGTCCGTTAGGTTTGCGTTGGGGTCGAAGATGGGATCATTTTGTGCGTCGAGCTGTAGATACTGAATCGTGGGCGTTGGCATCACTGACCTTTCAAGATGGTCGTCTCAGAGTCAAGAGGCACGGGCGGCCCCACATAACCCTTGGACACTAAAAACGGCTGCACATTCGCAACGTACCATTGATAAAAGTTGTCGTTCACCAGTGCGAGTGCCGTGCCTCCGCCAGTAATCTTTACTCCAGCCGTGGACAAGTCGAGAACGACAGAACCGTCATCAGCGCGCACCTGCATAGAAGTGGTCGAGTAGTTTGTCAACGCGTTCACTTTGTTCGACATGCCCGGTAAAAAGCCGCAATCGTGTACGTGGTGCCGACGCACTTCTAGCTGTCTTTGCGAGCCGGACGGCACATCTACATTGGCAGCTTTTGGTGCAGCGTTCTGTCCGTTGACCCACCAGTTGTCGAAGCACGTGTCGCAGAACACTAACAACCCTGCGTCGCCCTTCTTTAACGGCAACGTGGTGCTGAAGCCCCCGCCGCGCGGAAGAACCACGGGCACGTTCGTGATGGGCGGTATGTCGTACCATTGCATTGGACCGTTCGCTGGCCGCACGCGCTCTTGTATGGCAATCTGTACCGTCACCGTTTGCACAGTGGGGTTCATGTCTTGCGTTAGGAAGGCCGTAGTGGCGCACCGCAAATCGGCCAGCTCCTGTCGCACAATTTGCCGCCATTGGGCTGGTTCAGAGTAGTTAAGTTGAGATGGTGTTAACCCGCGTACATAGCTTGGCATTTAGGCTCCTGCAGCAAAGTTGCCGTTGAGAAGGTCAACGGCATAGGCCACGCCGTACCCCGTGACTTCGGTGTACCACTCGTTGCCACGCGAGTCTCCTGTGTGGCGCACCTGCGCGACAACGAAGGTGAGATTAGAGCCCAGTGGCGTGGCGACCGTCTCATTAGGACGCACAGCTACTTGCGTGATCAGGGTGCGCACCAATTGCACGACCATGGGCGGCAGCACCACCTTTAAGCGTGGGTCCAGCAGCACGGTGAAGATGACTCCAAACGGAGTCTGCTGCGGCGTGCCGATGATCGATTGCGTCGTGCCGTCTGGCAAGTCGGGCGGCGTGCTGTTAGGAGGAAAGGGGGGGCTGTAGATTAAATCTGGTACTGGATTGACATTGCCAGCGGCAATTTGCGACATGTACGCCTTGTCGCCGTCGCGCCAAGTGGTCATGAATTGGTCATCTGCGATCTGGCTCAAGTACTTGCCCATTTTGCCAAACACGGTGTTGCCGCGAGGATACTGCTTGGCTGCCAGAACTTGCGCGGCATAGGCGCTGACAGTCCCGTTTGCCTGCGACATGGCCGGTAGGCCGGTCTCGGTGGCCATTCTTGCCACCAGTTGCGCCTGACTAGCAAACGGTCCGACGGCGAAGCCGACAATGTCGTCCATGACGAGTGGGTTGGCCACGCAGTGCAACGTGACGCGGAAGTCCACCACCTGTTCGCGGTCGTATAGCACCTGCAGTATGGGTCCGTCCCAGATGATAGACGACATTGTCGGCCCAGTCTGGAATCCTGCCTTCAACGTCGCCCAGGTGGCGTTCAGCAACGTGTTTTGTATGGCTGCATCGTCCATGTTGTAGACAATGATGTCGGCGTACCACCACGGAGAAGGCAGCGTGGACTGCACCACGTCAAACGTCATGCGCAGTGCTTCAGGCTCCCATTGGTTCGCCGTCAGTACGGTGCTCTCCGTGCCCGTTGCGGTCTGGTACTGCACCGTAAGCTCCCAAGCTTGGCCGAACAACGGAATGCTAGATGCTGTGCTCATGCGGTGTCGCCCCACAAAAGTATAAAGTCGGTCAAGTTGGTTAGCCCAGGATAGTCAGTGCCACTGGCGCCTGTGTTGAGCAAGTACGCGCTACCGATGGCCAAGTAGCCATATTGAGCCAGCAAATTGGCGCAAGGGTAGTACCCAGTGATGAGGGGTACAGAACTCACCAGCATCTGTTTTTGAACGTTCGCTATCGACATCTGCCACCAACCCGCCATGACGGAGAAGCCGAGCGTGAGGTTGAGGGTAAGCGGCGCGCCGTCCACCGATAATTGCACGGTAAACGTTTGGTTGGGCGCTTGTACGAGCGGTATGATCTGCGTGGCCATCAGCGCAAACCTGCTAGTTGCGGTAGATTGACAGTGCCCACCGACGAATACGTGCCCGCGCCAGGCACGTCGGTGGCGTCGACCCAATTTGGATACTGCGGCGCGAAACCTCCCGAAGCCGTGATGTATCCGGGCACGCCATTTTGTATAGCCGGAATGGTGCCGTTGTTTAAGTCTGGCGGAAGCGGCGTGGCTCCTGTGCCTCCTACGTTCGGCGCAAAAGCGTGCACCTTAAATTGCGTGTCTACTGCGGCAGGCGTAGGCGACGCGCTCACGGAACCAAGACCCGTAGTTTGCGTGTCGTTTGGGCGGTCACTCAACGGTGTAGCCTGCGTTGTGGCAAGAAATACTTGCCCGAACTCTACTCGAAAGCGCACGCTGGTGGTGGTCTTCTCGTCTTCGCGCGGCTCCAATTTCATAATGAGCATGTTGGTGTAGGTCGTTAATCGCGTCGTCACGGTGAGCGGGACGCGCGCAGCTTGAAGAGCCACCATTTGCTTGTACGCAGACACGCTCTTAGACGCGTCACCGTCCCACTGTCGCACGTACGGGGCACTGGTTTGGTTACTGGCCACGTACTGCGGCGTGACGTCGGACATTAGCACGTAAAACACCACGCGCGCTGGCTCGATGTACGCGTGCGTGGATATGGAGGCACCGGTCTGCACGGGGTGGTTGGTCTTGGTCAACGTTTGCTCGTGCTCGATTGCGAGGACGGCGTCGAACACGTATGTTGCGGCGCTTGTGCTGCGCGTGGAGATAAAACCCACGCCATTTGCGTCGACAGGCACCGGAGTGTTGTTGACCAGCGAGCTAGAGTAACCTGCTGGCACGGTGATGGAGATCGACGCCGCTTTGTCCCACTGCGGTGGACGCCAGCTGTTTGGGTCGCTAAGTTGCGAGTTTGCCATGTGTTAGTAACTCCAGCTTTGTCCTTGAAACTCCGCCAAGTTGCGTTGAACGCGCTTGTCGCGCGTTGACTCCAGGCGTGCCACGAGCACGTTCGCCACGTCTTTGTTGACCGCGTTGGGTTTGTCGATGTTGATGACGATAGAGCCCACTTGCACGTTGCCTTGCGCGCCGACGCCACGCAGCACGCGCGCCACTTCACTTCGAGCTTCTGGCGATAGAGTGTCTCTGCCAGCCAGCACGGCGTTCATTTTTGTCTCGCCTTCGTGATAAGCCGCGATAGCCGTGGGCGCGTCGCCATTGTACTGCTTTAGTAAGTGCCCGAGTAACATCATGCCGCCGCGTACGTTGTCATCACCGTTGGTTCTGTCGACGCCCAACGACTTGGCGGTGGCGCGCGTCAACTGCGCGATGCCCATGGCGCCTGTGCGCGAAGTGACAATAGTACCGTCAGGGTTGACCTGCCGCATGCCGCTCTCTTGCGTAAGCAGCGCGTTCGCCAAACGCGGATCGACGCCGTACTGGGAGGCGTACTTCTGCACCGAACGGCGCAAGTCTTCGTCGCCTGTCAAAGAACGCACGCCACTTCGCGTGCTTGACTCGCCGAACAGCTTGTCTGCCACCACGGAACCAACCGCCGAACCACCCAGCGTGCCTGCGGCTGTACCCCACGGCCCCACGAAGCTGCCTGCCACGCCACCCGCCACGCCGCCGACCACGGCACCGACGGCCTTGGCTGTGACGTCGTGAAACGCGGCACCAAGCTCGGAAGCCGCTCCGGAAAAGTTGCCCGTACCGACAAGGATCAGCGCGTTGACCAAGTGCGCTAGCAGCTCGATGACGTTGTCCACTGCGGTGGCGAAAGAGGCGAAGCCGTCTACAATGTGCACAAAAGCGCCCGCGAATTTTTGAAGGTCGAACATAGTGCCGACGATGGCGTCGTCACCGGTAAGCAACCCAACCAAGTTGGTGAAGGCTAGACCCGTGGCCGCAGCAGCTGCCTCTGTGGCGTCAAACACCTTCACGACGTCTTTCCACACTGGCATGAACAAGGACACCACTTTTGCGGAAATTTGTGGCAGATCGTGCGTTACCCAGTTGTTGAACCCGCGCAGTTTGCTCAACAGTTCGTCTGGGCCGAGCCCCAGTGCCTTCATGAAGTCATTGACCACGTGCATGGCGAGGTACTCACCCTCGACTTCCATTCGCGTAAATTCGAAGCGTATATCGCGCACTTTGCGCATTTGCGCATCAAAATTGCCGTCCGGAGCCATGGCTCGCTGATCTTCGATAAGCTGGTGCGTGCGCGCCCGCAACTCCTTGTCCCAGGTGAGGTTTTCCAGCGGCTCGCCTAGCGCGTCCATGGCGACCTTTAGGCTGCGCGCAGCGTCTTTGCTCATGTACATGTGCAGAGCAAAGAGACGATACGACTGGTCTGCCATGGCCACTTTATCGACCAAGCCTATGGCTGCAGAGCCGATGGCGGCAAAGCCGCTTACGATTTCGGTTTGCGCCTTGAAGAAGGTTCCCGCAATAGAAGCGGCGCTTGCGTCGGCCACTGCGGACGCCTCACGCAAAGCCTGGTGAAAGCGCTGCATGCCGCTGGCGTCGACTGTGGCGCCAAGCTTGACAAGGTATTCGTCGATGTAGTTGGTCGACACAGTGACGGTCTCCTAGTGCTGTTTACTGTCTACATACGCGCGGTGTCGGCGTTCGTTCTCTTCTTTGACGTCTAAGTACTCTAGCACGTCGAGCAAGTCGCCAATGTCGTAAGTACCATCGAACGTCTCGTGCTGCCTCCACAAGCCCGCAGCTACAGGACGCCAAAGCAAAGCGTTTAGCGTCGCGTAGCCCACGGACTCGTAGCCGTTGACGTCGTCCTGTGGGTCTATGTGCCAAGGACGCTCGCGTCGAAAAAATCTGCAAAGCACAAGATGAGCACCTCGGTCGTCAACCGCGTGAGCGCACCCACGTCGTTTGCGACATCGACGCCGTCTGGCGTCCACACGCCTTTGTCATCTACGATCGGCAGTGGAAAGTCTACCCCTGCGCGATTCTCGATTTTAGCGACGCACTTCATGCACGCAGACTGGATAAAGCGGAAGTCCTCGAAGCTGATACCGCCCGACATTACAGCGAACGAAAGTGCGCGCACGCGCATCTCGCCCACACCTACGGTCGGTTCTTGCGTCTCTTCCGTTGCCGCGAAAGATTCTTGCTTTGCGGAATGCTGCGTCGCGGGTTCGCGCTCGGCGGCACTGCGCATGCTGATGCCCAGCATGCGCATAAGAATGAACGTGCCGACCTCTGGGGCCAGACGTCTCACTTCGAACTTCTTATCGTTAATAGACACGACCTTGCTTCGTGGCTGCATTGAGTGCTCCTTTCAAGGGGTTACAGATTGATGATGTTGGCCGCGAGCAGCTTCCAGGTAATCTTCTGTCCACTGGCTTCGTACGGTTTATCTGGAATCTTGTCGAAGCTCACCCCGGTAAGCGTGTGAACGCTGCCGTCGATGAGCAAGGTGAAGGAGATGGCCGTAGATGCCCAACCGCTGACGTCTTCGTTGTTGGCAGCTAGTACGGCCAGATTATACAGTGCCAAAAGCGCAGAGTGTAAGAAGGACGTTTCCTGCACCTGTATGTCAACTTCGCCGTTGTCACCGGCAATGTAAGAAGGCATGACCGTACCGTCGGCTGCCACGTCTTGCGCCGTGCGGGTCATGGTCATGCGAATGGTGATGCTTCCAAGACCGATGCTGCCGCCCGTGAGCGGGATGGTGACACCGTAGACGGGGTTGGTCAACACGCCCGTCAAAGATTTGAAAGAATAGGTTCTGCCCTGCCCCATCTGCGTTCCTCCTGTTGATTAGAGCTGCGTGTAGACGCCGATGAGCAGGCTTTGCACCGCTCCCGCCGTGGTGATGAATGAGTAAACCGGCATGGCCTTGCCCGCTGCGCGGTCGCCAGCCGACTGCTGCGAGTAGGGTTGCGACAGATTCAAGAATCCGCTTGGAATGGCCTGTCCGTTTGCCACAGACAGTCCAGGCAAGTTGATCGTGGCGCCCTGCCACGTACCGCCAGAAAGAAAGCCAATGGAAGCCATCGTAGTTCCAGCGTTGTTGGCGCCGTGCAGCAGTTGCTGCTGTCCCGCGTTGTTCTGTCTCACTGCAGGATTGTTTTGAAGAGCTGCCAACTCTTCGTTCTGCAACAAAGAGACGTAACGCGCCAGATTAAGCCAAAGGTAGGCGGGTGCGCCATTCGACATGAAGCCAGGCTCTTCTAACTGGTAGGACTGGAAGGTGCCGTACACGTTGAAACCAGCAGCCACGATGTTGGCGTACTGCGTCTGCGTCAGCGGCTCGGGCGCGATGCCCACCAGAGTCTTGTGCGCAGACGTAAAGAAGCTACCCGCCAGTCCGGTGTTGAGACCCATTTCCACGCACATCAAAGCCACGGCAGCATAGACGTTGTTCGGATACAAACCACTTTGAGTGGTAGCGTACTGACCGAGCACGCGCAGTTTTTGTGCCTGCAGCTGCAAGGCCACGTTGTTCGCCGTGCCTGCCGGAATGCCCGCGCTGCTGGAGTAGGGATAGTAGCGCGTGTTCTGCCAAAGTGGGTCGGCCCACTCGCTCACGGCTATATTGTCTGCGTCTGTGGGCAGGTTCACCGTCAAGCCGTACCAAGTACCGTTCGCCGCACGACAAGCCGTGGCTGCCTGCAGCAAAGTCTCGCCGACCGCCGACACGGTGATGGTCAGGCCCGTGCCCGTAGAAGGGCTGATCGCCGTCGTGGTGAGACCCACCGCAGTCGTGTAGCCAGTGCCCTGCGTGACCAAGGCCACGGCGCTAGGCACTCCGCCGGTCTCCGCCGTGACGGAACCGACACCAAATGTTGCTCCGCCCTGTACGATGTTGAATTGGTCGCCCACGGCCCACCCAGTGCCCGCCACGTCGATGGCGATGGTCTGCAGCGCCGTGAGGTCTTGGCGTCCGATGGCGATCTGGTACGGCGGAGGCGTTTGCGAAAACCCGACTTGCGCGGCCAGGTATTCGGGATCGGTCGTGATGAAGCCGTCGGTAAGCATGGCAGTCGTGCTTGTGTACAAGCGCACGCGCGAGTTGGCGCCGTAAGAAGGTATGACGGGACTTGGCCCGACAAACAATCCTACGTTGAACGACCCCGTAGCGGCTGCGGCGGGGGACACTTGAACGGAGATGTCTACTAAGTTGGACAACGAAAGAGGCGGCGGTGTCGCCATGATGTTTGGCTCCTATCGAACTACGGTGGTGTCGCTGATGGGGTCGTTTACCGCGCCGTCGTAGACTTTAAGCTCTACGCTGACAGCGGCAGGAGTTTGAATTGTCTCGGTGACTTGTTCATAAAAGACACAGTCGAACTGAGTGGCGTCGTACCATTGCGCGTTGTGCTCTATCGGCAGCCTGACCGGCTCCGCAGGGTCCAGCACAGGGTATAAGTTGCTCAACGCGAATTGATCGTTGAAGTAGTCTTGAAACAACGCTGAGTGTATTTGACGCGCGCGGTCGAAGCTGTTCGGACCGTACAATGCCCAACCTACGCGCCAGCCGCGCGTGTAGACCCAGGTTTCGGTTATCGGCCCTACACCGCTGAGCGTGCGATCGCGCACGCGCGAGTACTCGACGTCTTGCGGCACGCAGTTGACGTAACAACTGTCTTGCGTGGGCAAGGCCACGTCTGGCTGCCCTTGTGCCTGCCAGTTCACGCGAACAACGGATGGATCCACCGTTGGCAGACCGAGCATGTAGCAGGTGAGCGACTGTACGACGATGTTGATGGCGGTTACGGTGAGCGCCGTAGACGTAAGGGTTTGTCCGTTTGGGTAGTTCGTCGTGGTCATCAGGCAGCCGCCATCCTGGTCGCCAAAGCTTTCCAGTAACCGCACCCAGAGTCATGGTACGTCTGCAACACGCGATACTGCTCTGCGTCATACTGCAGGATGTCGCTGGCGTTGGTCGCGGCGCTGACTGTAATTGGCCAGGTGACAAACGGCTGGGACGCTGGTGCGCTCACGAACGTAATCGTGCCTCCAGATAGCGTGTAATCGACGCCGTCAGGGTACTGCAGCAGCCCGCTGACGTACACGCTTGCCAGACCGCCTGGAGGTTGCGCACTGAGCGTGTACACGGTGCCAGCGCCTTGAGCCTGCTCGCTATGCACGCCGGGCACTGGCGCGTAACCGCGCGTGGTGTAGATGGGTTGCGTGCACCAAAACGAGCGCACGCTGCTGATGCGGTCAGCTTCTGCCAACATTTGCAGCTCCGTGTTCGAGGCTTGCTGCACGGGACCAAACATGGGAATGGTGACGGTCGTGGACTGGAAGCCACCCAACACGTACGTCCCTGTGGAGCGCAAAATGTAGAACGGTCGCGGTGCGGTGGTGTCGGGATCGACGACAACTTCTTGGACGGAGATCATGGCGCATACTCCGGATGGGCTGTGACGAATGCCTCAGCCATCTGTTTTGCCTGCCGTAAAGTTTTTGCACGCTGTGTAAGTCTGCGCCACTTAAACGCGCCATTAACTTTGCGCCCCTCGGGTGTCTTGCCTACGCTCCAGTCTGCAATTCTAATCTCTATGGTGGCAGAGCCATCTTCAGAGGCACTCTTAGAGTATGCTTTGTCTGCGTACAGAGTTACAGCAGACAGGCCGTCTGCGTAGTACGCACTCGGCCACCCACGTACTTCAAATGATCTGTATCTGCCAGTTGCAACTGGTGCCACGGTCCATTTGAGTGCCTTCACTCTGACTGCGTCAAAACCGCACACTCTATTCGTTCGCTTGTACCGCTCTGCCCAGTCGATCATTCTACTCCTCCCGCACTACGCCCACGATGGAAGCGCGCATGGCGCCGGTGTCGATGAGCGGCCTGTCGCTGCCCTTGCGTTTGATGGTAGCCTTGGCGTTAGGTGCCCATCCATTGCGCCCGTCTGTAAACCACTTGCGCGCGGCGTTCTGTCCCGCTAGGGCAGCCCTCAGCATTTTTTGCTCCGCCTTTTCCTTGTCTCCCGTTAGAGCCGCTTTGACGGAGGCGCTCACCTCATTGCTGATGGCTTGCCTGTTGCCGTCCGCCTTGATAGACGGGTCCAGCACCTGTCGCGCCGGTATGTTGTTGATGGGGCTGCCGTGCTCGTGAATAAAGAGCAGCTCGGCGTTAGTGACGTCGCCTTCGGCGGCTTTCGTCAACTTGGCCTTCTTTTTCTTGCTGTTGGTTTTGCCTGCCATGCTCAAAAGCTGTGCAGTTCGCGCGTCGCGCCCAGATGCTGGCACGCCAACGTAAGCTGCCAACTTGCCCAAGCCCAACATGCGCTTGAGCAGCGCTGTCGAGCTCGATGCGTGCGTCACCTCGATTTTTGGTCCTGTCTTATCTGCCATGGCGCCAAGTCTCTACCGCCCACATCATGAACGCCACGACAGTGAGAGCCTGCCAGCGAAACTTTTTCATGATCTCCATGGAAGTCTCTAGTGCACCCAACCTGCCCGCACCGGGTTGACCGTCGCCCGCTATGTTCTCCAGCAAAGAGTTTTGTCTTTCTACTTTCTTTTCCAGCTCAATGTGATACATGAACTGCTTGTTGATCGAGTGCTGGAACGCCTCGCGTTGCTCGTTCATGGCCGCCGCGAACGTTTGTTGCTGCAGCAGCACGGCTTGCCGAAATGTTTCACGGTCTTGCGCTTGACTTGCCCTGTTCTCCGCGTGCTGGCGATCGGACTTGTCGGACAAATCACGAATTTCTCTGCGTAGCGTAACGACCTCGCCTTCAGACATCTGCTCTGTGACCTTTCTTTTGTCTAATGTAGAGTTGTCTTACCAAATAACCATGGGACCGCTGCCGATTACGCGCGCCATGGAGGCCAGCTGCTGCCCATAGCTGGTGAGACCCCAGGCAGCCCAAGAATCGAGCGCAGAAAGTGCTTGGTAGCTGACCGACACGTCGCCCACAGACTTAGAAGTTTGAATGCCGCCCGCCAAACCTTGCGCGGCGATCTGCGCTCCGTTTGGCGTCGAAGCGGTCAGCACGGACTCTTGCACGGGCCAGACTGCGAACAGCACATCACCCGCCACAGTGGGCGTGGTTAGCGTGAGCGCAGCCCCGCTGAGAGTGTAGTCGACGCCGGGCGCTTGAAACAAGCCGTTCTTAGTGAGTGACTGCAAGGAGCCGCCAGGCGGCGGACTACTCAACGTGTACGCAGTACCGGGCGTGCTGCCAACGGGCGTCTCCGTGTGTAGCACAGTCTGTAGAGTTTGGAACACGTCGCTCGCATCCGACTTGGCGTACAGGGTGCAGTAGTGCGCGATGAACCAACCCATCGCCACGTACCACTGCTCTTGCCAGCGCGCCGACACCAGTGAGGCGTACGCCAGGTTCAGGTACAGCACGATCACGCCGGTGGGAATGGGTGCGGCTTCGAAGACGAGCAGCGTAGCGTTTGTCGACGAGGTCGTAGCTGCGTTGTTCAACGTGATGGTGGTAGCGCTCAGATCGGTGACGAGCGTGCCCGGAGGCAGAGCGCTCGACTGCACAAACTGTCCAAAATCCATGCCGTTCGTCGAGGGCACTGTGACGACGTTGGAGCCCACTACGGTGGCGCAGCCGCTCACCGCTGTGGGTGGTCCGAAGAACTTTGGGTAGATGGAGCGAAAGTCGTCGAGGTAGTATGGTGGATTCTGCCCGAACACCAAGTTGGTGGCGTTGTAGAAGTCGCCACAGATAACTCCAAACTCGCTGCCCGCGCCCCACGCCGTAGAGAGCCAAGCGTTGAAGTTTGGAGTATTTTGAAGCCCGCTGTAGCCGCCCATACTAAGCTTTTCCTTTCGGCATCTTTTGCACTGCAAGATTCGCTTCACTTTTGAGACAGAAGGTGGTAGAATGTCTTTACGGCTTTGAAAGAGTCGTCTAAATGCGCAAACACAATCTTGCAACATCTTCGGTAAAGAGCATCTCAGTGCGGCAGTGGTGTTTTGAGTGCGTCAGGTGGTTTCAATTTTCTACAGCCGACGCTCAACAGCTAGAGAAGGACAGTAATGCGCTTTAGAGCCAGGATTTCGTTCGCATCCGACGCGCGACGACTTGTGCACTGTGCGGGAGCGAACAAATTGTATGAAGTGTTGGAGCGCACGACGCTCCAAACACTAAACAAAAACCTGCGCTGTTCAATGCGTAATTTTCAACCTAGTGTAGCACGCAAAGTTTCAACAGGAGAAGTACAATGCCAATCGTTTCTACTTACGAAGTGCGCCGCGCAGGCGTGGTGCAGTGTGTGGGTTCCGTGAAAACTTGCGCTGAGTTTGCGTGGTTGACTGCGCGCAAACAGCACCCTGATGTTCTCGAGCAGCAGCTTGACGCGTTTGAGCGTGCGTTGCGACGCAGCCGTGCAGCAACTTTGTGCGGCGAGGCTTGGACAATAAGCCCGCTCGAAGAGGAGTATGAAGAAGACGAAGAAGAAGAAGCCTCTGTCGGCTAGACAGAGGCTTCGTTACGATCTAGCGCCCGCGCCCCGCCGCGCGCACGCTGCCCACCTTGGGCGCGGGCGCTACGGGCGTCATCGGCTGTCCACCGAAAGGCGCTTGCGGAACCTCTTGCTGCGGCTCGTCGACCTCCGCCGCACCCACTACTACAGGCTCTGCGCTCGAGGAGTCCGGCTGTAGTACCGCGACCGCAGGTTTGTAGCCAGGCATTTGCTCGGGCGGGGTCAGGTTGACGATGCTGAGGTCTTTGATGCCCTGCTTAAACGTGGCGGTGTCGGCCACCCAGAAGGGCACGGGTTGCGGGGACGGACCTGGCTGCGCGAGAAACTTTTTGGTGCCGTTGTCGTCGCTTTGCACGAAGTTCTTGGCGCGCTTGAAGTACAGTGTCATTGGCATAGTGTCGTTAAATCTCCTTGCTACAAGATTGAGAGGTGTTGCTGCGCGGCCAAGTAGTCCGTCGACAGTCTGGTGGCAAGGAGCACCATGTATGTCAACTTCGAACTTGGTCGCGCAACTTCGTCAACGGTCCGCGTACTTACGGACAGTTAGATGCCATCGAGGTAGTACGCCGTGGTCGTCCGCTTGTAGATGATCTGGCTGATGCATCCGGCGAACATCGTCTCATACGCACCGCCTGCGCGGGTCGTCGGGACAGACAGTGCCTGGATCATCGGCTGTGGAATCTTCAAGTAGACCGACTTCTTGGAGTTCTTGTAGAAGAACGCACGATCAAGTCCGTTGCCGCCCGTGGGAGAGCCTGGAGGCAGCGTGTTGCCGCTACCGGTGCCGCTGATCCATGGATTGGGCAAGAAGTTGATCTTGAAGTCGATGCCGTGGTGGGCAGCGACGCAGTTCTTCTCCACGTACTCGATAATGCTGACAGCGACCGGCGAACCGCCGATGGCGATGGGCTGGGTGAGCGTGGCGAATTGGGTGTACGGAATAAGCAGGCGGTCAGCCATGCCCTCTTCCGCAGAGTAGCCCGAATTCTCCACCGTTTGGTTGAGTGCGAAGTTGATGTCCGCGAGAATCTCCTGCGGAGTTTTCTTCGCCCAAGTCGTCGAGGAAGATGCGCCAACCGGCGCCACAGACTCGAAGATGTTTGGATTGTTGATGAGGCCGGGGTCACCAAGAAAGCCCGCATAAGTGACGAAGTCCAGGGCTTTGCCCCACGTCGTCTCCACGGACTCTTCGTAAAGTTCTTGCAACGAGAACGGCGGTGTTTGACCAGTGCGCAGCGCTGTCTCCATGCGACGCAGGTCGATCCAGGTGATGGTCATGCCCATCGCCCAGTTGTACGTGCGCCA
>VFSW01002202.1_pt1 | contig 29540 bp, 24 predicted proteins | sample 5358111 | NCBI WGS metagenome assembly VFSW01 (sample SAMN11554181, study PRJNA540505) | mine drainage metagenome | isolation source: sediment from site ElyBrook_90M | place: USA: Ely Copper Mine, Vershire, VT | collected 2017 | reverse complement strand
TATTTATACAAAGTATAAGCATAACAACACAAGGAATTATCACACTTCAAGATGGTACCTATAACCATTCTTGTGCAGCTTACGAAAGTACTATCATAAATTATCTTGTCGCCCATTATAACGGAGGAAAAATATTACAAGATGTTTACGCTACAGGATTTGATGCTAGCGAGGCCGGAATAAACTTTAGCAATGTTATTTATGAGGGTTCTGGTCAAGTTTGGACACAGGCACTACACAATCCAGCTAATCTCGCAGATTGGATTATTGTCAAACCAGGAGCACCTCTAGATATTGTATCTCGCCATATAAATATCGCTAGTCCTGGTTTCCTTGATCAATTTACACCTGTTGCGCAAACAGAAAATGGAGTCTTTCTTTATCATCGTATAAATGGAATGCATTTAGCAAATCGGCCTGTCCCCCCCCCTTTAACATTTGCTCATTATCCTTGCATTAAAGGATAAGCATAGGAGACAATATGGCAACCACTCCTTTCACCATCAATTTGCAAAAAAGATCATCACGCAACTTTACAGATACGCTAAAACAATTCATCCGCTTTGGCTTCGTAGGAGGTATGAATACGCTTATCGATATTGTAGCATTCAACATGCTGGTGTGGATGTTCCCAACAAACAACACCTACATGCTGGTTGCCTACAACTCACTTGCATACGCGATAGGAGCAATTAACAGTTTTTTCTGGAACAAAGTTTGGACATTCAGACAGCATCGTTCCAGAGTAACACAAGAGCAGTTACTCAGCTTCATTCTTGTGACGAGCCTGGGCATTATCTGCAATGACATGCTGCTCTGGCTGGTAACAGAGTTACTCAATTCCTTCTCTGTCACAGGTTTTCTCTGGACAAACCTCGCTAAAATTTGTGCCATTGCTGGCACTGTTGCTATCTCCTATCTTGGCATGCGTTTCAGCGTATTTAAACCCAGAGAAGAAGATAGAGAAATTCCTATGCCGCAGCATCCGTATCTGTTTCGTGTACCAAGTAGTCTATCAGTGATTTTACCGGCCTACAATGAAGAAGCGTTGATTGAAAGCACTATCACACATGTGATGGAGATACTTATCACATGGATGCAAGACTTCGAGGTTATAGTCGTAAACGATGGCAGTAAAGACCGCACTGGTGAAATTGTGGCGCGTCTTGCAAGCTATGATCGCCGTATCCGGCTCATCAATCATCCTGTCAACAAGGGATACGGTGCTGCGCTTGTCACAGGCTTTGAAGCTTTTACAAAAGACTTCGTCTTCTTCATGGACTCTGATGGACAATTTGATATCCGAGACCTGGCACGTTTCTTCCCGTTGATTGAAGAGTACGATGTAGTACTAGGCTACCGTATTCATCGCCAGGATACGTTTATGCGAAAACTCAATGCCTGGGGATGGAAGCTGCTTGTGAGCTTCATCTTCGATGTTCATGTGCGTGATATAGATTGCGCATTCAAACTCTATCGTGCAGATTTTTTCCGTACTCATCGTCTTGAAACACGTGGGGCAATGATTAACGCGGAAATTTTATACAAGCTTTTTCATGATGGGTACACGTATACGGAAGTGGGCGTGCAACATTTACCAAGAAAAGCAGGAAAAGCAACAGGAGCAAAACCTGCTGTAATTTTGCGCGCACTAGGAGAACTGTTTTCTTACGCCCGAAAATGGCACAAACAAGAACTAGAAGAAGCTTTAGCTAAGCCAACACCAAAAGCAGCACTGACTAAACAATCAGTAACAATATCTCACCAGCCACCAACACAGAAAGCAGCTTTAACAAGAGGCAACTATCCAAATGCACCTGTGTATACCCCTATTCCATCAGCAGGATACCAACTGCCATTTCCTTCAACACCTGGAAATTACCCAAATGTACCGATAACAGGTACACCAATAGGTTTTCCTCAACAGTACACGCCTATCCCAGAATATGTGCCAGGAACAACACAACCAACCAATCGCTAATGCACATCAGCACGAACACCCAAAAGCCCGCAGGCATTGTACCTACGGGCTTTTGGGTGTTCGCCACCAAATTACATGCTTCTAGAATCAAATCACGTGAAAATATCTTAGCAGCACGAAGACGACGATAATCAGGACCACCAACGCAACGGTTCCGATGAAGAAAAGGGTGTTGCGGCGGCCCAGCTTGATGCCACCGGGGGCCGCTTTGCGCAATATCTGGCGCGACTCCTCGAGCCGCTCGTTCTGACGCGCCCGTCGTTTCTCACCCGCTTTCACCTTCTTAGGTTCTGCGTAGGGGCCTGTGCCTATTTGCTGCATGCGGCGGCGCATCGTGCGGTTATAGCTCTCAGCCTGCTCCTGCTGGCTATTCGAGGGAGCATCCGGCACTTGTTTGGGAAGCGTCGATTTCGCACCCGGGATAGCCGTTCCACCGACCTGCGGAGCCTGAGGCCGACTCTTCGCACGTTTTCTGCTGGCTACACTTGAGCTACTCGCCGCTGGTGCAGACGTGGGGCGTGGCTCTGGCTGAGATGGGGCAGAAGCCGCTCCAGACGCGCTACCTGTCTTGGCGGCATTCGTCGTCTTCTGCTGGTTTGACGAGTTCTGTTTTGGCATACCTGTTCTCTTCCCAGCGGGGTCACACCCCGCCATGCTTTGTCATCTCTTACAATGATTGCTCTTCTATAAATATGCGGGCAATACGGCGCGCACTCTCTTTATCGTCCGGGGCTAGCGCACCATCAATGACCAGGGCGAGCAGATGCTCTTTTAGCGGGCGCAGCCAAGGACCAGGACCACGCTCAAATAGTTCCATCAGTTCGTTGCCATCAAGCGGACTCTTGAGTGGCACACGCTCAGCCTCCGCTCTCAGTCGCTGACAACGTTCCGCCAGCTCCGCGACCCGTGCTGTGGCCTTCGTGACCTTATCAACACGATAACTGGTAATATCAGCCCGTGAGAGGTCCAACAGGTCCGCCAGATCGCCTCCGCTATCCAGCATCAGGCGACGGACTGCACCATCGGTCCATTCGCTAGTATAAGCATTAGCACGCATATGCAGACGCACAAGCAGCGAGACACTTTCAATGAAGTCGCGATCACAATGCAGACGTTTCAAAATGTCGCGTGCCATCAACGCACCAATATCCTCGTGTCCAAAGAAATGGATTTTATTGTCCTCCACACTTTTTGTGCGAGGCTTGGCAATATCATGCAACAGTGCGCCCCAGCGAGCTTTCAGGCGCGGCGATGAGCGTTCGACAACGCGCACCACATGGGCATAGACATCCTTCGTGGAGAGGCGTGGCTGCGGTTGTTGGCTGACACCGCGCAATTCCAGCACTTCTGGGATAATCCACTCCATTAGGCCAAGTTCGACGAGCAGATCAAGCCCCTTTGCAGGATGAGGCGAGAGCAGCAATTTGTTCATCTCGTCGCGGATGCGCTCGCGACTGATCTTCTGAAGTTTCGCCGCCTGCCGAATGATCGAAGCACGTGTCTCAGGCTCAATCATAAAATCAAGTTGGGCGGCAAAACGCACGGCACGCAGCAGACGCAACGGGTCCTCGTCGAAACGCTTATCGGGTTCATTGCCGACAGCCCGCAAAATATGCGCTTCAAGGTCCTGCCGTCCATGAAACAAATCAATTACGTTGCCATTGAGCGGATCACGTGCCAAAGCATTGATCGTAAAATCGCGGCGTAGCAGGTCTTCATGCAGATCGCTACCGAAACAGACTTCCGGTTTGCGCGACTCTGGATTATACTGCTCACTACGAAATGTCGTAATCTCTACAATATCGCTACCGTAAAGCAGGCGCACCGTGCCAAACCGCTCACCGACGGAGACAATCGCGGTGGGTTGCGTCGGAGCCACAATACGCTTGATCTCATCCGGTCGAGCATCGGTTGCCAGATCAGCATCATTGGATTGACCGCGATGCAGCAGCACATCGCGCACCGTACCCCCCACCATATAGAGTTGTTTTTGATGCGCACGAAACGCCTGCGCCAGCGTAATAATGATATCTAGCATGCTACCATCTAATACATCCGCTTCGTAATTATCTATCGCGTAGCAAGCGAATAAGCAAACAAATTGCTCTCACCCAGAGTCAGCACACACAGAATAGCCCATCGCACGGCCAAGACCAGCCAGGGATTCTGATCGCTGTTTCGCATTTGCAATGGGAGTATTGTACCATGTTCGCTCTACACTATAAAGAGGGTATTTGTTGGGGTTGTAAATTGTGGGTAGTGACCCATCAAGGGGTGTAAATGTTAGGATTCAATGGCTCATGTAACATTTTTCTCTGTCAGACGTTGTTGTGTGCGAGATATCTCTTCTACAAAAAAGTATGTAAGGACGGGGGAATAGATGCATTCACCCAATGGGACCGCAAAGCTAAAAAGGCATATGATCCTTCTGAAGATGATTCGGTGACGGCTGAATGCTACCGGCTCTACGCGCCAAAATTGTTTGCCTATCTTTGTGTGCATGTACAGTCAGCAGTTGATGCTGAAGATATGCTTTTTGAGGTCTTTCTGGTTGTCCTTGAGCATGAACAGACACTGGAAAAGATACATAAAGATGAGCAGAGAGCATGGCTATGGACGATCGCCCGCAACAAACTCATTGATTATCACAGGCGGTCGGGTCATCGTCGCATGATACCACTTGAGAGTCTGGCAGAGATGATCGACGACGAGGCCACTCCTGATGAAGTAGCATTGCTTAACGAAGAGTACCGGCATCTGCGCGCACATCTCAAGCAATTGCCCGCGTTGCAGCAGGAAGTGTTAGAACTGCGCTTCACAGGCGGTTTGCGCTGCACTGAAATTGCCGTAGTACTGCACAAGCAAGAGGGAGCTATACGCACGATGATTTCACGCGCCCTTAATACACTACGCAGCATGTATGACCAATAGGTGAGAGGAGGATCGACATGGCTGGCAATCAAAGCGAACATTTCATGCCGGATAAGATAGATGCACAAATTGATGCTTCTCTGGGCGGGGAACATGCCGCGCAGTATCCAGACCCTCTTGATTGGCAGGTTATTCACATGCTTCAGCGCCATTACGTGCCTGTGGATGATTACAAGCAGCCTCTTGAGCGTGTCTGGAACCGCATTGTGCAACATCGCGCTTCTTTGCGCCTTTCCCAGGATGAGGAAACAAGTCGCAGGGGTTTGCAACTGGATAGCGCGTCGCCATCGCAGGGGAGCAATCCTATGAAACTGGCTGCCAGGAACTCACGCTCCTACTCGACGCTTTCCAGCCGCCTTAGTTTGGTTGCGGCAATCGTGTGTATTGCGCTGTTGATAGGAAGTACATTTGCCATCTATCACTTCACCCGACCGGGGCAAAGGTCGGATGGTAGTCATGCTACGCCGACAAATCAGCCAACTGTGGCTACGGACCAGATGTATGTCGTTGTAAATAACACCATTTATCGCTATGATGCGACAACGCACAGGCCGCTCTGGAACTTCTCGATGGCTGTTCCTAACAATGCCGAAAATATTGGATCGCGCGGGCAAGTGGTGGGAGGTGTATTGTATACGCTCGGCACTGGTAGTGACGGGTATTACTCCTACGCATTGAATACATCCGATGGCTCATTACGTTGGCGGTTTAAGGTGCATTATCAGAGCAGTGATCTCAACCTTTTAGGGGACCAGATCGTCTCTAACGGTAAAGTGTATCTTTCAGAAGTCTCGGCATTTCAAGGATACAGCGTGGTAACAGTGCTAGATGCTTCAAAAGGGACAATGCTATGGCAACATCGCTACGACGGCACAGGCATCATAAATCTGGCGCATCCTGTCGATGACTCTGCCGGCATTTACCTACAGGCAGCAAGCAGTACAACACTCTACGGGACGACCTTTACAGGCAGGGGCAACACAGTGACAACGACACTGTATGCCATCAACGCCAGCGATGGCTCTCTTCTCTGGAAAAAGAAGGTTTCGACCAATGGCAGCATGCCGGATGAGGTTGGCGGATTCGTGTTGGATGGAGTTCTCTGTTTCTCCGCATCTCCTCACCTCTATGGATTTGACGCGGCCACAGGAGAAGCGAAATGGAGTATTCCTCTTGATGGGAGAGCGTATGATCGTTTTACCGCGTTGCAAGGCATCGTATATGTGGCGACCACCCATGACCAGGTGAGATCGGACTATTCTGTCTATGAATCGAGCGGCAGCCTCTATGCTGTGCGCGTAAAGGATGGCAAGCAACTCTGGCGCTATCATGCCCAGGGGGGAGTCTCTTCTCCACTCGCGCAGAACAACATGGTATTTGTAAGCGTCTCGCGAGAGGACGGCACGACACCGCAAGGCATCGTTGCTCTCGATATCAATAGCGGCAATATAGACTGGACTCGTCCTATACCTTCTGAACCGAATGCAGGTTTCGCACCGCAAATCGCCCTCGGCAAGAGCTTCATCTATGTCAACGATTCTGACGGCCAGATACAGGTCTGGCAGGCCTCCGATGGAAAGCCCGTGAGTACATTTCCCATCCCTGCACCTGCAAACGGCGCGCTAGAAGCAGTTACCGTCTTGACAGTCATTCTATAGCCAGGCCAATTGTGGCACATCTGAACTAAAAAGGCGCAACCCATTGCACCCAATGCGCATCAACCCGGCACGACCTGAGTTGGTGCGTATTGGGTGCAATCAAGCACGCCCAATACTTAGCGCACGCCGAGGATAACCTCTACAGTTAGTTGATCGAGTCGCTCGTAGCGATAGCCGCGCAGGGCTAGTTGCTCGACATTGAACGTGGTCTCTTTGAGCTTCTGCACCGTCTCTTTGCTATAGCCGCTCAGCAGGCCACCGTAGCTCTGATCGCCACCGTTGAGTTCCTGCAAGATGGCCTGAATCTCCGCGTCGGCATTGAAATGCCGCGCCTTCTCTTTGAACATATTGTAAGTGCGCATACAGCCGAGTGCAAAATCCCACACACCCTGCTCATCCTCAGTGCGATAGGAGTGCGCATCAAAGTGACGCGGACCAGCATAGCCATGCTCTTCCAGCAGCTTGACCAGAAAGAAGGCGGCCTTGATGCTCTCGCTACCGAAACGGAAATCCTGATCGAAGCGAGGGCCTTTTTGATCGTTGAGATCGATATGGAAAAGCTTACCTGCCTCTAGAGCCTGCGCCACGCCATGCACAAAGTTGAGGCCTGCCATGTGTTCGTGCGCGACTTCAGGATTGAGGCCAACCATATCGGGGTGGTCCAGCGTGTAGATAAAGGCCAGCATATGCCCAATAGTGGGAAAATAGGTATCGGAGCGTGGCTCGTTGGGCTTGGGTTCCAGGGCAAAACGCATAGTATAGCCGTTGTCAATGGCATATTGACACAAGAAATTCAGCGCGTCACGCATGCGTTTGATCGCGGTCACAGGGTCTTTGCTGGCTTCAGCATCAACGCCCTCGCGCCCACCCCAGAAGACATAGGTTGCAGCACCTAATTCCGCCCCCAGATCAATAGAGCGCATGGTTTTTTGCAAGGCAAAAGCACGCACAGCTGGATCAACGGAAGTAAACGCGCCATCTTTAAAAATCGGGTGGAAGAAAAGGTTCGTGGTTGCCATTGGAACCACCATCCCGTAATCCGACAAGGCCTTCTTAAAGTCAGCAACGATGCGATCACGCTCGGTGGGGGAAGCATCAAACGGGACCAGATCATTATCATGCAGATTAATGCCCCACGCCCCTAATTCCGCAAGTTTTTGCACACTGCGCAGAGGACTCAGTTCAGGGCGCACAAAATCGCCAAAGGGGTCGCGCCCACGATTGCCGACGGTCCAGAGGCCAAAACTAAATTTATCTTCCTTCTTCGGTGCATACTGATCGCTTGCCAGTTGGTGTGCCAACTCTGGCGATTGAGATGTCGTCATCAGCTACTCGCTTTCTAAAAGGAGAACGCTCCCTCCCACAGATAAAACAGGACAGAGCAAAAACAGAAATGCTGTCTTTGCCCTGCCCATACTGTATCACAAAATGTGTCAACATAGTTGTAGATGTCTTTAAAGCGATATCCTGACAGCATTGCCGAGACTAGGCTTCCACCTCGCTCAGCACGCGCTCCACAACTCGTTTCAGCACATCGTAGGGTTGCGCTCCCATCACGACATATTTATCTTCAAAAACAAGGGCAGGCACGGCATCCAAGCCATACTGTTGAGCCATTTGAATATCGTCTTTGACCTCCTGCGCATAGCGGGCATTGGCCAGGCTTTCAGCAAAATGGGTAGTATCCAGACCGACCTGTTGCGCAATTTCCTGCAATATGCCAAGATCATCTATCGAGTAGGCCTGTTGCCAATAGGCATCCATGACAGCTTTATGGAATTGTGCGCCTTTGCCCTGCTGCTCAGCATATTTATCGGCGATAAGTGCATGAAGACTATCGATACCCATAGGGCCAACATGTAACTCAAGGCCATACTGCTCACGGGCTTTCTTGAGCAACATGGGCTGTGATGCTTTAATACGAGCCAGATATTCAGGTGGCATGGGTGGAGAGCCAGCGGGACGGAGTTGATAGGAACGCCAGTGGATGGCAAGATCATAGTGTTGTTGGAGCTTTTCCAAACTGGAAGCTACGAGGAAACAAAAGGGTCAGACAAAATCCGACCAGACATCTACGCGAATTGTCATGGGATGGTTATCCTTTCATTACGGCGCGACACGCCATATCATGTAGGGATATTGTAGCATGACAATCCTGTCTATAGCGAGGAACATGGGGCCTGAGAGCAAAAGCAACGGCCCCACGTCTGATAATTGCGACTTAACTTGTTGGTTCTTCCGGCCCAGAGACAAGAATACGCAGGAAACGCCGGATGGCCCAGAAAATGAGCCAGTAGATAACCATGGCGATCAGCGTAGACCACTCGAACGCCTGATTCGTGCGAATAGACGGTGTATGGACGATAGTACTGAAAGGGAAAAGAATGATATCGGTCAATGCATAGAGAAAGCCGGCAAAGAGATTGGCGGGGTCCGCACCGATCAGCTTGAGTACAAAACGAATGACAAGCGTGATTTCCAGCACCATGATAAACCATTGCAAAAAATCATTTAATTTGCCAATCGCGTAGCGAAAAGTGCGTGCTTCCTCCTGGCGCACCTCTGCCGCACTCTCTGCGGGCAGGCTATCAACGATATTCGGTGTCTGAGGCGCACTGAGCTGCGGTGTGGGCTTGGGTTGCAAGTCCTCCATACGGTCTATATTGTGTGGCAAGACAGTTGGCTGTATACTAGTTGGGTCGTCAGAGTAAGGATTGCGCATCCTGCTTTTCCTCCATACAAAGATATGCTTCGATGGACGCATCGGGCAAATACAGGCAGTTCCTGCAAGCATTATACCATGATTTCAGCAAAATATGCTACGGCTATATTCTGCAGATAGCTGGCTATAACTACGGACCATGGCGTTTTAGCAGTTCCACACCGTTTGCACGGGCAACAATCGAAAATTGGCCCGATTGAATCAATTGATTCAACACTTTAGTTGTACTGACACGGTCCTCAGGAAAGAGGGCGTAGAGGTCGACAATAACATACTGTACCGTCATGAGATCATGTGTGGTTGGATTGGCAATGGTAAGCGCGGGAAAAACGGTCACATAGAGCCGTTCGCTCAAGTGCGGATTAAGATTCGCGCTCGCAGAGACCGATGCAGTTGGCGGAATCATATCTAGCAGTTGTTGCATCTGCTGCTCACGGCTGCCCGGTAAGTGATCGGCCCAGAAGGCATTGAGTTGTGGAATCATCAAAATGTAGTTGAGGATCGATAACACGATCATCCAACTATAGACAAAATACTGTAAGCGGGTCAGTGGCACGGCTTTTGCCAGTGGCTCTATACGTGCGCTGAACAGTTGCCATTGACGCTCGCTAAAACGCTCAATAGAACTCCAGCGCATTCGCAGGCTAGTCGTCACATGCGCAAAACGGGGAGAGGTGAGCATCGTTTGCATTGATGAATGGGCCAATGCCAGTACGCTACTCGGATTGCTTCGCAAAATAGCTTGTGGACGAAGAATATGAATGGTCCCTTGCCATCTGTTCTCAGCAATAGGCGACTGTTGCTCTACAACGGGAATGAGATCAGCCACTTCGCCGCGCCAGCGTTGCCAGATGACAATGGCTCGTTGCGTGCCATGAATAGCCGCCAACATCACACAGGGAATAACCGCCGCATTATAGTGATAGACACCGCTGTACAAGAGCGGGTCAATACTTAATAAATTGACGGCAAGGCTAGGCAGAGCAGGCACAAGCCATTCAGGAGCCAGCAGAGCCAGAAAACCACTATTGCGGAAGAGACCAGCCAGATAGTAGACGCGATCAATCGTGATAAATGTTGTAAAGATCAACCAGGGATGAACGAGCAGGTTGACAATGGCAAGAGCAGGCGTACTACCCAGCACCTCATAGCGATACCAGAAGTTGTTATGCTGCGCACCAGGGTAAAAATGTGGGATGATGACCAGGAAAGCCAGCAGGCCCCAAACAAGGCCCATCACAAAAAGCGCGCTACCTAAACGGGGAGCTTTATAACGCCAGATAGCGAGCAGGCCAAACATGGCAACGGCAAAAGGAATATCTTCTTTACAGGCAGATGCGACAATGCACGCCACTACACACCAGCCATAGCGGCGATTTGCAAGTGCCAGAAAGGCAAAGAGTAACAGCGGCGTTGCCAGCGAGACGGGGTGAAAGTCGAACATATTGAGGCCCATCAGCGCAGGCATGGAGAGATATGCACCTGCCATCATAGCGGCTAGCAGCGGCCAGCGTGGAATGTATTTGCGCGTCAACAGAAAAACAGGTAAAGCCCCTGTCACCAGCACCAACGTCTGAAAGATCAGTAGGGTACGTGGGTCCGAGCGGATCAGATAGAGCAGAGAGAGCGGAATAATAATCGGCTCAAAATGGATCGCCAGACGTGTTGGTGGGCCATACCAGTCAATCGACTGATTGGTAAACTGAAAAAAGCGTCCGTGCAAGGTATTCCAGAACACCTGATCCATGTTGCCGAGATCAAAGGCCGTTGCTTTAAATGTATCATACCGGAGTACAGCTTGATAACTGATATCCACTGTATACAGAAGCATCAGCAGCCCCAGGAGCAGCCAGGCAAGCCTGAGTTGTGTTTTCTCGTCGAAGCGTTTCATGCGGTTCCCAGTGCAGAATGGCTCATACCACGAGTACCGACTGCCAGATACAGGCCCCGACGATAATCATGAATGACCAGACAATCACAAATTCGGGCCAGGTTCCTGTGCGAAAACGCCAATGCGAGTCTGGCGGGAAACCATAGCGTCTCGGATTAGGCCAGAAGAGCGGCACACCACCTTGTGTCAGTGCATCAGCGGCAATATGCATAATACAACCGAACAGCACACCAAAGAAAACCAGATGCGACGCACCAACAAAATCGGCGGGAACGGTGAAACCACGTTGGCTTAATAGCCAGATTACCACTTGTTGCAAACCAATTGCAAGCAAAGACCCCAGCACAAGGCCCAACAGGCTATGGAAGAGAGTCCGATGGCCTGCAATCTTCTGAATTCCTTTACTGACAACGCCTAGCTTGTGACCCAACGTGCTGCGCGCATTGTCGATATCGGGCAATAACGCCCCAAAGCCAACTGAGAAATAATAGACCGCTTTCTTGACGAGCAACGTCACGGTCACTGTTTTGGCCAGCGTGAGCGGGTCGCCTGAGAGATGAACAAAGCTATCTAGCACGACACCAGCCGTCAAGCCAACCAACAGATGTGATCTACCTTCCATGAACGATTTCCCCCGTCTCTAGCACGCTATTCTCTGATGAGAGCAGGTAGAATAGCATATAGTTCCTGTCCATTGTAGAGGTCGAGCGAAAAGAAGTCAAGCACTATCGACAGTGGTGCTTGCCTATAGTGCTTGCAGGCGGCCCTCTCTCACCTGATAAAGGTGAGCTTGAGCGGTAATCGCAGCGGGCAGGTCGTGGAGTTCAGTGGTAGTCAATAATACCTGCTCATGCTGCATGACCTGTTGGAGGAGATAATCGCGGCGCGTATGGTCCAATTCGCTAAACACGTCATCAAGCAAAAGCAGCGGCTCGTCTCCTGTGCTGGCGCGCATATAGGCCAATTCAGCCAGTTTCGCCGCTAATGCCGCCGTGCGTTGCTGACCACGCGAACCATAGGTCAGCAGGTTGACGCCGTTGACCACAAATTCCAGATCGTCGCGGTGTGGACCGAGCAGACACACACCTTGCAATATCTCACGTTTACGTATGCTATTGAGCTGCTCGCGATACTGTTGGATTGCCTCAACGCTTGTCCAACGAGCATCGAGCATAAAAGAGGGGTGATAGATGACCTCAAGTTGCTCACGTCCCCCACTGATTGCCAACTGCAATAGATGGGCTTCGCTGTTGAGCAACGTAACCATCTGGCGACGCTCATAGCTCAGGTAGCTTGCCAGCGTCGTCAATTGTTCATCTAAATAATCCAACATGCGCGCCTCTTCCAGGTTATCGCGAATGCGTTTAAGCAAGGCCGAACGCTGAGTGAGTACCTTGCGATATTTGACAAGAGCCTGACAGTAGCGGGGTTGAATCTGGCAGAGGGCACGATCGAGGAAGCGACGACGCTCGTCGGGTGAACCATCGACCAGATGAAGATCGGCAGGGGCAAAGAAAACAACATTCATCTGGCCAATCAGTTCCATCACGCGACGCGGAATGCCGTTCACCTTGATGCGTTTGCGGGGCAGCACGGCCGAGCCGGGTGTTTCTGGCATAGCATAGCGAGTGATTGCGGTGGGAGAAAGAGCGGGCGTTGGGTCAAAAAGAGCGATCTCGATATGCAGAGCATCTTCACGCCGCTGCACATAGCCTTCAATGCGAGCGATATGGTCAGGGGCCAGCCATTTCACCACTTCACGATCATTTGAGGCATGAAATGAATTACCTGTTGCAAGCATACCCACAGCTTCAAGCAGGTTGGTCTTACCCTGAGCGTTCTCTCCGCAGAAAAGGAAGAGACCTGGTCCCAGGGTAAGTTCGGCTTGCGTATAGTTGCGAAATTCGCTCAAGATGAGACGTGAAAGATGCATAAGAGAGAGAAAGAAAGATGGGGCAATGCCAACGCACGCCCATCTTTCTCCTAACGGTTGCTGCTCATTGGCATAATAACACACAGATATTCAGCCGCACCAACGGGTTTGAGAACGCCGGGGCGTGACGCACTGGTAACCTCAAGAGCAACCTCTGGCGTATCCATCGCCGCCAGCACGTCTGAGAGATATTTGACATTAAAAATGACCTGCTGATCCGGTCCATCAACCGCAGCATTGATCGTACTCACGTTACTACCAACGTCTTCAGCCGTGGCTTCGATGGTCAGCGCGCCCGCGTCGCTAATGCCTTCAGAACCACCACCGCTGAGTTTGATGCGTGCGATATTTGAGCTATCACGGGCAAAGGGCAACACCGACTTGACGGCGGCGGCGAACTCTTTCGCCTCGACAACAGCGCGTGTGGTGTAATCCTTCGGGATAATCTGGCGATAATTGGGGAACGTTCCCTCAATCAAACGAGAAAGCAGATCAATCTGTTCGGTATGGAACAAGACCTGACTGCGATTGGGCGTCACGATCATCTGCACGGTTCCCTCGGAGGGCAGAATGCGCCCCAGCTCGGTCAGCGTCTTGGCCGGAATGAGGATATCATTGCGCAATGTTTCTCCGCCCGGCATTGCCACACTACGCACAGCAAGGCGAAACGCATCAGCGGCGGCAAAGGTCAATTTCTCGTTCTGTGCCTGTACCAGCACGGCGGTGAGAACGGGTCGCGAGTCATCGTCAGCGGCGGCAAAAGCAACCTGTGAGATCATCTCTTTCAACACTGCTGCATCCAGCGTAATTGGGGCCTCGTTGCCTTCGGCTGTTGGGCTAAGCGGAAACTCGGATGGGTCTAGCCCTTTGATATCCGCGCTGGTACGCAAGCTCTTGACATTCATGACATGCGAGTCTTCAGCGACGGTGAGATCAATCGATGTCTGTGGCAAACTGTTGACCAGATCAGCGATCAGTTTGGCGGGCACTGTGGTTGAACCTTCTTCATGAATCTGCGCTTCAACCCAGCAGTTAATGCCGATTTCCAGATTCGTCGCATAGAGTTTCAAACGCCCATGTTCAGTCGCCAGTAAAATGTTGGCGAGAATCGGGAGTGTGCTGCGGCTTGAGACCGCGTGGCTTACGACCGAAAGGCCCCGGCTCAAATCCTGCTGCTTACAGGTAATTTTCACTGGCGTCTCCTCCAGATAAATAGAACACTTGTTACAAAACATAGCTCTCAGGTAGTATACTGCATTTCGTAAGAATGAACAAGCTATGCGCTACTTTTGGGATGTCCGTCTTCGCTTTATCCTATAAATACCTGCTTGTCAGCGAATGGTGCGCCCCCAGCAAGGCACGCGGCGTTCCCTCGAAGATGACGGTGCCGCCCTTGTTGCCGCCTTCGGGACCCATGTCGATGATCCAGTCAGCGTTGCGAATGATGTCCCGGTGGTGTTCAATCACAATTACGGTATTGCCGCCATCGACAATCCGATTCATGATGGTGAGCAGGCGATCAATATCCGAGAGGTGCAGGCCCGTCGTCGGCTCGTCCATGACGTAGATGCTACCGCGCTTGTGCAGTTCGCTGGCCAGTTTAATGCGCTGGCATTCACCGCCAGAAAGCGTACTCAGGGGTTGACCAAGGGTCAGGTAGTCCAGGCCCACATCGCTCAACGCCTGCAGTTTGTGCCGCACGTCTCTGGTTTTCAAAAACTCCAACGCCTGGGCAATGGTCATGTGTAAGACATCCGCGATGGTTTTTCCATGCAAGGTGTAAGCCAGCACCTCGTCCTTAAAACGTTTGCCACCGCAGACCTCGCAGGGCAATTTAACCTCCTCTAGAAACCCCATAGTGATATAGGTGACGCCAAGACCCTGGCAATTGGTGCAGGCTCCCTTGGAGTTAAAGCTAAACAGACCGGGATCGACCTTGTTCGCTGCCGCGAAAGCTTTGCGCACATCGTCCATAATCCCCGTATAGGTCGCGGGATTGGAACGGCTGGAGGTGCCAATTGATGCCTGGTCGATGACCACTGCTTCCTGATGCTGACTGAGAAAGGCTTCATTAATGAGCGAGCTTTTGCCTGAACCAGCCACGCCCGTGACAACAGTGAACACGCCAGTAGGGATATTTACCGTGACATCCTTGAGGTTATTGACCCTGGCATGGACAATCGGCAGAATACCAGTAGCTTGCCGAAATACATCTTTGAGCGGCCTTGCCTGCTGCAAATAGTTGCCGGTTAGCGTATCCGCTTTGAGCAGGCCAGCAAAATCGCCTTCATAGACAATCCGACCACCTTCGCTCCCGGCATACGGCCCCATATCGACAATGTAATCGGCCCTCCTAATCACATCAGGATCGTGCTCCACGACAATAACCGTATTGCCTTTGTCGCGCAATTTTTCCAGCAGCTCGTTCAAGCGGTGAACATCGCGCGGGTGTAGCCCGATGCTCGGTTCGTCAAAGACATACATGACATCCACCAGACTGCCATTAAGATGCTTGACCATTTTGACGCGCTGCGATTCACCCCCAGACAGTGTATCGGTAGATCGATCCAGGCTGAGATACTCCAGGCCAATTTCCACCAGATGTTGCAGCCGTTCGGTCAACGTGCGAACGATTGGTGCAGCCGCCGGTTCTGTCATACCCTTGACTACCTCTAAGAGTTCATCAATCTGCATTGCTGCCATGTCGGCAATAGTGTACCCCTTGACCTTACAGCTTAAGGCGGCCTGATTGAGCCGGCCACCTTTGCAGAGTGGGCAGGGGCCGAGCTTCAAAAATGGCTCGACCTGACGCCGGGTGCGCTCCGAGAGGGTTTGGATATCTCGGCTGATAAACTTCCGATTAAATTTGGCGGCCAGACCCTCGTATACGTTTCCCGGACTGCCGATGTCCTGTTTGTATTTGCGCGGCTCGCAGTTGAGTAGCAGGTCCCATTCTTCGGGTGTATAATCGACCAGTTTCTTATCGTTGTCAAACAGAGCGGAGTGCTGATAAAGATCGCGCTCCCAACTAGCCATGCCAGGGGCGATGATAGCTCCCTCGTTCAGCGACTTCGTGCGGTCAACCAGCACATCGAGGTCAACGCCGATTTTGCGCCCCAAACCATTGCATTCTGGGCACATACCTTGAGGATCATTGAAGGAAAAAACATTTGCGTAACCTACATAAGGCTGCCCCAGGCGCGAAAAGAGCAGGCGCAACACAGATGCGATGTCGGTAACCGTACCCACCGTCGATTGCGATCCCCCACCCAGGCGTTTCTGATCAACAAGCACCGCCATGCTCAGGTTCTCAATCGCATCGGCGTCCGGTTGAGGATAGCGCGGCAGAAAATTGCGAACGAACATACTAAAATTCTCAAACAACAGCCGCTGCGCTTCATTGGCAATGGTGTCAAAAACGATTGAGGATTTCCCCGAACCAGACACCCCAGTGAAAATAGTAATTTTACGCTTGGGCAAGCGCAGCGAAACATCTTTGAGATTGTTCTCGCGCGCGCCACGAATCTCGATATATTCTTGTACCATGCTGATTTACGCCTTCTCTTGTATTGCTATGCATCATATCAACCAAATCGCTGTGCTGGAACCTTCGCGTCTCCACCTCTAACCGTACAGAGGAACAGTATAGCACAGAAAAAAGCCTATCTACTCTCGATATCATCAGAATAGATAGGCTTTTTTCTCTATGGAAAGCTAGTGTGTTCGCTCCTGACCGGATTGCCAGCGCAGGTTGGGCTTGCGGGCCGCCAGTGCCTGATCCAGGCGTCCGACGACGGTGGTATGCGGAGCACTACGCACAATCTCAGGATTGGTGCGCGCCTCTTCAGCAATCTGGTGCATCACGCTGACGAAGTAATCGAGCGTTTCACGTGTCTCCGTCTCAGTCGGCTCAATCATCAATGCCTCGTGAACGATCAGTGGAAAGTAGACCGTTGGCGCATACATGCCAAAGTCGAGCAGGCGTTTAGCGATGTCCAGTGCGGTTACACCATGTTCGTCTTTATAGCGTTCTGCAGTCGCCACAAACTCATGCTGACAGATGAGCGGATACGCAATCTCATAGTCAGGCGAAATTTCGTGCTTGAGGTAATTCGCATTGAGAATGGCACTCTCTGAGACATGGCGCAGACCGTCCGGGCCATGTGTGCGAATGTAGGTATAAGCACGCACTAGCACACCAAAGTTGCCCATGTTTGCTCGTACTTTGCCAATTGACTGTGGGCCAGGGTCTTGCCAGGAATAGCCCTGTTCCCCCTTGGCGGGCAACGGACCGGGCAAGAAGGGAACCAGATGCTCTTTGACGCCGATAGGACCTGCACCAGGGCCACCACCGCCATGTGGAGTGCTGCATGTCTTATGCAGGTTGAAATGAACAACATCAAAGCCCATATCACCGGGGCGCGTGATGCCCAGCACAGCATTGGCGTTCGCACCGTCATAGTAGAGTTGCCCACCAACCTCGTGAACCATGCGGGCGATCTCCGCGATATTTACGTCAAAAAGACCAAGTGTGTTGGGATTGGTCATCATGATAGCCGCCACGCTTGCGCCATTGGCCCCCAACAAGGCTTTGAGATGCTCCATGTCGATACCACCAGTGCGTGTATCGCTCTTGACCTCGACCGATCTATAGTCGGCCAGTGTGGCACTGGCGGGATTCGTGCCATGCGCGTTGTCAGGAATCAGCACGAGGTTGCGATGGCCTTCGCCCTGACTTTGATGATAAGCCTTAATCAGCATCAAACCCGTCAGCTCACCGTGCGCACCAGCCGATGGTTGCAGCGTCACACGTGCCATGCCCGCAATTTCTGCGAGATACTGCTCAAGCTCATAGATCAACTGGATCGCACCTTGCGCAGTCTCGACGGGTTGCAAGGGGTGAATATGAGCAAAACCGGGCAGTACGGCCATATCCTCGTTGAGTTTGGGATTATATTTCATCGTACACGAGCCAAGTGGATAAAAGCCCGTGTCCACACTAAAATTGCGTTGCGATAGATGCGTATAGTGACGCACAACCTCAATCTCGCTCACCTCAGGCAGCGGAGCGGGCACTGCTCGTAAGAGGTTAGCAGGAATCAGGTCTTCCAGGGCTTCAGTCGGCACATCCATTGCGGCCAACGAGGCGGCACGGCGACCAGGTGCGCCTTTCTCAAAAATCAAGCTCTCGACACTCATGCCTGCACCTCCTTTAACACGGCAACCAGACGATCAATCTCTTCTTTTGTGCGTGTCTCTGTGACGCAGAACAGCATATGCCGCTCCATGCCCGGATAGCTTTCACTGAGATCATAGCCACCGATGAGATCGGCCTGAGCAAAATGGTGTGCCAGTTGCGCAGCTGGCACTGGCAGTTCGATCACAAACTCATCGAAGAAAGGACTGCTAAAAGCTGGGCGATAGCCAGGTAGCGCACTGATCTGGCGGAAAGCATAATGGGCCTTTTGCACGCACAGCCCGCCCAGTTCGCGGAAACCCTGTTTGCCGAGAGCAGCCAGATAGATCGTTGCGCCAACGGCAAGCAGGGATTGATTGGTGCAGATATTTGAAGTAGCCCGCTCACGGCGAATATGCTGCTCGCGTGTCTGCAAGGTCAGCACATAGCCCGTCTGCGGTTTGCCACCTTCTTCAACTGTCTGCCCCACAAGGCGTCCGGGTAAGAGACGCATAAATTTCTGTTTCGCCGCCATGAAGCCGAGGGCAGGCGCACCATAGCTCATCGTGTTGCCAAAACTCATCAGTTCGCCAACCGCGATATCCGCACCGTACTCGCCGGGTGCAGCCAGCACGCTGAGCGAGGCAGGTTCAGTGATCGTAGTTACGAACAAGGCTTTACCTTTATGGGCAATACGCTCGACGGCACGCACATCCTCGATACACCCAAAGAAATTGGGTTGCTGCACCACAACAGCAGAAGTTTTAGGACCAACAGCAGCATCCAGAGCTTCCAGGTCCGTCACGCCATTTTGCATCGGCACTTCTTTAATTGTGAAGCCTCGCGAGAAGGCATAGGTCTGGAGAACGCGGCGATACTGTGGGTCAACAGCGGCAGAGATAACAACCTCGCCACGTCCGCCCGGACCAACAGCTAACAGGACAGCTTCAACCAATGCGGTCGAGCCATCGTAGAGTGAGGCATTGGCAATATCCAGGCTCGTGATCTGGCAAACCATTGTCTGGAATTCATAAATGGCCTGTAACATGCCCTGGCTGACTTCGGGTTGATAGGGTGTATACGAGGTAACAAACTCAGAGCGACTCTGCAAATGTGGCACGACACTGGGAATAGCATGATCGTAGGTTCCCGCGCCAAGAAACGAGATGCAGGTATCCAGGTTTTTGTTTTTTGCTGCCATGCCCATCAGCAGACGTTTCAAATCTGGTTCGGAGAGAGCGGGCGGCAGGTCGAGCGAACGCTGAAGCCGAACCGCTTGTGGCACGGCACTCAGCAGGTCTTCCATTGAAGAGAGACCCATGTGTTCCAACATGGCCTGCTGCTCTTCCGGGGTATTTGGTACGTAGTTCATATATGTAAGAACTCCCCCTTGAGCGATCTAATTAGTAGCACCCCGTGTGTGTTGCGATACAAGGGGAGCCGCGAATATACCTTAAAAGAGCATAGTTCCAACGGTGGTAGGGCATCGAAAGGCCAGCGAGGAAGCACATGCGCTTTATTTTTCGGTAGCACCTTCATTATATCTCATCCAAGCGTTATCTATCCAAGATCGCGAGAAAATTGGTGTCCCGCAATATGCTATACTCGAAGAGGACAGGCGGGCAACGCTGTCGAATATGTTTTACGTAAGGTGAGGAGCGACATAACAGATGACCATCAAAATTGGACTGTTCGGCTGTGGTGGTATTGCCGAGACACATACTGATTGTTATCTCAAGCTGGGCGACGAGGCCCAGATCACGGCGGTGAGCGACGTGATAACGGAGAACACACAGAAAATTGCGGCACGGGTCGGTGGCGCACAAACGTTCTCTGATTTCCATGCCTTGCTGGCCGAGGCCGAAGTGGACGCCATTGATATTTGCTTGCCACATCACCTACACAAAGAGGCGATTGTGGCGGCGGCGACTGCGGGCAAGCATATCTTGTGCGAGAAGCCACTCTGTCTCACACTGGAAGAGGCTGAAGCGGTTCGTCAGGCTGTGGCGAAGAGCGGTGTCACCCTGATGTGCGCCCATAATCAGCTTTTCCTGCCAGCCGTGCAGCATGCGAAAGAATTGCTAGATGCGGGTAAATTGGGCCAGATATACGAGATTCGCACAGTTGACGTATTCCGCCATCCCTGGAACATGAGCGGCACTGGTTGGCGCAGTCGGCGCGAAACAATGGGCGGAGGCGAACTGATCGACACCGGCTATCACCCTTCCTATTTATTGCTCTATCTCGCCAATAGTGAGCCAATCGAAGTGACAGCCATGCTCAGCACCTATCGCATCCATACGCTAGATGGTGAAGACTCAGCCCAAGTCTTGGTGCGTTTCGCAAACGGAGTGGTCGGCAATATCGTCACCAGTTGGGCCTATGATCCCCCTGCACACATGGGCAAATTTTACGTGGTGGGCGAGAATGGTTCGATGCAGAGCGATGGCGTCAATCTGCACTATCATCTGCGTGGCTCAGAACCAAACACCATCACATGCCAAAAAGTCAACACCTTTGAGCGCGAGATTGCCGATTTTGTGGCGCGCCTACGCGACAAACGCCGCCCTATTCATACTGAGGCCGAGGGCATCGATGTCTTGAAAATGATCCTCGGGGCGTACCAATCTGCCAGCGAAAAACGCATCGTCTCGCTTTAGCAGGTGCAATCCCACAGCAGAGCGAGGACGAGGTTCGCCCTCGCTCTGCTGCCTTGCTCCGTCATTATTCCACGCCAATGTCCCACGCCTGCTGAAGATCAGCGCGTGAATAATATTTGAAGGACATCAGCGTGTGCGTTTTGGTAATACTGGCAATTTTCACGATTTCAGTCGTCACCACATCTGCCATATCTTCATAGTCGGCCACACGTACTATCGCGACCAGATCATACTCACCCGTGACCGAATAAACCTCTGCCACATTCGCAATAGCAAGCAAACGCTCTGCCGTCTCTTTGACCATGCCACGTTCCACATTAATCAAAACAATCGCGGCTATCATACGCCTCTAACCCTTCTGCCAGTGGGGCACGCATAGAGAGGTAGCGCGCCCCATTGCTCTTTCGTAAACTGTAGGGATACTTAAAACACAGGTGGTGGCGGAACGTCTGGAATCTCCATGCTCAGACCAATCACCTTGAGTTTCTTGCGCAAGGACTCGACCCCATAGCGCGGTGTTGTCCAGGGGTCTTGTTTGTTTGCCAGCATAAATTCGATCTGCTGCGGTGGTGGCGAAACGGCTTCGATAGCCGTGCGAGCGTATGTATTGACGGCATTGAAGATAACCTTCGCCTGGGCGGCATCGCGCTGAATCATATCACGCAAGAACTTTACACCAAACACCACATGGCGCGATTCATCTCGTGCAACAGCGGTAAAACCACCGCGAAAAGCGGGGAAGATATTCTGTTCACGATAGACCTCTAGAATACCACGCTGGCCCGCCAACGCCATCGTACCTTCAATAATCACATGGTAAAGGACCACGCCCTCAACCAAGCGCGCCAGATTGTCTGGCTCGCGCTGAATACGCCCGGAGACATCGTTAAGCGCATCAACAAGAATATACCGGGTCTTCTCGCCCATGTTCCGCTCAACGACAGCGAGCGTCTCCTCCAAACGCCCATAGTCAACACCAAGAGCATCTCGAAAGAAGCGTTCAAAAAAGACCGTATGGCGTGCCTCATCGACAAGCTGCGTAGTAACGAAGATGCGCATATCGTCGTTGGGCATGGCCGTGATATAAGGAGCCAGCGTATTAGTCACACACTCTTCGCCCTTGAAAAAGGCCGAGAGACCGCCGAGGCGCATACGCTGCTCGTCTTCGTTCATACGAAGCCATTGGGTACGATCACCGCTAAAATCGATATCTTGCGCCTTCCACTGCTGGCGTTCCCAGCGATAATACAGTTCGCGATAACTTGGCAAATGAACCAGCCCCTCGTCAATAATGCTCATCACATTGTCGATAGGAACGTGTTGCAGTTGTGTAAGCGAGGCATCTTCAATCGGCATTTCAATTGACATGATATTTGCGTAGCTCCTTTTTGTCGATCTTGCCAATAGCATTGCGCGGTAACGCACTGAGAAACTCAATCTGGCTGGGTGTTTTATAGTTTGCCAGATGTTCGCGGCAATAGACCATCAGTGTTTCCGCGTCAACAGGCGTGCGTATCACTACATATGCTTTGACCTCTTCACCCATGCGTTCCGATGGCACACCGACGACAGCCGCCTCAATGACAGCGGGATGTGAGGTTAATACCTCTTCGACATCACGCGGATAAATGTTAAAACCGCCGCGAATAATCAGATCTTTTTTGCGTTCAACAATGTAAAGATAGCCATCCTCATCAAAACGGCCCATATCACCCGTGTGCAGCCAGCCATTGCGCATAGCCGCCTGTGTCTCAGCAGGCATATTAAAATAGCCCTTCATGATATTGGGACCACGCGCAATCACCTCACCGACTTCGCCCGTCGGTAATGGATTGTCATGCTCATCAACAATGCGTATCTCCACACCTGGGATTGGCACACCCACCGAGCCTGGCTTGCGCACCATATTTGCCCCATGCGAGGTCAGAGCTGCACTGGCTTCCGAGAGACCATACCCCTCGCGAATTGGACAATTAAACTTCTTCTCAAAGCCGAGCAGAATATCGACGGGCAGCGGCGCAGAGCCGCTGGCGCAATATTTCAAACTGCTGGTGTCATATTTATCGGCGTCTGGTGAATAAAGCAGAGCGACAAACATCGCCGGCACGCCGGCGAAAGCTTCAATATGATGACGTTCAATCGCCGCAAGCACGGCGGTCGTGTCAAAGCGCGGGTGCATGATGATTTTCACACCACTCAGATAAGAAAGGTTTGAGACAAGAATACCAAAGGCATGTGCGAGTGGCAGAACAGCAAGTTGAATCTCCATCTTATGCGGTTCAAGTTCCGCTTCTGGCCCTCTGCCTCCAACAGCATTAGCAATCAGGTTGCGGTGAGAGAGTAGCACACCTTTTGGTCGTCCCGTTGTACCAGAGGTATAGAGCATAACAGCAGTGTCATCGGGATTGGGCGTCATACCATCCAGATCACCCAGATACCTATCCGCTTTGTGCGCTCCGCGTGTTATCACATCGGCATAGGCGAGCAGACGCGGCGCGCTTGTGGATTGAAGAGGTGACGCATCACTGGAGACGATGCCGGTTGAGAGAATATACTGCATAGAGGAAAGGTTTACCAGCGCGCTCTGAAGCAGGGGAAGCAGTTGTGGACTGGTGATGATCGCTTTGGCCCCAGAGTTCTCCGCAATGTAGTAAATTTCTTGCCCCTTCAAGAGCGGCAAGACAGGGATAATAGTCGCCCCGGCGCGAGCAATAGCCTGATACGAGATAATCACTTCAGGGCAGTTCAGCATCATCACCATCACGCGATCACCCTGCTGAATGCCAAGTTCACGCAAGCCAGCCCCTAACTGCGTGGCCTCTTGCGCAACCTGAATATTCGTCATCTCACGTGTCTGTTGCTGATCTTCATAGATCACCTCAGTATAAGAGCCGAAGTGAACACAGTTGTAGATCGAGAGGTCATACAGGACGCGCAACTCCTGCATAGTCATGGTTTTTTCACCGATCATACGGTGCATCTCCTCTGATGATCCTATAAGGAATGTCATACGTCATTGTAGAAAAAAGGACGTTACAACCTGTCGGGCTTACGTCAGCAAAACGACGGCGTCGCCCAGTGTAACTTTTTCGCCGTGCTGATTCTGTACCCAACATTCGACACTCACCAGTTCGTGCCCGTCCACAGTACTTGAACGTTCCTGAATGATGCCCTGACAGGTCAGAGTATCACCAAGACGCACCATGCTGGCGAAACGTACATGCAGACGCGCCAATTGCGCACCAGGAATAGTGGCAATCTGCTGCTTGATGAACTGTCCGAGGAAGGCCATACTCAGCATACCGTGCGCAATCACACCATCCAAGCCCACACGCCGTGCCGCATCTTCATCGAGATGAATTGGGTTAAAATCGCCGGACGCACTGGCATAACGTTTGAGTTGCTCCTGCGTGATCGGCGGCTTGACAAAAACAGGAAGCATGCTGCCAATAGCGGCATCTACAATGCTCATGCAACGAATCTCCTGCTGATGCGGACGCGATACATCGGTCCCTACTATCCACTGTTGGGTAGAATAGGATGACGATGAACGTTTGGTGAACGCGATGAAACGATTTCCACCACACCCATTGTGAAACATGCAATGTTTCACGTGAAACACCACACCCATGATAGAGACGATTATCCTGGTGGGTGAAAAAATATCCTGCTACCACTGTACCATGTAGCAGGGCTTTTCAGCAAGAGGTTAGTTATTGCCTGCGTTCCAGTATGTGCTATAACGTGATAGGGAAAATAGAGATGAAGGAGCAACAAAACAATGCCAGAACCTAATCCGCTTTCGTCGGCTATACCGGTCGACACGCTAATACACAACATTGGACAACTAGTCACCATCGCACAAACGCCATTGCACAATGCAACAGGTCCACTCCAGGTCATTGAGCATGCCGCTCTCACGTTGCATAATGGCCTCATCACCTGGATTGGAGACGGCTCCGAACAGTTTATCCACGCACTTGCTCAACACACCACCCTACACCTTGTTGACGCGCAAGAAGCCGTTATCACGCCCGGCTTGGTAGATTCTCATACACATCTGGTATTTGCGGGCGACCGTAGCGAAGAATTTCACCTGCGCCGCGCTGGCGTCAGCTATGGCACACTGCTGGCCGAGGGGCGCGGCATCCTCACGACGATGAAAGCCACCCGTGCCGCGAGCAATGAAACCCTGCTCACGCTGGCACAACAACGCCTGCAACGTATGCGCCACTCTGGCACAACAACAGTCGAGATCAAGACAGGCTACGGCCTGCATACAACGAGCGAAGAGAACTGCTTACGCCTCATCAATCAATTAAATGCACTGGAAAACCTGCATACTCAACATCGTATTCGTATTGTGCCAACATTCCTCGGTGCGCACAGTATACCGCCGGAGTATCGTGAGCGGCGCACGGAGTATGTAGACCTGTTGACGACAGAGATGCTACCCGCCTTTGTCGGCTTAGCACGCTTCTGTGATGTCTTCTGCGAACGCGAAGCCTTCACGCTTGACGAGAGTCGCCGCATTCTGACCCGTGCCAAAGAACTGGGCTACGCCCTCAAACTACATGCCGATCAGCTTAGTCCGTCCGGGGGCGCACGCCTTGCCGCAGAATTGGGGGCAACCTCGGCAGATCACCTCGACTATACCAGTGACGACGATCTCCACGCAATGCGTCAGGCTGGTGTGGTCGCCACTCTACTCCCTGGCTGCTCCTATAGCTTGCGCAGTCCCTATCCCTCAGCACGACGCTTTATCGACGCGGGTCTCTCGGTAGCCCTGGCAACAGACTTTAATCCTGGCACATCGTACTGTGAGAATATGCAGATGATGCTGGAACTGGCAATGTCCGCGATGGGTATGTCGCTGGAAGAGGCACTGACAGCCGCGACCATCAACGGCGCACGCGCCCTGGCTCTGCACGAACAGATCGGCAGCATCGAGGTAGGTAAACGCGCCGAGCTGGCCTTCTGGTCGATTAAGGACTACCACGAGATTGGCTACCATTTTGGAGTCAACCTTATCCACAACATTTTCGTAGGATAGATTGGGGCACAATAGTGTGATGTTTCACGTGAAACATTGTTTTTCTTGTGTCCACCTCAATGGAAAGGACCATACATATGAGTACTTCTGGTTGGGAGCAGATGGCGGCATGGTGGGATGAGAAGATGGGCGACACGGGTGACCTCTGGCATCGCGCCTTGATTGACCCGCCCTTGATTCGGCTCGCGGGTGCTGTCAAAGGAATACGCATGCTGGACCTCGCCTGTGGTAACGGTTACTTGAGCCGTCGTTTTGCGCGTCAAGGTGCAACGGTCATTGGTGTAGACGCCAACGCGCCGATTATTGAACGCGCAAGGGCACGTGAGGCCCAGAACCCGCTCGGCATCGTCTACCATGTCGCTGATGCCACCCATCTTTCAATGCTCGAAGAGGGGATGTTCGATCTGGTTATTTGCAATATGGCTCTCATGGATATCGAACATGCCGATGGGGCCATTCAAGAGGTTGCGCGTCTGCTGCGATCACAGGGACGCTTTGTGGCCAGTCTCTCACACCCATGCTTTGATAAGATGGATACCTCTGGTTGGGATATCGAATACATGTATCCTGTGACCACCATCTGGCGCAAAATGAGCCGCTACCGCGAAATTGCCACTGCGCAAGTCCCCTGGAAAACGGCATCAACGGTCTACACGAATACCTATCATCGCCCGCTCTCCTGGTATTTTCGCGTCTTGCGCGCCAACGATCTGCTCGTCTCCGCGTTCGAGGAACCCGAACCAACAGAGGAGCTAGTAGCTAATTCGCAGCAAGGACCTTGGCTTGCCGAGATTCCGCTGCATTGCGTGATCGAAGCCTGGAAAATAAAAAGAGAAGCGTAATCATATTTTCAGAGAACATCTCAAAAAGTGCGAGGAACGCCTGTATGCAACAGCCCATCCAGAGTGAAAATCAGTTTGTTGTTGAACTGCTAACAACACTGCGCGCCGATGGCTTTAGTCCACGTGCTTGGGGACGTTTTTTGTTGCGCTCTTGGAATATGTCCCTCGCAACTGCCAAACAGCAACCCACGCTGACACGTTCCTGGTTGCGCGTCACGCTGTTGATGGGTGTATTGACACTGAGTATTCTGCTCGCGACTCTTTTCTTTGCAGGAGTGGGCGCAACCTTGCGCCTACTGCCCGGATTGCTGTTCTGTGTTACGTGGCAGCAGAGCGACCTCTTCTGGCATCTCGGCCTGCACCGTCGCTCCACGTCTTTGCCAACCGAACAAGCATCGCTCTATCCGAGCGTGGGCCTCGCCAACTTGTTCACATGGCTACGTGCTTTGGGGGCAAGTTATCTTCTGGCAAGAATCGTGGGCGGATTGCCAACGGCGTCGGACATGGCATTGAGCGTCTTTCTCTTTGGCGTCGTCACTGACATACTGGATGGGCAAGTAGCGCGTCTGAGCAAAACGCAGAGCAAACTGGGACAGATTGCCGACGGCGAAGCTGATTTCTGTCTCTATCTGGCTCTCACAACGATCCTGCTTCAGAACAATGTGCTACCGCTCTGGCTGGCTCTGGTGATGGTCCTGCGTTTTGTCTTGCCCTTATTAGCTGCCCTGAGCAGCTATTTTCTTTTTGCGCAGCCCGTGCGTTTCGGTTCAACGGTCTGGGGCAAATACGCGGGACTAGCGCAAAGCCTGTATTTTTTCGTCCTGCTGGCCCCTTCATCGCTAACCTTCCTCACCCATGTTGTTAACACACCCTTGCTCATGATGACGATTGCCTTGCTCGTGATTGCGCCACTGGCTCAAATTGTGGCGAACATTCGACAGTAAAATGTTTCACGTGAAACAAGCCCCTATTTACATCTGTCCTCTTTTTGACTATGCTACAATGCAAGGCAATGATGCCAGGAAAGGATTCACTTCTATGCAGAAGACAACAGAGACACAGCCACACACCTATCCATCTCATGTCCATATTAACGGACAGGCCCTCACACCCGACGATGTGCTGGCGGTCGCACGCCAGCATGCTTCCGTGACGCTTGGTACGGAAGCCCTACAACGCATTGAAGCAGCACGCGCCCTGATTAATCTACTGGCGGCAGAGGGGCACAAGGTCTACGGCGTAACAACCGGCTTTGGACACCTGAGTAGCGTGCGCATCACCGCCGATCACCTTGTTGAGCTACAGCATAACCTGCTGCGCAGTCATGCGGCAGGCGTAGGCGAACCACTCACTGAAGAAGTTACCCGCGCCATGATGCTGCTGCTGGCGGCAAGTCTGGCACGCGGCCACTCCGGTGTGCGCGTCGCCGTCGTGCAACTGTTGATTGCATTACTCAACGCCAACGTTTATCCGCTTATCCCCTCACGCGGCTCAGTCGGGGCCAGTGGCGACCTGGCTCCATTAGCTCATCTTGCACTCCTGCTGATTGGCGAGGGTGAAGCTATCTATCAAGGGCAACGCCACACTGGGGCTGAGGTATTGTTTCACGTGAAACAAATACCGCTAAACCTACAAGCCAAAGAGGGGTTGGCTCTTATTAACGGTACACATCTGATGGAAGCCATCGCGACACTAGCTCTGGCCGATGCACAAACCCTGCTCCAAACTGCTGAAGTGGCCTGCGCTATGAGTATCGAGGGCATGATGGGCAGCCATATCCCGTTCGACGAGCGCATCCATCGCCGCCGTGGTCAGATTGGACAGCAGGAGAGCGCGACCCATCTGCGTTCGCTCTTACGCGATAGCGAGATCAAGCTCAGCCACGAGAACTGCGCGCGCGTACAGGACCCCTACACCATGCGTTGCGCTCCCCAAGTCTTCGGAGCAGTGCGCGATGCTCTGGGCTATTGTGCAGATATCTTCGCACGCGAACTAGATGCCGTGACCGACAATCCGCTGGTTTTCCCAGAAGAGGGCGACGTGCTAAGCGGTGGCAATTTTCACGGGCAACCATTAGCACTAGCCCTCGATATCCTCGGCATCGCAATCACGCAACTCGCCAGTTTCGCGGAACGGCGCATTTACGGGCTGATGGGACCGCATGATTGGGACGAGGGTGGCGCGCCGCTTTTCCTGACACCCAATCCAGGCTTGAACTCTGGCTTTATGATTACGCAATACGTGGCTGCGGCCCTTGTCAACGAGATCAAGATACTGGCTCATCCGGCCAGCATCGACTCTATTCCAACCTCAGCAGGCATGGAAGATTTCGTCAGTATGGGTGTTACCAGCGCGCATAAAGCCATGAGTATCGTGGAAAAGGCTCAGCAGATCATCGCCATCGAACTGATGTGCGCAGCCCAAATGCTGGAATTTCGCAAGCCACTCAAACCTGGCGTGGGCGTACAGATAGCCTATGAGCTCGTGCGCGCACGGGTTGCCAAACTGGAACAAGATCGCGTGCTTGCCCCAGACATCGCGCATCTCGTACAGGCGGTCCAAGCAGGAATTTTCGCACCTATAGCATAATTGGTAGAGAGTGATGGCCCCTAAAAAAACATGACGGAACATGGTTTAGGGGCACACTCTAAAACAGAAAAGAAATTAATTTTAAATCAGCGAAGAAAAGTGAA
>VFSW01002201.1_pt1 | contig 29544 bp, 48 predicted proteins | sample 5358111 | NCBI WGS metagenome assembly VFSW01 (sample SAMN11554181, study PRJNA540505) | mine drainage metagenome | isolation source: sediment from site ElyBrook_90M | place: USA: Ely Copper Mine, Vershire, VT | collected 2017 | reverse complement strand
GGGAGCTGCGGATTGTTCGGAAACGGCTTCAGCTCGTCGACGTTCCGCATTTTGATTTCGGACGCGGTGAACTGAATGGTCGGCGCCGGCGCCGTCTTCTTAGGTCGCTTCACGCCGGCACTGCCTGCCGCGGCCTGGTGCGGTTCTCGTCGTGCCTGGTGCTGGTGACGTCGCGGCGCTTGCTCATCAGGCCGCGGGCTTCAGCCCATATCCGCATGCGAGACCGGATCTTGCGCCAGGATCGAACATCGATCGCGTCGCCGCGGTTCAGATCGTCGCCGTGCCGATCGCCCAGGTGATCGGACATCATTTCGCTGGTGTGCGCGACGACGTCCTTCAGCATCTCGCCGTCGAGCTCGACCAGCGCCAGGCGTTCCTCGATCCTGGTGCAGCGGATTCCGATCGTCTTGGCGTCGGCAAAGCCGCCCATTTTCTGCATATGCAGGATCTGCCTTGCCTGGTCAGCGACCAGCTGCTCCAGCTTGGCTATCCGCTGCGCGTCTGTCGGTTTTTCGCCCATGCTTCCCCTCATAAACGCGGAAAACCCGGTCCAGGGGGCTCCTGAACCGGGTTCCCGTTCCCGATGGTGTCCGTCTCATCGCACTTGGAGGCGCAATACCCCCTTCGGGGCTCGCACGCGCATTGAGTGTCACGGACTGTCAAAATTGCAACATGCTCCCGGGTACAAAAACCGGGTACGCGACCGGGTACGCGACGGATACACGGGTACGCGGACACTCAAAAAGTGATGCGATTTGATGCATTTAGCATTTTGTAAAGAAATTTTGTCCGAAAAGAGAAACTTTCGGGCATAGACCGGCGCTGGAAGGCCGATTGCCGGGCTTGCGGGGCTCGCCTATGCGTCGGCGCGATTCGGACGAGGCTTCATGCCTCCGCAGCGGCGCGGGCTCCCTCGACGGCCCTGTGCCAGCCAGCGGTTCGGACATGCTCTCGCATGACCTGGACCGCGGCGTGATAGTCCCCGGTCACCCCCCAAAGCACCAGGGCGAGCAGAAAGGGGTCGATCCCCATACCCTGCCAGAAGCCGAGCTCGTCGCCGCGGTGCTGCTCATCGTGGTGCGGCCGGCAGCCCGGGAGCGTCCAGCGGTCGTCAGCGGTACGCCCACCTCCGGTCTCGTCCTTGCCGTGCAGCAGGGAGGCAGACCGGATGTGCATCGGGTCGTCGGCCTGGATCTCGGCGCCGCGCTCGATCATGCAGCAGATACACGGCAGGCCTTTGATGAACTGGCGGTGTCGATCGACCTTCACGCGCGGGGTCCTTCTCGGCTTCAGGCGGTGCTGCCAGCCGCCCTCCGGCACAATGCGCCCGGCCATCAGCGGCTTGCCCCGCACTTGTCGCGGTACGCCTCCGCATAGTCGGCGTAGCTGGCAACAGCGTCAAGCGCGCGCCGCGTCGCGAACGATCTGTCCTCCCAAGCTGCACCAGGATATTTGATGCCGCTGTTGACCTTCTCGAAGAACGGAATGAACTGCAGCCGCGGCTCGCTGCAGTTGACCAGCATCAGGATGGCCAGCGCTGTCATGCCGGATCCTCGTCCCTCAAGATAGATCCGACTGCAGCGCGAAAATCATTGACGTTCATCGGCAATGCTCTCTCTGACAGAAGCCGAAGCCTGTTCGACATGCGCGCGTTGCGCTCCATCGATCGCTTCAGCTGCGCAGCAATCATGCCGTCGATCGTCTGTCCCGCCGGCCCCGGCTTCGCTCCCCACTGGTGAATATCCTTCACCGCGAAGGTACGCAGCGAGTCTTTCTCGACATCGAGGGCCTCTAACAAATATTGTTCGCCGGGGTGCCACTCCGTCTCGCCCCAAATCATCCCGTAGGGAAGGATCGTTCGAACCGCTCTCTCGTTTCGATTGTTCGTATAATCGATCAGGATCTTGCGCTGCTCGAGCACTTTGTCCCATCCGATCATGCGGGTCGCCTGGTCGATCTCGATCGGCAATAGTTTGGTCATGCTTCCTCGCCTCTCTTCGCTGTTCATACGCCCGACGTTTTGCCCGGCGTTTCGCTCGCTTCAAATTACGTGTGGCGTGCTTACTCACGGTGCCTTCCCATCGCGCTGCAGGCCTTCGACGATCAGCTGCAGCGCCTTCTTCCGATCGCGATAGAACACTTGCCGGTGAACGCCGATCGCCGCGCAGCGCTTGCTGATCTTCGCTCCCCACGCGCGCCACATGGCGCCGAGATTTGCAAAGGTTGCCATGTCCGGATGATCCTGCAGCAGATACGTCGTTGCCCAAGCCAGGGCCTCGTCAGCTCGGCGAACTTCCTCAGTCGACGGAAGGCCTTTGAACCGATGCGCGATCGCGTTGCGCAGCGACTTGTTACCGGCCTGGTGCACCATGTCCGATGCTTCCCGAATGATCTCTGGCATTCCGTTTCCAAATGCGCGCGGCCCGATGCTTCCAATGCTTGAACGAAACAGCGTTCGAAAAGCTTCCTCAAGTCTCGCGTCGACCAGATCCTCGGTCCATTTGTCTCCCTGGATCCTCGATCGAGCGGCCAGCTCTTCCTCACGCTCCCGCCGGCGTCGCTGCAAAATTCCTATCTCGATCTCGACGGCATCGCCGGCGAATGCCTGGTGCTGGTCAGCTTCGGCGCGCAGCTTCATCATCTTTTCGTCGACGTTGCCGACGGGCGCCTTCAGATCGTCAGGGATCGGCGCCAGCACATCCTCATGGTCGACGTCCGCTCTCTCGCCCGTGGCCGCGTCGATCGGCCAGGTGCGGCCCTCCTGCATTCTATGCCGTTGCTTTTTGCGAAACTTGCCGAGTGCCTTCACTTCGGCCGCGCGCTCCTTTTGTCGGCGCTTTCTGCTTTCGATTATCCGGCGCGTTGCGTCGGTGGTATCCATGCTCGCTAACCCCATTACATGCCCCCTTTAGAACGGCATTTCGTCGGTGGCACTTTCGCCCGGCGCCAGGATTGGCTTGTTCTCCGGCTTCTTCGGGGGCTTCGGAGGCCACTGCAGACCCTTGCCGAATACCCGCTTGCCCGTCGGCCAAACGTAATTGATGACCTTCGGCTTCTCGATCTCGTCCCCTGGTGACGCGGGGTCAACCATCTCGGCGATTCCTATCACGCTGTACGGTAGCAGCTCTTCGCGGAAGCGACGCGTCCGCGCCTTGATACGGTTGCGATATTTTTCAAGCGGCTCGTCCTGCTCGCGCGGATCTGTCTTCTGATACTCCATACCGAGCTGCGCCCATGTGATGACGCGGCCGACGCTGGCCGGCAGACCGAGCTTCGCCGGCGGTTGGATTCCCACATCCTCGATCGCCTTCAGCAGCGAACGGAACACGTTCGAACTGTGCCCCTTGATATAGAAGCCTTCCGGCCGCGACTTCGTATTTTCCTCGGAGATATGCTGCGGCACGTTCTGCGCCGGCTCGACCGAGACCATCGAAGTGATATCGTCGCCGTCCTCGTCGATGCCAATCTTCACGGACTGCAGCACAAAATCCCAGGTCGTTCGATCGTCGCCCTCGCGCTGCTTGTTGATACGGCCGCGGCGCATGACGCGACCTTCGTCATCGCGCTTCTCGATCGTCTTTTTCGAGTCGGTATAGATGCGCTCGATCAGGATGGCGGTTTCAATGTTGTTGAAGAACTGCTCGTTGCCACGGTGCCGACCTTCGGCGTTCGTGTGACCGATGACGATCAGCGGCGCGTTGCACTTCTCCTTCACCGTGTCGTAGTTCGCCATAATCCTGTTCATGTCGTCGCTCTTGACTTCGCTCGATCCGCGCGTCGCTGAATTGTGCGTGTCGACCACGATGCCGGCGAGCGGGAGTCGGAATGACTCTGCGATCTTATTGATTTCGTCAGAGAGCGCGACGACGTTATCCTCGCTGGCAAACAGGTTTGGCGGCCGTGTCAGCCAGGCAAACGAATGCAGATCATCCGGCGACATGTTGTGGTGCTTCAGATAGGCGCGCAGGCGGTTCTCGAAGCCCGTGGCGCCTTCATAGGTCAGATAGACAAAGCCGCCCGGGGTCACCTTGCGCCCGGCGAACGGCTCGCCTTTCATGACGTGCATCAGCATGTCGAGGCATTCGAACGTCTTCCCCGATCGGCTTGGCCCCATCAACAGCACGTTGTCAGTCATGGGCAGAATGCCCTTGATACGCCACGGGTAGGCGCGCACGGCATGCCCAAGATCGTAGCTCGTCTTTGCACCGAACTTCGACTGATAGGGCTCCGGCGTCCATTCCTTCAGCCCGTCGACGATTTCGAGCAGCGCGTCTTTCGTCCCGCCGTTGTCGCGCCAGTCCTTGATATCGCCCTTCATCGGGCACTTCGGCCAAACGTCCTTGAAGTTTAGCGCCTGGATCTTCTCGACGCCGACGGCCTTCAGCATCGGCCCCAGCTTTGCCACGCGCTCGGCGCCGGCGCGATCGTTGTCCTGCAGGATGACTACATGTGCAGCGTTGCGGAAGAACTCTGCGCACGCCGTCGTGAAGTGCTTCGCGCCGCTCGAATTTGTTACGGCCAGCAATCCCCATTCCTTCAGGACGTCGACCTTGCCCTCGCCTTCCGGCAAGAAGATCGTTCGCTGGTCCTCTTTCGGCTCCTGCAGCTCGTCGACAATGTCGTTCGCGTTGTAAAGCCAATGGTCGACGTTGCCGAGCTCCGGGAACGTGCGGAAGGTGGCGCCCTCCCATTCCTTGCGCTCGTCAGTCGCGCGCAGCCAGGAACCGCCATTACGGCCGCGGACAAATTCGAGCGGCTCGCCGGTTTCTCGATCGAGAACATCGAGACCAAGGATCCATCCGCCCTCGCCGTCAGGTCGACGCTGCCAGAACGTCTTCCAGATCTTGCCGGCGGTATTGGTTCGCCAGGCGCCATCGGGCATTCGCTCCTGAACGCGCACCACCTGGTAGAGCAGGTTATTTTCTGTGTCCCGATAATCCCATTCAGCTACGACTTCCTTTTTCCCCGAAGCGCGCGAAGGTGCAGGTCGATCGTTACGAGCCTCATCGCGATCGCTTGTGCTTCGTTCAGTCCGAGCAGCTGGCCGGCTTGCACCGTTCGTTTTAGCAACGTTGACGCCGGCTCGGCGCGCGAGCTCTTCGACGGCATCAGGAAAAGAATATCCCTCGTAGGTTTGCAGGAAGGCGAAGATGTCATGGGGCTTGCCGTCGCCGCCGGCGCCGAACTCGCACCAGAATCCCTTCTTGTCGTTGACGGTGAAAGATTCGTTTCCTTTGCAGACATACTCGGCACCCTTGCGGATCAGAGGGAAGCGCGCGCCCACAATTTCGCTCACCGGGATGCGCGCTCGGATTTCGTCTAGCTGGTGCGGATCAAACGCCATCTTCTATTGCAAGCCTGTAAAGCGTGGACCGCCGGTGTGTCGCCGGCGAGGGAAGTAAAACCATGCTGAGTTTTCGAGGCCTTGCGAATCCGTGTTCTGGATCCAGCGCACGCGGCCAACACTGACGATATGGCTGCAGCGGTCGACGTACGGCGCGGCCTGTTGCGTATGCATCCAGTCTGCGTCGAGCAGCAACCATGTCGGCAGCAGCGACGACAGGTGTTTGATCATTTCGTGCAGCACGACTCGAGTCCAAGGCGGGTTCGTGACAAACGCCTTCGCGTGCACCGTGCGGCGCCAGTCTCGATCGAGAGTTAACGCGTCGCGCCGCTCGATCCATTTCCGTTGCGGCTTGATATCGCAAGCGTAGACGCATTCGTGACCGTAGCTTGCCATCGCCTTGACCATGTCTCCCTTGCCGGCGCACGGCTCGACGAACCTCAGTCCTGCAGGAAGATGCGGCTGCAGCCGACGCACGGGCCCGGGATCAGTCGTCAGATATTTGTCGCGCGGAATCCGCTCGAAGCTTGATCGCTTACCCAACTTCCACTTCCTTCATCAGAAAGCCAAAGCCTTCGTGGTATTCGATCAGGAGTCCGACGGTCGCCAGGCGATCGGCCATCCCGGCCGTCAAATCGCGCAGCGTCAGCTTTGCGTCGTCACCGTTGCTGCGCTTCATACCCAGCGCATTTTCAGCCAGGTACTGCACGCCGATGTGTCCCTTCCCCATCGCGGCGCGCAGCCGGGACGCAACCAGATATTCCTTCGGCGCCAGCATGACGCCACGGGCGCCGTGTTGAAATTCCTCGTCCTGTTCGCGCGGCGCATATACCCGCGGCGGCGGCAGCGCCTTGGGTAGTTTCGCGCCGCTCGACTTCGCCACGGCTGTTACAGGATCCGGAAGGGCGAAATTAATGCCCTGCCGCTTCAGCTTTCCGGACGCCACCAGATCGTACAGCGAAGCGGTCCAATGCGCCGCCAGGTTAGGCCAGTATTTTTTCTTGACGTACTCTCGGATTTGGGGAGCCGACGCCGGACCAAGCGATCTTATGGCTTCGCTAGCCATCTCCAGGTTGGTCGGAATGCCTTCGGGTCGGCCGACTTGCGACGGCGCACCGCCGACGTTCTTGCGCGCCGGCGCCGCTGCTGCCACGGCATTAACTTCGGCCGCCTGCCCTGCATGCGGGGCGTGGTTGAAAGGCTCTTCCTTTGCTAATGGCCGCAGCTGCTCTTCCGGAATATGCGTTGCGACAAGAAGAATCTCGTCTCCGACCGTGACTTCGCGCGCGGCGTTCGGCTCCGGCTTGGGCGGTGCTGCCTTCGGTTCGACGCGGCTCTCGTAAATCAGATCAAAAGCTGCCTCCATCAGATCCAGCCAGCGCCGGCGCATCTCTGTCGGCCAGAATGTGCCAGCCTCCGGAAGCCTCTTCAGCAACGCCACAATGACGGGATCATGTTCGGTCACGACTTCCTCCCCTTCGATTTCTTGTCCGCTTCCGCGGTCCGCTCTAGCTCGGCTCGTTCGAGCCATTCGACCAGCGCGCGCACGTCGCGCATGATCTGCAGCTCGCGCTGGTGATGCTCTTCCATTCGACGTTCGCCGCAATGCTTGCTGTTGCAGCTGACCAGGACTCCATCTTCGTCACGCGCGCCGCAAGTAGGTTCACGACAATTCCTGGTCCCGAAGTCGGATAGGATAGCGATTCGATCTAACGCATAGTCATACATTCGATCGCGAGGGCGCTGGTCTCGCCAGGTCGGCGCCTCACTCGGGGATGGTTTCGTCGTCATCTTCTACAGTCACGAGCTCGGCAAAAACGCCAGTCCCAGGAATCCGCTTCTCACGGAACACTCGTCGTTTAGGCGCCTTCTTACCGCCAGTCTCCGCGTACCAGACAGCGATCAGGAAAGCTTCCGCGCGCTGGTGATCCATTTTGCGCGTTAGGAACGGCGCCAGCTGCGGCCAGCGTTGAATGACCATCTGGCGCGACGGCTCTTTGCCTGCTTCACCGCCTGGAATTTTGAAATGGCTTTTCCAGGTGTTCGGCATGACCGGCGGAAACAGCGGAAGATCGAGGCATGCAACCACGGCCTTGATCGCGTACCAGGAGCCGCCGAACTTGAACGTCGACGCGGCGCCCATGTCCCGTCGCACGCCGTCCTTATCCGGAATCGACGGCATAGCCATCGCGCGTTCGAGAACGACAATATCCGGCTGCAGCGCAAAAATCTGGTCGCGAAGGGAAGCGTAGTTCAGCTCCTTCTTCGCGTCCTCGCCCATGACGGGCAGGTCGAACACGCCGTTCGGAACGGTGTGCACGACACTGTCGGACAAGTACAGCGCGCACGCGCCATTTATGCCGGGATCTATGCCAAGAATCCTCATAGCGGCCTCGCTTCAATACCGTTGTTAGTGACCGAGCGCCTTCGCATCGATAGGTAAAGCGAATCGTAACGAGCGATATCTTCAGTGCCGAGTCTTCCGCCGCCAGCTCCTCGGGATGACTTCAAACCGTGAAGTTCGCAAGCAAGGACCGCCTGTTCTTTTTTGCAGATCAGATACGGAAGAACCTGTCGAATTAAATCAACTGCACGCGCTGACGTGACATCCAAAACGTACATCAACGAATGGGTCTCTTTGGCTTTCCTGTCACGAAGGTAGACCTTCGCCCCTACGAGCGAGGCAACCATGTCAACCGGCGCCCGGTCCGCCATCATGAGACAAAACCGAACTGTATAACGCGGGGAAACTGACGTCCCCCGGGGCTTGGTTCTGGTGCAGCCAATATAGGCTTCACCGTCGATTATGCCGGCACAGTAGGCGCGAAGCACCATCTGCTCGGCGGACAGCCGTCCAGTCATTTGCCCAACCTTCGATGAAATTCTAGTTCAGCTTCGGACCCGGTCCGCGTCCTACCTGGTTGATCGGATCCGCATCGCTGGTTTTGGCGCCAGCCTTCGCGGCCAGGTCCTGAACATGCGACGCGGCGCTTGCGCCAGGCTGGCGCAGATGGTTCGGCCGCATGTCGAGCTCGCCGTCCTCGTCGGTCTCGCGCGGCGGTTCTTTGTCGCCGCCACCTATCTCACCTTCGCCGAACAGGCGCCCCTGCAGGCCGGCAAGCTCGTCGAGTTTGAAATATTTTCGCATCTTGTCGAATTGAGCAAGCTTGATCGCCAGCTTCTCCGAGGCGAGCGACTCGTTTTCCGCGCTCTTAAACGCCTCGTAAAGCTTCTGGCAGACCTTGAAGGCCCACAAGTTCAGATGCTTTTTCTTCGCGACGTCCGCGGCATCCTTCAGCTTCTCGTTTGCGTCGTCGACGGTCTCCTGCGCCTCGCAAAATTCCGTGTTGAACGTCCTGATCGTGCTGTCTGCCGGCAGGCGAATCTCTTTGCCTGTCGGTTGCTGCTCGCTTTCGATCGATGTGCGCTTCGCCATTGGGGAGCTCTCCGAGTGGTGGACGGTCCCCGCGGACGCGTGACACGTCGCAGGGACCGCCGCATGCGGGCGTCGAGGTTGGGCAACGACGCCGCAATGGTTAATTTTTTCGGAAGGCCCAACCTTCAGGAATCAGCTTGCGACCACTCATCGCTGTCCGTCACGATTCCGTCAAGGTGTAGAAAAGGGGAACGGTGCTGACATGGTTAAGCAGGTACGAAATACAGGGAGAGGGGGGCGAAGCCCCCTCCCTAACAACCTGTTCTGTTGCCGTGCGCGAGGCACTCGTACCCGGTTCGGGGAATCCTGGTCAAGGGACGCGGAACGGGTACGTCGACGGGTACGCGGCCGATTCCGGGTACATGTACCGATTAAAAATCCAACATCTTCAACGTGGTTGTCGTTTCGTACCCGGTGTCGGAAAATTATTTTCAGTTATCCCCACTGTCCCCCGCTGAACATGGGGATGGACAGCGACTAAACTTTCAGTATAGGTAGCACTCACAGGCCGAATCGTGGCCTGCCATAATTCAGGGTTGGGCACCTATGAACATTCACGTTCCCGCGCTACAGCGCTCGCTTTCGGATGTCGTTGCAGAGTACGACACGAAGGCCGCTGCGCTCGACGCCGAGCTGAAGGCGCTGGTCGCTGCCGGCGAGAAGCTGCAGATGGCCGCGACGATCGGCGGTACCTACGGCAACACCGAGATCACCGTCGAGGCGCCGTACGCCAGTTCGCTTCGCGAGCATCTGCTGAAGTCGGCTTGGCTGCATATCTTTGACGGCCTGCAGCTCGATCGCATTGCTACCGCTGACGACAAGCGAAAATGGAAAACGGCTGTCGAGAAGCCGGCGCCGTTCACTCTGGACAACATTCGCGCGACGTTCGGCCATTACGTCGAGAACCCGCGTAAGAGCATTCTGCGCGGTCTCGCTGAAGTTTTCTGCAGCCTCGATCAGGCCTACAAGTCGCACGACAAGGTCAAGATCGGCGTTGCCGGCTTGCCGAAGCGGATCATCATTGGCAGCGTCGGCTATTCGAGCTCGTACGGCTACCAGAAGATCCGCGACATGTTCAACGCGCTGGCGGCGTTCCAGGGCAAGCCGCTGATCGAGCACAAAGAGTTCGCCGAGCTCGACGCATTGCATTCCAGCTTCAAGAAGCGGTCGGGAGAGGTTGTTATCCGCGGCCTGACCGTGAAGAAGTTCGGCAACGGCAACGCGCACGTCATGTTCGATAAACTGACGCTGCGCGATATCAACAAAGCCCTTGCCGAGTTCTACGGTAATGTGCTGCCGGACACCACGGACGAGAAGCCGGCGAAGAAGCAGGCGTCGACCGCAGTTGCGAAAGATCTGCAGTTCTACGGCACGCCGGCAAAGGTCGGCCGCGATATCCTGCAGCATCGGTTCGGTGGCGACTATTTCAAGGGCAAGCGAATCCTGGAGCCGAGCTGCGGCGAGGGCGCGCTGATGCAGGCCCTGGTCAGCGCTGGCGCGGCCGCGGCCAACATCTACGGGGTCGAAGTCGATGGCATGCGAGCTGCTCGGTCTCGCCGGCTTGGCTTCCATGTTCTGAACGCCAATTTTCTCGAAACAGCATTCGCTGCCCCGTTCGATTTCGTTCTGATGAATCCGCCGTTTTACGGCAAGCACTATGCGAAGCACGTTCTCCACGCCTGGTCGCTGCTGGCGCCAGGAGGAACGCTGATCGCCATCCTACCGGCGACGGCGCGCTATGACCACGGACTGCTCGACGAGCTCGTTGCAGCCAACAGCAGCCGCTGGTCCTCACCGTGGGATGATTTGCCCGTCGGCTCGTTCAGCGAGAGCGGGACCAATATCAACACCACTGTTCTAACCGTTCACAAGCGAGAGGAAGCGAAATGAACATCAATAGCGTAGTGCAGCGTACCGTGGTCACTACGGAACGGCTTCATCAGATCGTTATCGACGATACCGAGATCCGCGAGCTGCTCCGGCGTGCCGGCTATCAGATCCCAGCCAAGTTCCAAATCTTCTTCACGGTGCCTGGGGGCGGCGACTGGTCGAACTCATCGGTAGATATCACGCGCGAATACCCGGTGACGATCGAGTGGACGGAGATCTTCGAACAGGAGCAATCCCCTCATGCCGGACAACAGAAAGGCCGCTGACCGCGGCGTCGTCGACTCGATCGCGGCGCTTCGGCTGAAGCGATATTTCGAAAAGGGAGCTGGCGCCAAACCATCGAAGGCGCCAGCCACGCCGACCGTCGACCAGCTGCGCGCGACAGTGGCGAAGGTAAAGCCAAAGAAGCGAAAGAAAGCGAAGAAGCGGAGTCGCAAATGAAGTTTGCCGAGATCCTCGCCGTTTACCAAGCCTCGAGTCCGGAAGAGACGAAGGCGCTCTACAATCGCTTGAACGTTCGCGGTCCGATCGGCGTCATCGCGACCAATCTGCTGCGCGCGTGCAAAAACTCCGAGCGCGCGAAGAAGTACCGCGGCGGCAACGGCAGCGGTTCGTATCGAAAGCAGGCCTACGATCGCAAGCAATGGTCGATCGAAAACCTCGATCGAGAATTGCGCGCGCACGCCGAGACCGTCGGCATCGTTTGGGGATGGGGTCGAGACGAGAAGCAGGTTCGCCACGACGCTGTGCTTTACGTCGAGCTGCCGACGGGCCAGGTCAGCTTTCATACCGAGGCCCGCGGCATGGGCCCTGACTTTCCCGGCAAATGGGATGAGGTTCGCCAGATGGGCCCGACTCGCATTTGCCGGTTTGCCGAAATGGTGCTGGCGCTGCCAGCTGTCGACACCGCCGCGGTTGCGCGGCTACCAGGAGAGGAAGCGAGATGAAGCAATTCACACCCGAGCAGGTCGACGACCTATGCGAGGCCGTCTACAAGATCCGCCTCGAAGAGGACTGCAAAGGCAACGTCAAGCGCATGCTGGAGAAGGACGACGACGGCGGCAAGAAGCTACGCGGCCGATCGAAGTTCTACCGCCCGGCGGTGATGGCCACGCTGCAGGCGCTCGCCGCCAATGAGACATAGCTGGCCTGACACTCACAAGGTAACCGTCGACCACACCACGACGCGACGAACCTGCCCGAAATGCGGGATCGTCAAAATCAGCCGGCACGAACCGGATAACGACCCGCCGCACTGGACGCTATGGGAGCGCGACGGCCGCGAGTTTCAATCAATCTTAACGCCAGCCTGCAGCGAGGAAGCCGCCATGAAAGCAGATACCCCGAAGGAATACCGTCTCGTCGAACTGCGCGCCGACAACTTTATGAAGTTGAAGGCCGTGCACGTCTCGATCGAGGGCAACGTGCTAAAGGTCAACGGCCGCAATGAGCAGGGCAAGTCGTCGCTGCTCGGCGCCGTGGCCGCGGCGATCGGCGGCCCGAAGGCCTTCCCGAAAGAGCCGGTCCGCAAGGGGCAGGAGAAGGCCGAGATCTTCCTGGACTTTGGCGGCCTGAAGCTGACGCGCAAGATCTGGAATCGCGAGGGCGGCGCCGGCGTCGACCATTCGATCGTGTTGGAATATGCCGACGGCAAGCGGCCGAAGGACAAGCAGAGCGTTCTGGACGCGCTGCGCGGCTCGCCGATCGCCGATGATCCGATTGCCTTTTCCAGGCTGCCGGCGCCGAAGCGGTACGAGCTGCTGAAGCAGCTGGTCCCGGGCTTCGACTTCGAGGATCACGAACAGAAACGCAAGGATCTGTTCGAAGAGCGCACGGCTACCGGCCGGCTACGCGATCGCGCCCAGGGGGCGGCCGATGCCATCCAGGTGCCGGCGGACGCGCCGCTAAAGCTGGTCGACGTGCAGGAGCTGCTCGCCGAGCTCGCCGCGGCTACCGAGCACAACGCGACAATCGACAAGCGCGCTGCGCGTCGGGAGGAAGCGGCCGAACAGCTCGACGCCATGCTCGATCGCCGCGATAGCCTCGCTGCCGAATTGAAGAAGCTGGACGACGAAATTGCCGCGCGCCAGAAACAACAAGACGAGGCCGAGGCACTGCCTGAGAAGGTCGATGTCGCCGGCCTGCAGGAGCGGATGGCCAACGCCGAGACGGTCAACGCCGGCGCCAGGAAGCGCGCTGAGAAGCTGCAGCGGCAGGCTGAAGCCGAGGCCCTCGTACAGGAATACGAGGACCAGAGCGATAAGATCGCGGCGATGGACAAAGCGAAGTCCGCAGCGATTGAGAATGCCAAGCTTCCGATTCCGGAACTGTCATTCGGCGACAGCGATATCCTGCTCGACGGCTTGCCGTTCGACCAGGCGTCGACCGCGCGCAAGATCCGCGTGTCGACCGCGCTGCTGATGGCGCTGAAGCCGGACCTGCGCGTGCTCCTGGTGCGCGAGGGCTCGCTGCTGGACAACGAGGCCAAGGCCGCGCTCGAAGCCGACGCCAAGGCGAACAACTTCGTCGTGCTGATGGAGTGTGTCGGCGACGGTGACGGATCCGGGATCGTGATCGAGGATGGGGAGATTGTCGAGTGAAGAAGCGTATTCTGAAGCCGCGGCCACCGAAGAAACCGTATCGGGTTTTTGTCCTGACGCCGACCGACGAGCCATTTGTCGATCGGCTGCCGCCAAAATTGGCTGAAGCGCTGCGCGTCATGCACACGCACGGCCAGCTGTCGATCAACTACGAAGCCGCGGCCGAAGATTTGGGCGTCCCGATCGGCACGGTGAAGAGTCGCGTCTTTCGGGCGCGGGATCAGGTGATCGCTTTGCGCAACCAACGATGATCCGCCAATGTCTGAACGCGACAAGCTGGAACAGATCGGCCAGGAATATCTCTCGATCGGAGAAGAAGCAATAAGAGGCGGCCATAGCTTCGACGCCTCAATCACAACCGGAGCGGCGCTGCTCTCGATCGCTGTCTCGATGAAGCGAATTGCTGACGAGGTTTGCGGCGTTCCGTACGATCATACTCCGGGAGCCGACAACAGTCGGCATCGCATGGGTATAACCGACGGTGTCATGCACGCGATCGAGCAAGGCATTCTCGCTGCCAGCCAGCGCGGCTGACAGTGGATATCCGGTGCAAAACAAAAATGGCACATGCCCGCGGTCAAACGACTCGTGTAGACGCGACGGCTTCTCATCCAGGAGGAAGCCGCGATGTCCGACCCGAAGTCGCTTGCGTTGTCCGTGTCCGAAGTCATGGAGAAATCGACCAGCCCGCGATCGGAATTGATCGCTCTCGGCATGGTCGCGTCCGGTATCATCTGCGAAACGCCTCCCGAGCAACGCGCCGAGCTCGTCGAGACGTTTTGCGAGATCTTGCGAAGTTCAGTCAACGGCGCCTTGCATTGAAAGCATCACCTATGCGCGTCGACTATGACGAAGAGACGAGGCGGATCAGCAGAATGTCGGATATATCCCGAACCGCGTTTGTACTGTTTTCGCTGGCTCTGACGATCTGCGCCATCGCCGCGGTCTATTTGTTCGTGACCTGCAATGGACGCTAACCAGGCCACCATGCTCGCGCGCGGTACCGCAAAGCTGGCGGGGCAGATGATCTTGGCTGCCCCGCCGGCGATCCAGCTCGAGGCCGCGTTCATGCTGGTGCGCGCCATCTTCGAGACCAACGTTAAGCCAGGGAAAAGACTCGAGCTGCTCGATATCTACGTCGAAGATCTTCGGGACCACATCGTCAACAGTTTGAATGAGGAAGCATCCAATGCCGAAAAAGCCAGTAACGGACGAAGCAATCGGCGCCCTCGTAAGAGAGTGGCGAAAAAAGCGCGGCATAAGCCAGCCTGAACTCGGCCAGGCTCTCGGCATATCCGAGCAGATGGTGCAGCGCTACGAGACCGGCGGCGCGTCGCTGTCCGTACTGAAGCTGGTCACGATCGCGCTGACGCTGAAGTGCAAAACCACGGACTTGATACCCTGATGGTCGCCTATTCATACAAAGAGCGCTTCGTCGCGCCGATCGCCGTCGGGCTCGGCATCGAGATTCCCCGCTGGCCTAACCTGGTCATTTCCGCCGGCGTCGAGATCCGCCCGAAGCGGCAGACCATACGCGCCGTCGGCTTGCGCCGGCACGCTCGACCAGGCGAGACGCTGCAGCTCTACTACGGCATGCGGACGAAGCAATGCCGCAAGATCGGCGACGCTCGCTGCACCGATGCCCTGCCGATCAAACTTTGGTTTGGCCGCACCGACGAACTTGGCGTCGATATCGCCGGCGATTATTTTTGTGGGTCGACCGCTGTCAACGAGTTTGCAAGGTCGGATGGGTTTGAGAACACGAAGGAAATGGTTGAGTTCTGGCGAAAAGAGCACGCCAGCATCGACGAGTTCGAAGGCGTCCTTATCCGGTGGGAGCCGCTGGAAAAGGATGGATGCGGCTAAACTTTTAGTATAGACGTCCGAGTCGACATAACCGGCAATATGGAGGAAGCCATGCCGAAGATCCCTGCAGCGCCCGCTGCCGCTACGCCTGCCACTGCCACGACAGAACCCCGCAAGAAGCTCGCCGACGGCATCTACCTTGGTCTGCCAAACGACGACTATCACGCCGACGACGCGCTCGGCTCGTCGAACCTTCGCGACCTGCTGAAGGGCGCCAACCTGTTCTGGCACAAGTCGCGCATGAACCCGAAGCGCACGCCGGACAAGAAAACCGACGCGAAGATTGTCGGCAACGCGACGCATAGGCTGCTGCTCGACGGCGAAGAGTGGTTCGAGGCCGAATACGTGCGCGGCCCCTATGGGCCGAACGACGACCACCTATCCGGACCCGAGAAGGGCGCCCTCACGAAGGCCGCGAAGAAAACCCTGCTCGAAGGCCAGGAGCTGCTTTCCCAGGAGGACTACGATTTCGTCGTCGGCTGTAAGGCTGTGCTCGATCAGGATCCGCAGCTGAAGGGCTGTCTCGACAACGGGCTGTCCGAGGTTTCCATCTTCTGGACTCGAGTCGACGGCGTTCGTTGCAAGGCCCGGCTCGATAAGCTGAAGGTCCGCGGCATCGGCGATATCAAGACGATCGCCAACGAGCGGGAGCGGCCGTTGGAGGAAGCCTGCTATCTCGACTTCTCGACTTACCGGTACGACATCCCGGCCGCGCACTACATGGAAGGGCGCCGGCAAATGGCGCATCTGCTCGCTTCCGGAAAGGTATTTGTCAACGCCGAGCCGATGACCAAGGACGATAAGGATGCTGACAAGATCCTAAGCTTCCTTGCGCAGTGCGTTGCCGTGAAAGCCTTCGCTTTTCAGCTGGTGTTCATCCCGAAGAAGGGCGCGCCCGACGCCTGGTCGACGGTGCTCTCGCCAGGCAACCCGGTTCTCGATGGCGCCGCGCGCGATATCGAAACCGCGATCGAGATCTACAAGGACGCCGCCAAGCGGTACGGCACCGACGGTTCGAAGCGCTGGCTGCCCGGCCACGAAGTCGAGGAACTGGACCCGGCCAGGCTGCCGTTCAACTTCGGCCGGCTGCCGTCCCGAGCTCGCTAAAAATTCCACTTGATGCTGGGGCAAATCACCTATACTAATAGTTTAGTGGTTAACCCCAGCAGAGAGGAAGCCTGCTATGTGGATCATGCTGAACGACTGTTTTGTCTCGATCGTGAACAAAGACTGCGCCCGCGACGAGCTTATGGTTCGGGCCCGCCGTCCCGGCGATATCGAGAAGCTCTTTCCCAATGCCCAGGTGACCGAGTTCACCGCGTCTGACTACCACTATCGCGCGGCGATCAAGCGAACCGAGATCGCCGCGGCGCTGGTTGGCGAGATTGGCCGCGTGACCTATTCCAACTTCAAGGACTCGGTCGACGATCGCCCGCTGCATGACGCCTACCTGCGCGTCTGGTCCGCAATGGCGGCCCTGCAGCCGAAGCGGCCGTACAGTGGCGCGACCTGGAATCGCGGGTCGCGCAACCTGTTCGACTTCGAAGGCGCCGACGAGCTCGACAAGCGCGCGCCGGCGGTAGGCAAAACTCCCTTCGTTACCGTCGCCAAGGTCAAGAAGTCCAAAAAGTCGGCCAAACTGACGAAGGGGCAATAGCCGTGAGCAAATACCAATGCTGGTCGCCGGTCGACAACCGGCTTCCCAATGAGATCATCGAAGCTGTGACCAGCTTCGCGGCTCGCCAGGCCTACGCGCAGCGCCACCACAAACAGGTGACCGATTGCGTCGCCCGCAAACAGCAGGACCACGCCCATGCCGAATCCAGACGACAGGCGAGTTGATCTCGCCGCATCCGTTGCTGTCGCTCTTGCGCTCGAATACTCCGGCAGCGTCAACTTCGACCAAACGACCAGCGGCTGCCCGATCGTGAAGGTGACGGTCGAGGACGTAACCTACAACCTGACTATCACCCGCGAGAGGAAGAGCCATGAACGATCTGCATCCGAACCATCCTGACTACGTCAGGCACGACGAGAAAACCGGCCAGGTTCTCGACGAGGACGTGACCGGCCAGGAGATTTTGGACCCGGTCAGCATCGGCGCCCTCGCGACGCTTCAGCGCGTCGAGATCGACCAGCAGGTCGCGACGGCGAAAGCCTACCCGCGCAACGTCCCGAAGCTGAAGGCCGAGCTGACTGCTCTCGTCACGATGGACGAGGACACGGCCGACGATTGCATTTACGCGCTACCCCGCGGTCAGAAGCACATCAAAGGCCCAAGCGCGCGGTTCGCCGACGCGCTTATCAGCTATTGGGGCAATGCCCGTTCCGGCGCGTTCATTACCCAGGTCAACTTCGAGGAAAAGTTTGTCGAGGCCATCGGCTCGTTTCAGGACGTCGAGCGCAACGTCATTCGTCAGCGCCGCGTGCGCCGGCCGATCGTGACGTCGCGCGGCCAAATCTACAACACCGACATGATTAACATGACCGGCAACGCCGCTTGTGTGATCGCCGAGCGCAACGCCATCCTGAACGGCATTCCGAAGTCGCTTTGGAGCGGCGCCTACGAGCAGGCATTCGCCCTGGTTGCCGGCACGACCAAAACGCTCGGCGAGAAGCTGGCGCGCGCCGAGAAGGCCTTCACCCTGATGGGCATCACAATGGAACAGGTTCTGGAAAAGCTGCAACGCCAGGACATCAGCAAGATCGTTCCGGACGATATCGTGACCATGCGCGGCATGCTGACCGCGCTCAAAACCGGCGAGGAAACCGTCGAGACGATCTTCGGCCGCGGCGCCGGCGGCGGCTCTAACCACGAAACGGTGCGAAATCCGCTGAAGGATGACGCGATCACTTCGGGTCCGGTGGAATCGCGGGGTCAAGCTACTGATAAGAAAGGGCAACCCGCCGAAACAACCGCCAAAACGGACCCGGTGGAATCGGGGGGGCAGGAAAAGGCCTCAGAGACAGCCGCCAGCGGCGCGCCGGAGCCCGAAGCCTCCAATGCCCAACCTGCCAAGGAAACCGCACCGGCGGCCACGGAAACGAAGCCTGCAGCCCCTGCAAAGCCGTACACGGACGCCGATAGCTATCTCGCCTGGATGCGCGACGTCCTGAAGTCGAAGGGCAAGGCCGCGATCACCCAGGAATGGGGCGGAACCCGCAAGGACCGCAACGAGATGCTAACGCCCGAGCAGATCGACACGCTGAACGACGAGAAGGCCGAGGCACTGTCGAAGCTGAAGCAGCAGGAGGGGAAGTGATGGGCAGCTTGTCCTCAACCGGAATACTGCTGCTGCTGATCGGCGGCTGCATGATCTTCGTTGCCGGCATCGCGATCGGCGAGGCCAACGCCGAGCGGCAAGTCTCGAAGCACGTCGAGGCATGGTCGCTGATCGAGCAGCTGCGCGCGCCGGAAGGCGCCACGGTGACGATCTGCTGCGACAATCCGGACTTTGGTGGACCCGGATCTGTCGTCGAGGTTTGCGACGACTGGACAGACTGGCTGCCCCGTCGCTTTGAAGGCGATACCGTCCTGGATGCGCTGCGCGCCGCCAGGTACACGAAGGGCGAACGCTGATGGAATGGTCCCCGCAACAGCACGAAGCCCTCGTCGCCGTCCAGAAGTGGCTGGACATGGAGCCGGACGCACGGCCGCAGATCTTCCGGCTCTTCGGCTATGCCGGCACGGGCAAGACGACACTGGCGATCGAGATATCGCGCATGGTCGACGGCGACTGCCGGTTCGCCAGCTTCACGGGAAAGGCTGCCCTCGTCATGCGCAAGAAGGGCTGCCACGGCGCAACGACGCTGCATTCGCTGATCTACAAGCCGCGGCGCAAGAACCGCGGCGACGAGGACGCCGACAGGGACATTCCAATGTGGGAGTTGAACCCCGACAGCGCGCTCGCTGAAGCGGACCTGCTGATTATCGACGAGTGCTCGATGGTCGGCGAGGATCTCGGCAGGGACGTCCTGTCATTTGGAACGCCTGTCCTGGTGCTCGGCGACCCTGCGCAGCTGCCGCCCGTCGGCGGCGCCGGTTTCTTTACCGAGGCAACGCCGAACGTCATGTTGACTGAGATCCACCGGCAGGCGGCCGACAACCCGATTGTGCGAATCGCCACCATGATCCGTCTCGGCGAGATGCTGAAGGTCGGAAACCACAAAGGCGCGCACCCAGGCCAGGGCGTCGCGATCGTGCGCCGTAACGACCTGAAGCTGTCGAGCCAGCTGGCCGCTGACCAGATTATCTGCGGCAAGAACGATAGCCGCGTGACGATCAACAAGCGGATTCGCGAGCAGCTCCGGCTCGAGGGAAAGCTTCCCGCCGGCGACCATCTGCCTGTCGTCGGCGATCGGATAATCTGCCTGAAGAACAAGCGCGATCGCGGCTTGCTCAATGGCGGGATTTGGGAAGTCGACGATCTGCGCGACCGCTCGTTCGGCGCGAAGAAGAAGGGGCGGCCGTTCGTCAGTTATTTGGCTGTGTCGTCGCTCGACACCGAAGCCGAAACCTTCGTCAATGTCCCGCATGCGTTCTGGTTTTGGAACAACCGCGAGAACGACCTGGTCCTGCCGGAGAAGCTGAACCGATCGACATACGACGAGTTCGACTACGCCTACGCCATCACCTGTCACAAGTCGCAAGGCTCGCAATGGGATAAGGTGGTGGTGTTCGACGAAAGCCATGTATTCGGCCGCAACATCGAGACCGAGGACATTCCGGCGCGCTGGCTTTACACGGCCGTCACGCGCGCGGCCGAAGCCGTCATTATCGCGGTGTAGATCATGGCATGGGATGCTGAACCGACGATCGTCATCAACGGCCGCGAGCTCACCGAAGCGCAGGCCTGCACCGTCCGGATTGCGCTGGCGAACCTGCGCATCGAACTGTCGGATCCGAAGTTCTTACTGGCGACTGGCGAACTCGGCGTGACGTACACCAGGAGCATCGACGAAATTCAGCGGATCATGGGATTGAGCGAATGAGGACCTGGAAAGATCGTGAAGAGCTCGTCGAAGCCCGCGGCGCTGAGTACCGCGCCGGCGAGATGACCGAGGACCAGTTTCGCGCGTACCTGTTCGCGATGCGCTACCGCGGCGAGGATATCCGCCACCGCATGAACGACTTCACGCCGGCGCCTCCCGTGCCGGACTTCGAAGAGCGACGGGAAGAGGCAAGCCGGCAATGGCTGGCGAGCTGGAAGGCTGCACGATGCCGATAAAGCCAGAAAACAAAGCGCGCTATCCGAAGAACTGGAAAAGCGAGGTTGTGCCGCGCATCCGCGCGCGGTCGGGCAATCGCTGCGAGTGCACCGGACAGTGCGGTATCGTTCACAGCATCCAGCCCGAAGAAGCGACCACGCTGCGATGTTGGGCGATCAACGGCGAGCGGCATCCGATCGGAGGGTACAGGGTAGTTCTGACTGTCATGCATCTAAACCACACGCCGGAGGATTGCGCCGACGACAACCTGCTGCACGGATGTCAGAGCTGTCACCTTCGCTACGATCAAAAGGACAACCAGCGCAAGGCGCGCGTCACGCGCTTTCGCAAGCAAGGGCAGGAGGATCTCGGAGTATGACCTATCGCTGCTGCGACGTCGAGACGACTGGCTTCTTCGACAAGAAGGAAGACGCCACGCCAAGCGGCATGATGGAGATCGCCTGGTGCGACCTGAAGGAAGGCGTCATTTCTCGGCCGATATCGCACCTGGTCGACTGCGGAATCCCGGTGACGATCGAGGCGCGCGCCGTGCACCATATCAGCGACGAAATGGTTCTCGGCGAAATGCGGCCTGACGAGGCCTGCAGGATCCTCGCCGAAGGCGACCATCACTACCTGGTCGCGCACAACACGGACCATGAAAGCCACTACGTCGGGTCCGGAGTTGTCCAGGTCGACGGCAAGGACGTCGAGCGGCAATGGTTGTGCACGTATAAGATCGCGCTGCGCCTTTGGCCCGATGCGCCAGGCCACAAGCTGCAGGAGCTGCGCTACTTCCTGAAGCTGGACGAGGCCGACGATTTCGAATCGAAGCTTGCGCTGCCGTCGCACCGCGCCGGCCCCGACGCCTACGTTGGCTGTCACCTGTTGCGCGCGGTGCTGGCCGAAGCCGAGAAGCAAGGTATCGACCACGAACGGATGGTGAAATGGTCGAAAGGTCCCGCGCTGCTCTACATGTGTTTTCTGAAGAAGCACAAAGGCACGCCCTGGTCGCAGGTCCCGAAGGACTATCTCGACTGGATCGTGAACAAGTCCGACATCACCGATCGCGACATCCGCGCGACGGCAAAATTTTATCTCGCACGTTGAACCCTGAAGAGAGGAAGCACCATGTCTGCTACTGCCCTGAAGAAGTCACCCGAGCCGGCCGGCTACGCGCAGCCAAAGACGCTCGACATTCCCTTGAGCGAATTGCTTCTTGCCGCTGAAGCGCCGAAAGGCGTCAACCTGGTTGTGCGCGATTCCGGCAGCGGTTCGCCATTGAGCGACGAAGAGCTGAAGGCCTCGCTGTTCACCAACGGCGTTATTGTGCCGCTGATCCTGAAGCGCCACGACAGCAAAAACTATGTGATCGCCGGCAACCGGCGCCTGCGCATGCTGCGCATGATCTTTGCCGATGATCCGCACGCCACCGTGCCCTGCCAGGACGTTGACTCGTTCGGAGATATCGACTGGCGTCAGATCGCGATCGACAGCAACCTTTCGCTGCCCCCGCATATCGTCGAGCGGTACGAGCAGATTGTGCTGCTCGCCAAGGATCTGAAGCTATCGCACGAAGATGCGCGCCTGCGCTTTGGATTGACGCCGCGGCAGTTCGACCAGGTGATGGCGCTCGGCCGCATGTCGGAGACCGTGCGCACGGCCTGGAAGGTCGGCGAGATCGATGCTCAAACGGCGCGAGCCTTCACGCTCGAACCGGATCCGAAAGAGCAGGACAAGATCTTCAACGCGATCAAAAAGACGGCGTGGCGCAACAAGATCGAAGAGAACGACGTCCGATCGAAGATTATTCCGCCGAACCAGCGTGACGCTGGAAAGATGGTCGCGTTTGTCGGTATCGAGACCTGTAAAAAAGCAAAGCTGGTAAAGCAGGAAGATCTGTTTGCAGCGAACCACACGGTCACGGACCTGAAGGCGCTGACCAAGATGGCGGCCGATAAGATCCAGGCCGAATGCGATCGCCTGGTTGAAGCTGGCTGGAAGTGGGCAGTCCCGGTCAATCGCGTGAAGGATCACTACTACTATCAAACGCTGACGCCGGCCGGAGAAGCATTGGCGACCGCTACCGAGGCCCTGCGCCTTGCCGATATCCGTAAAATCATGGACGGCGATGAAGAACATTCGACCGACTTCTTCGAGCAGCTGGAAGACGAACAAACGCGCATCGAGGAAGATATCAAGGCGCGCGGCTTCACGCCGGCGCAGCGCGCGAAGTCCGGATGCTTCCTGAAGATCGGCAACGACGGTTCGCTCGTCATCGAATACGGCCGTGTTGATCCGAAAGACCAGAAATCGGTCCAGGCATCGGAGCGGCGCGAGACAGCGAAGCCGAAACCGAAGGCTAAGGCTGGCGAAGTGCCCCTGACGAACGAGCTTGCCGAGCGACTGTCCGAGCAGCTCGAAAAGGCCGTATCCGCTTCGCTACATGCTACGCCGCACGTCGCAGCCGCGGCGCTGATCGCCGGCTTCGCCAGCTCCGGACATGTGATCGATGTTCGCGCCGGCGGCGGCTCTACCGTCTACGCTTCAGGCAAAAAGGCCGAAGCTGACTTTGCCCAGGTTTTCGAGGGCGCGCGAAAGAGCTCGATCGAGGCGCTCATTGTGATGCTGACGGAAGTAGCGTCCAAGGCTTTGAGCATTCAGATCCACAGCGCGCAGGCGAAGTCACCGATCGACGACGTTGGTTTGCAGGCCCTCACTGCAGCGATGAGCCCCAGCTTCTTGAACAAAGCAATCAAGGAAGCATTCGACGCCAAGGACTACTTTGGCAGCGTCAACATGCAGGCCTGCGTCGACGCCGTGCGCGCCAGCATGGGCGACGATCACGCGGCGAAGGTCGCGAAGATGAAGAAGGCCGACGCTGCGAAGTTCGCCGCGGCTAACGTACCTGGTACCGGATGGCTGCCGAAGCAGCTGCGCACCGTCCACTACAAGGGACCGCTGGAGAAGGCGCCGGAGGCGAAGCCCAAGGCCGCGAAGAAGGACAAAAAGCCGAAGCCCGTCAAGAAGGCACCGGCGAAGAAGAAAAAGCGGTGAGGATCATCCTAATCGCCGTCGGCGCCGTCACCTGGTTGTACGGGTTTTATTTCGACTACCTACTTGTGACGATCGCCGGCGGCGCGCTATCTGTGCTCGCCTATTATCGAATCCCTTTGACGAGAGGAAGCCGTCATGGACCGAAAGTCCCCCCTTGCGTGGCCGGAGAACGAGCCGCGCACTCCACCCCACCGTCGCGAGACTAAATCACCGTTCAGCGTCACCGCCGGTCGAACGCTTGACCAGCTCGACGCCGAGCTGTCGCGCTTCAAGGCGAAGAACGTCATCCTGTCGATCGACCTGCCGTTCCGCGGCAAGGTCAACGACTCGGCCGCGGCGCTGTTCTTCGACCTGCCAGGCGATCGGAAAATCTCGATCTGCTGCGATCTTTACCTGAAGCAGGACGACAACATTCGCGCGCTCTACATGGTCATCAGCGCCATGCGCACGATCGAGCGCTATGGCGGCCAGAACCTGTCGCAGAAATCGTTCAGCGGATTCGCAGCGCTGCCGCCGCCGAAGGACGTTTGGCAGATCCTTGGCATCAGCAAGGGCGTCGGCGAGGCGTTGTCCGCGAAGATGAAGCGCGAGTTCGTGCAGGAGGCCTTCCGCGAGCGCGTTAAGGAAGGCCACGGCGCCGGCGCTGACATGGCCGCGCTGACCGAGGCGCGCGACGAGGCTCTGAAGCAGTTGGGGGTCGCGTGATGTGGGTTCTCATCCTGTACGTAGTGGTTTCCGGCAGCCACGGATCTGCCGGCGCGGCGTTCACGACGATCCAAGGCTTTGATACCGAAGGCCAATGCAAGGCCGCCGGAGCGCAGGCAACAGGCCCGTTCTTCCAGTACAATCAGCCCCGTTTTTCTTGTGTCGAAACGCAAAGGAAGTAGGACATGAAAACCCTTCTTCTCGCAGCCTCGATCTTCGGCGCCGTCAGCATGTCGCCGCCGTTCGCGTCGATCGACACCGGCTGCACCTATGCCACGATATCGGACCGCGACGAGGTCACGATCGACTGGCGTTGCGTGTCCAGGTCAGCTGAGACCTATCGGCTGCGCAAGGGAGCGGCCACGAACTCGGACGCTTTCGCGTTCGTGCTCGAGTCCCTGCGCGACGGTACCGCGTCCATCAAATGAGATCGGGCTGCGCGCAGTCAGGCTTCCTCCTGCGCGCGCGTCCCGGGGCGGCCGGGAGGGCTCATATCCCGACCCCGGCCGCCTTCCCTCAAACCGGAATTTTCCCGATGACATTTCATTCCAAGGAATCGACCTTCAGCTGCGATACCTGTCCGGAGACGATCGAGTGCGACGATCGAGAGTTCAAGGAAGCGTGGGAGTTCGCCAAGGACAAGGGATGGCGCGGCTACGTTGGCCCCGACAAGAAATTCGCGCACTCATGCCCGGTGTGCGTCGTCGACTTTGCGAAGAGCAAGCGATGAGCTGGCGCGAGCGATCGGCAATGGCTGCTACCGCGCTGCGCGACGTCATGGTCGATAAGTGCGCCGGCGCCGGCCGATCGCGTTGCTGGTGCCGATCTGCCGCAAGCTGTTGTTTTTATCGCTGCACGAACTGCGATATGCCGGTCGATGAGACCGGCAAAGCCTTGTTCGACGATTTCTACGCTCACGCAACCACGAAGGAAGGTCACTACGGCGGCCGGATGTTCGAGTTTTGGGGCGATGAGCCAGTACAGTGTCCCTACTGCAACGGGCCCATGCCCAAACTCTGAAGAGGAAGCCATGAAGAAAATTATCGCATTGCTGCTGCTCACCGCGACGCCGGCGAGCTCGCAGACTACTATTGCAGCCGGGTCGGGTAGCTCCGGCTCAATTACCATCCCGTCGTCGACCCGAACGTGCACCGTCAACTACAAGGGCGGCCAGATCAGCACCAGCAATTGCGATTTCTCGCGACCTCTGTCTAAGCCCCGATTCTTTCCTGCCGATCGAGACGAACTGATGATCGAGTTCGATCAGCCGACAACGACAAACGGCTACATCACGACGATCACCCCAAACATGGTGCAGCCTCTCGGCCGCAGCAACTGAGTTTTCACCAGCCTACCCACCCCAAAAGAGGACTACCGACTATGAAGCGAACTGTTGCCCTTGCCGCCTTTCTCCTGGTCACCGGCGCCGCCTTCGCCCAGGACAAGCCGGCTACCCCGCCGGCGGGCCCGATCGCCATCCAGGATCCGCTGCAGATCACGGTCAGCCGCCAGGCCCTGCAGATTATCGGCCAGGCGCTGATGGAGATCCCCTACAAGACGGCGGCTCCAGTCCTGCAGGATCTGCAGAACCAGCTGAACAAGGCCGACCAGGCCGCCACCGAGGACGCCAAGAAGCTCGAAGCTGAAAAGGCCAAGGAACCGGCCAAGGACCAGGAGAAGGCCAAAACGGCCCCAGCCAAGGACGCCAAATAGGCCCCAGGATCGTTTCTGAGCCACCGTGGCGCGTTTCCCAGCCCGGCGCGCTACACAGGCAGGTCCAGAAACGATAAAGGCGCCCCACGGCCCGCCAAAAGCGGAACCGTGGGGCGCTCTTTTTGTGTGGGGTCGGTCACGCTGGATAGGTCCGGAAACCTGTCGCATCTAGCGAACATCACTGGAACAGACGCGAACCTTTTGAGAGTTCCGGTTCCGTTCGTGCGCCGCGTCACACGAAAAAGGCCGCCCCGGATGGAGCGGCCAGTCTAGGGAGGAAACGCCCAAGGAGGGCAGCGATAGGGCGAGGCCCTACCGCACGAATCCCACCTTACCGGAAAATCAGCAGCACCACCACCGCGGCGATCGTCCAGCCGACGGCCTTCAAGTACGGCCCGCGGCCATGGTCCGGCAGCGTAAGAGCTCGGATCTTGCAGAGGAAGCCCAGCACGATCAGCGCGCTTCCGACGATCAGCATCGAGCTCTGCAGCATGTTGAAGTCTGGCGCATTGAGGAACCGGCGCCACACCCACACGGTAAGCGCCTTTATCTCGACGCCCAGGTCGCCGATGAACACCGCGACCATGAAATCCATGCTCGGCGGAAGGTGAAACCAGTCGAACCGATGCAGCCCGCGTCGCTTCGATTCTCTCGACAGGTAGATGGCGATCAGCACCAGCCAGATTTGACCAGGCGTCAGCGCGCCTCCGTTGAGAATCTCGAGAAGGAAGCCCGGCTTAAAGAGATCGAGGGAGGCGGTCATAATTTTGCATGATCTCCGGACCTGTCTTGGCCTCTTGAATAGATTCATAGGCTGTCGTCAGGAACGGAACGTTGTGCTTCTGCGCCCATATGTCCGCCATGAGCGCGCGGACCGCGTCGGTCGAGCTCGAACATTCGCGCATCTTTTCGCGCAGCGCACGGCTCTCGGTCATTGCCTGGTGATATACCTGCTCGCCGGCGCCAGGGAGAGGCGGCGGCGAGGGGGTATTTCCAAAGATGCGACCGAGGATGCTTGTCATGGTCGACCGCCGTGGAACAGGAACGTTTTCACTTCGGCTAACAACACTAAGACTTCGCTTGATAGGTTCTTTAGATCCTCGTCCTTCTTGGCGATAGTCTCGTCTTTGCGATCGAGTGCTGCCAGTAGTCGCTTGCGATCGACGTTCATCCATACCAGCGCCCCCAACAAGAGGACGGCGGCAATTGCGCCGCCCTCCTGCACCTTCTGAAACCACCACTCAAGGGCCATGCCACCGCCTTAGCTTGGCCATCCGGCCAGCTACGACCCGGCAGAAGGCGGAATGTAATCGCCGTCTGCAGTGTCCTCAGCGCGTGCCCTCGCCAGCGCGTCGGCGAACTCAAGATCGTACTGTTTCGAGACCACGCGCAGCTTGGCGAGCTGCTCCGGCATCGTGTCGGGGTTGGCGGCGAGCGCCGCGATCGCGTCGACGACGATCGGCTTCAAAGCCTTGTATTCGTTGACGACCAGCGGCGCGTATTGCGTGACGACCGAAATCGCGCTGGCAATGATTCCGGATGACGCCGCGGCTGACGATAGCTGCGGGGTCAAGGCCTTCAGGAGCTCGAGGACCGCGGGAACGCCCGCGGCAGCGATCGATGCAATGCTCATTTGACTACAGCTGCCTCCGGTGAGTTGAGAATCTTCCTGTCCGCCGGCGTCGCGATGATCTTATAGGCGGCAAAGAAGCTTTTGAGCGTGCCGATCGACCCCCACAAAGCGTCGTAGAGGCCCTGGTCGCCGAGCGCACCAGGATGGCCTTCGGCGAAGTCGATCAGACCATCGCGTGCCTTTTGGCCTTCCGTGATCGCGGTCGCGATCGCTTCCGTGATCGCCGGCGATCGGCACGTCGGCCGCTGAACGCCGCGCGGGCATTTCTTCTGGTTGAGATAGACGGTCGCGGTGCGCTCCGCAGCGTTGAACGTCGACACCGCGATGACGACGCCGTTCTTGCTGACGACGATGCTTTTCGCCGACTGCCAGGCTTCCCTCGCCGCGTTGATCTGCGCGCACGCGCCCAGCGTCGTCGCCAGTAGCACCAGCGCTACTATTCCAAGCTTTCGCATTGCTTCCTCCTGCAGTGGTTACGGGTTTAAGACGCCGGCGCCGGGTTTTGTGGCAGCGCCTGCGTTACGGCTGCAGGCGTCGAAACCACGTTGCCTGCTGTTGCCCCCAGCGGGGCAAGTTCTGGATTGACGATGGCTTGCGTGCCGATCGCCGGCGACGCTGCAGCGTTGACGATTGCGACCTTCGCCTGAACGTTGCCGGCCTTCGCCAGCGCGAAGATGTTGTCCATCATGGTGCCGACGCTCGAAGCGTTCCAGCCGAGCTTCGCGAGCCAGACACCGACGATCGGAAACACGATGTACCAGATATTAGCGGCCGCGCCGGCGAAGGCGTACGTTGCCTCGTACATCTGGTTCGCGCTCTTGAGGATCGTGACCTGCTGGTCCGGCGAGAGAGTGCCGAGAGCAACGAACACGGCAAGGCCGCCGGTCGCATTAGAACCGAGATATCGGAGTGCAACGTTGAGCTTGTGCTTCGTCTCGGTCGGCGCCGGAGCAGGCGCGGAAGCTTGATCGGTCATGGCAATGATTCCCTGCTAATTGGTCCCTTAACATCCCGCGATGTTGGAACGCATCTGAAATCTTAGGTGGCGAGCGCCAAATCTGCGTAAAACGACTTCGCGATATCCGCGATTTCGGCCGCCCGATCGGTTCCGTTGATGATTTTGCGGGCACCAATCCAATCGGTCGTGCTTTTGTTGAAATAGTCCGCCAGCTTTTTGCTGGTGAACGTGCCGCGCGCCATGCCCTCGAACAGGATGAAGGCCGCGACGTTCGGATCCATCGCGCGGTCAGGATCCGCGACCAGGTCGACGCCGATGCCGGCGTTCTTCAACAGCTTGGTCATGGTCGCGTAGTTGTTCTTCCATGTCAGCTGCACGTAACCGCGGCCGCAATACTTCGGCCCATCACCGGGCGTCGTGTTGCCGTTGCGCTTCGCAAGGGCGCTGCGCGCTCCGAGTGGATCGTAATTTTTGGTCAGATACGCAACGCTGCCCTTCTCGCGAATAGGCTGCATCGTGTGATCGGTTTCCCATTTCGCCGTAGCCAGCATGTAGGCCAGGTGACGATAGTCGGTCAGCTCGCGACGCTCCCACTCATCAAGGATAGCGGACGTTCCCGATACCTGCCCTTGGTTCAGCTTGCCGTCGAACGGCTTCTGACGGATTCCGTTGAAAAATATCTTTCGATCAATAGCCATCGCTTCCTCCTGGTTTAAGGCACCGAAATATAGACGACACCGCTGCCACCGTTGCCGCCGTTGAAAGTACCGCCCGAAGCGCCACTACCGCGGCTTGAGCCGCCACCACCGCAGCCGCGCGCCGCGGTACCGCTTTGACCGGCTCCCGGCGAAGTGCTGGCCGCACCCGGCCCGCCGGCGCCGCCGCAGCTCGAACCTCCGGCGCCCGACCCTCCCGATGCGCCTTCTGTTCCGCCGCCGCCGCCGGCGCCGTATACGACAGCTGACCCGGTTATGCTGTACGAGCAACCAGGCCCCCCCCCGCCACCAGTCACGCCGTTGCCCGAGCCACCGACGCCGCCGCAACAGCCGCCACCGCCCGACGTTCGACCTGGCGTGAAATTCGTGCCGCCGCCACCGCCGAAGCCGGGTGTTGCACTGCCGCCGATCGTTGAAC
>VFSW01002200.1_pt1 | contig 29544 bp, 39 predicted proteins | sample 5358111 | NCBI WGS metagenome assembly VFSW01 (sample SAMN11554181, study PRJNA540505) | mine drainage metagenome | isolation source: sediment from site ElyBrook_90M | place: USA: Ely Copper Mine, Vershire, VT | collected 2017 | reverse complement strand
CATAGAGTATTTAGAATTGTTGATATCGAATGTGCTGGACCCTATATTACCTCAAATCTTAAACTATATTTGCGCAAAACAATATGTCTTTTCTCAAATTAAAAATCACAGTGATATAATCTATGGCCCCGGCGCATTTCTAGTATACCATAAAATTTCTCTCTTTTGACTGTGATGTAAAAATATTTTTTGGAACAGTCTAAAACTCTCTATTTTGACAATGATGTAAAATTTTTTTGAGGGATAGCCGATATCTTTAAAATCCCTAAATACTTCAATCAGCATAGAGAGTTCCAATGAAACTAGATGACATTTTAATTGAAGCCGGGTCAAATATTCCGATAATGAAGAAAGGCGACTTAAAGACCGCCGACCAAGAAGCCAGCGACCAACAGCAAATGAAACTTGGCACATTCGGTGCACTAACACCAAGCACCAAGTGTCAACAGAAGCTGACATTCTTCATGCAGGACAACAATATTCAGAATCCTGTGTTACCGGAAGATATGCATTGCACATTGTTGCAAAGTTCCAAGTATGTGCCCGGCTTTAGCGCAGAAGCCTCTCTTGCCAAACCCATCTTTGCTAATAATCTCAAATGTGCTGTTTTCAACAAGAAAGACAAGGATGGTGGCAAGCGCCAAGTATTGGTGGTGACTTTCAATTGTCCTGAGATTATACAGCGCAGGGAAAGGATTATTAAAGATGCTGGTGACAATTATAAAGAAGCGGCTACAAAGAATGAGTATATTCCGCATATAACACTCTCATATGATGCTGGCACTGAACCGTTGGACACAGATTTATTGACGTACAATTTGTCACAGTATCTTGACCTGTTGTTATTAGATTCTGAGTATGAGGAGCCCCTAGACCTTAACAGAACTCCGAACAATTTGGCACAGTGAGGGTTGTAGATGGCAGCCGTGACCAACAGTTTGAAAGAAGCAGAAGCGTTGTATAGTGGGTACAACCCCTTAACCGTTGGCATTGGTTTGAGTCAACCAAACATCTATGCTACACAGTCCTATGCACGGATGAAGACACAGATTTTACTCTTGGGCGCTCTCACAGACATCACGTATGCTGGTTGGGAAGAGGACCGTGAACCACAAATTCTGAGCATCAAGTTGGAGCCGCAGTACAATACGGTGCTTGCTTATAATCTACATTATGTGCCGCTTCATTACAGACAAGCAATTTTGAAGCTAGTGGTTGCGATGAATGCGCCGCGTATCAAACAGAATATGCCGTTGTACATAGACTACAAATATTTGAAACAACATATACCACAGTCGGAACACGTGGTGCGGCGTTATAAGGTGACAGGTATTCGTGTAATAGGTAATGTACCATTAAAGGAATGGCCAAAGGCGATTCGTGGGCAGAACAAGTGGCAAAACATCTATCAGCTTAAAAACCACGGCAAATTCGCTTAAACTGGCACTAAATAAAGCAATACAGGACTCACATGCCAAACTATACAGGAAAAACTTGGAAATCAATCAATCTAAATGCGAGCAGAGCGAATCGCGGGGCCTATGCTGGTGGTGGTATGGCTGTGGAACAGAACTCCATCAATTGGTACAACAGAATAATGAGCAACCCAACAAAGAGAAAAGAGGTTGTTCACCGTTACCTCATGATGGACCAGACCTTGGATATCAGTCGCGCACTGGATATCATGGCAGAAGATATATCAGGAACCAGCATCGAAGCGACAGATACATTCCAAATCAAATATACAGAAGACTCCAATCTAAAGAAATCCACCATTGAGACTGTTGAGAAAGCAAAGAAGTTGTGGAAGGAACGTACCGGGTTTGATGTGAATTTTTACAGCAACATTCGTGAAATGCTTTTGTATGGTGCGGTGTTTTTCAAGATTGAAGCTGATTTCACACTAACCAAATTGGTGCAAACTCGTATCGAAGGATATGTTCTTGAGCACGATGACGACACTAGAGTTGCGGCCTATTTATACAACAATGCGGCCATTTTCACCAATGAAGAAGGTGACCAAGTTGGGCCAGCCGCAAGCAAGACAGTCGAATATGAGTCAATTCCTTTAAGCTCGTTATTGATTCTCAAAATCGGAGAAGGTCCGTTTGGTACATCTGTTCTTGAACGCTCTTATCGTACATGGCGTCATATTCAATTGATTGAAGATGCAGTCATTGTGTATCGCATCATGCGCGCACCAGAACGGCGTATATTCTATATTGATGTGGGTCGCCAATCAGGACCACGCGCCGAAGCCTATATTGAACGTGTGAAACTAAAGATGCGGCAACGTCAGGTGCAACGCAATGAAATGTTGGATAGTGATTACAAACCACAGAGCCAGTATGAAGATTTCTTCATTGCAACAACGTCTGAGGGTCGTTCATCAAAGATTGATACGTTGCCCGGTGGTTCCAATCTTGACCAAATCAAAGACCTTATATACTTCAACAAGAAATTGGCGATGGGTCTGCGTATCCCTGTTTCCTATATGCAAAGTTATTACAGCGACGATGCGCCGACAACCGCAACCGATGGCCGTGTGGGAACAGCTTATATGGAAGAGTTGCGTTATGCGGCATACATTTTGCGCATCCAAACCAATTTGAACAAACATATCTTCGAGAACTTCAAGTTGTATTGTAAACATATCGGCGTGGTATTGCCGGTTGATGAGATGATATTTGAGATTGCTCCGCCACAGTCATTTGCACTGTATCGTGAAAACGACCTATATAGCACGTTGTTTAACACTGTTGTTTCGGCAACGAGTTTTGATTTCATATCTAAGAAATTCATTTTGCAGAAGTTCCTACATCTTGAGAAACAAGAAATGGAACGCAATGAGTGGATGGTTTTGTCACAGAAAGGATACACCAAAGCACAGATTAAACAGTTGACAGAAGACCAAATTGATAATGTTGTTTATGGTGATGGACAAGTACAATTTGATATGAATGAAATGACGCCAGTGCGTCCAATCACAAATGAGTTAGAAGCTGACCCAAATGACCCCACAGCACCGAATAGTGCTGGTGTTGCACAACCGAAACAATCTGGTTCTACACAACCAAAACAATCTGCCGCAGCAACCGCAAAGAAAAACGATGATGAACCGGCAAAAGGCGATGAGAAGCCAATAAATAAAAAGAACACAGGAGCGAAAAATAATGGCAAATGAAAATACATCCGAAACACCAGTAAGCCCGGTGATTCCAGATTTGACAGGCGCATTTTTATCAGGCGACACCCAAGCATTGAAGAATGCGGTCCATGACCGCGTAGTAACGCAAGTGCAGAGTTATGTCAACAACCCTGATGTACTCACGGGCAAGACTGACCCGAAGTAATTTTATGCACACACCAAAACGCCGTATATTCTATATTGATGTGGGATATCAGTCATCATCACGCATAAAAACATTTATTGAGCGTCTGAAATTAAAGATGCGTCCATATCAAGCGTAATTTTTTAATTTATCTGTATCTTATAGACCAACGGGTTATGATTAAGAAATGCACTGAACAAAATTGTGAAAATAAAGTTCATGCCAAAGGACTTTGTAAGCGGCATTATAAAAAAGCATGGTATGAGGCCAATGCTGAGAAAGTGAAAGCGATTGTTAAAGTATGGCAACAAGTCAATCCTGCGAAAGTAAAAGCAGCCAACAAAGCATGGCGGTTGACTAATCCGGAGAAAGCAAAAGCATGGAGTCTGGCTAATCCTGAAAAAGTGAAAGCTGCCCAAAAAGCATGGTATGCGGCCAATGCTGAGAAAGCAAAAGCACAGCAGAAATTATGGCGCACAGCAAATCCTGAGAAAGCGAAGGCAGCAGGTAAAGCATGGTATATGGCCAATCCTGAGAAAGCAAAAGTAGCGCACAGAGTATATCAAAAAAATAGAAGGAGAACAGATACTAATTTTAGATTGGCAGACAATCTTCGTAGCCGTATTGCATGCGCTCTTAGAAACGGACAAAAAGCCGGTTCAGCCGTCAGAGACCTCGGATGTTCAATAGAATATTTAAAGAAACATCATCTTGAATCTCAATTTCAGCCCGGAATGACATGGGATAATTATGGTAATAAAGCAGGTTGTTGGTCCATAGACCACATCAAACCGTTGTCCAAATTTGACCTTACAGACCGCCAGCAGTTCCTTGAAGCCTGTCATTATACCAATCTTCAACCTTTATGGCATATAGACAATATATTAAAACGGGATAAATAAAAGAAGAGGTATAAGGCGTTGATTTTAATTGAGAGCAATTTTGAAAACATTAAGACCGATATTGTAACCGAGAGCACGACTGGTGAGAAGAAGCTGTTTATCAATGGCGTATTCATGGAGAGCAATCGCAAGAACCGTAATGGTCGTACCTATCGTAGAGCGGAAATGGAACGGCAGGTTGCGCGTGTCAATGAAGCCGCCCTTTCAGGTCGCTATTTTTTGGGAGAACTTGACCATCCGGATTCTCTCATCGTGAATTTGAAAAATGTGAGCCATAAGATTGTAAAGATGCAAATGGAAGGCGACAATGCTATTGGTCGCGCTGAAATCCTACAAAAGCACCCTTCGGGCCAGATTGCCAAAGCCCTCATTGAGTCTGGTATTCAGTTGGGTGTATCAAGCCGTGCTTCTGGTTCAGTCAATGAATCAGATGGAATGGTAGAAGATTTTAATTTGGTTACTTGTGATTTGGTTGCTAATCCGTCTGCGATTAACGCTTATCCAACATCGGTATACGAGCATTTGATGAATTATCGGAGAGAAGGCTATATCAATGAGTTGGCCGAAGCCGCCATCCATGATAAGGCCGCGCAAAAGTATCTTACTTCCGAAGTAATTAAATTCATAGAATCTTGTTTGCGCTCGAAATAACGACGGATTATAAATAGATGTATCCGTACTCAATGGAGAGTTTTTAAATGAAAAATTTAGAGAAGTTGCTGGAAAGCGAAATTCTGTCGCCAGAATCAAAGAAAGAAATCAAGGAAGCACTGGAAGCCGCTGAGAAATCAATCCGCGAAGAACTAGAAGTCTCTTTTGCAAAGAAGCTCGTCGCTGATAAGCAGCAAATGAATATCAAGTTGGTCGGCGTGATTGACGAAGCCGTGAACAACGAGATTGGCGAATTGCGCGAAGACATCGTTGCAGCCCGCACTCTTGAAGTGCGTTATGCCAAGAAACTTGAAGATTTCAAACAAGAATATACACAAAAGATGAATGAAGCTATGTCTTCGGTTATCGAAGCCTATGTTAAAAATGAGTTCAAAGAATTGCGTAAAGACCTATTGGAAGCCAAGAAAAATACCGTGTTGTCAAAGATTTTTGAAGCATTCGCTGATGAATTCCGCAAATTTGGTTTGACTCCGACTGAGAAAGAGTTGAGCGAACAACTTGAAGCTGCGAATCAACGATTGGCCACTGTTGAAGGAAATCTTACAGATGCCGCTCGTTCAATCAAGTTGGAAAGCCTGCTTGGGAATTTGAGTGGTTCAAAACGCGACATCATGCGTGTGTTACTTGAGAACGTAACAACCGACAAATTGGAAGAGCGGTACAACGAATGCGTTGCTGATGTGCTGAATGAAGAAGTGAAGCCTGCCGATGCCAAGCCGATTACAGAAGGCACCGAAGGCTCAGGAACTTCAAAGGGTAAAACCGTATTGGTTAATGAACCTGCCGGAAAGCCTTTGAAAGAAGGAAAAGAGAGCGCGGTTGAAGAGATTCAACGGCTCGCGGGTATTAGAAAGTAACAAAATAAATTCCCTGAAAAATAAATTCAGGAAAAATACAGGAATTTATTTTGTTTTACTAAATAGTTTAGACAGTGTTTAACAACACACATTTGGAGATTAAAAATGACTGACAAGAAAGAATTAAGTTGGGCCGAGCAGAAAGAAGCATTGCTGGATGGTTTGGTTGGTCGTCGGAAGACGATTACCGAAACTCTGCTTGAGAATGCTCATAACAAGAGCAATCAAATCCTGACAGAAGGTGGCATTCCTGCTGGCGCAACCGGTTCATATGCTTTCCAGCGTTTTGACAAACTGTTGATGCCGCTTATTCGGCGCATCACACCGTCGCTTTTCGCGTTAGACCTTTTGGGCGTGCAGCCGCTTACAATGCCTGTCGGCATGGTACGCACCCTGCGCTTCCGTTATGGTGACACGGTAGCTTCGGGTGGTCCTACTGCCGGAACAGAAGCCGATGGTACAGTTGTTTACAACAACTATTCGTTGATTGCCGTGGGTGAAGCCTACACAGCATCGAATAGCCGTACTCCAGACCAGATTACAGCAGCCTTGGAATCACAGACTGGCGACCAGATGACAATGGACATTGCGAAGCAGACAGTGACGGCTCAAACCCGTAAACTGAGCGCCACATGGTCTATTGAAGCCGACCAAGATGCGAAGGCTCTTGATGGTGTGGATATCGAAAATGAAATGGTTGTCGAAATCGCATCAGAAATTGCGCGTGAAAAAGACCGCGAGTGCTTGGCACTTCTAAATGGTCTTGCAGGTACAGTTCAGACTTTCGACTTCTCGCAAGCCGATGGTCGGTTCTATGCAGAACGCCTGTCAGCTTTGACAGTCGGTTTCTCGAACCTGTCAAACCAAATCGGTGTCGCAACCTTGATTGGTGGTGCTAACTGGATGGTTTGCTCACCGAACGTGTTGGTTGGACTCCGCAATGTGAACAACAACAGCTTTACCGCGTCTGCTCCAGATGCAGTGTTGATGAACAACGCATTTGTCGGAACCTTCAACGGCCAGATTAAGGTCTATGTTGACAAGTACGCAACATCGGATTACGTGTTGATGGGTAACAAGGGTATGTCAGAAATGGCAACCGGCGCTATCTACTGCCCGTACATTGAGTTGGCAAAATCCGATATCGTGATTGACCCAACCACGATGGACCCGGTGATGAGCATCATGTCTCGGTACGCTTACGCGACTTTCACCAATACGGCAACGTCATTGGGAAACAGCGCAGCATACTTTGGACGTGCGTCAATCGCAAACTTGCAGCTTGGATTCTAAAACAAGCACTTACAGGATGTAAGAACTTAAAAGCCGCCATCAAGCGGCTTTTTTGTTATTTGACATTCCTTTTTAATTGGAGTACACTATCTTCATGGAAGTTTTAAAAATTGATGAACATGCTGATGGCACAGCAACATTATCTGTGGAATTAACATCGGAAGAAATCTTGATGTTTGCCAAAGTCGGTATTCTCACCGCATTGACAGAATATGCCAATGCGGTGATTGAAGAAGAAACTACTAAGGGGGATGTGTGATGCCAGACATTTTTAATAAGAAATCGCTTGCAGCAGCCCAAGCACGAATCAAAGAACTTGAGGCGCGGGTTGATGGCATCCAATTTACCAAGGATGAATGCAGTAGTATTGCGTTTTACATTGACAAGGATTTCAAAGTCCGTGTCGAGTCCAAAGCAAACCGTGATATGGGAAACAAACTGGTTGAAGAAGGATATCTTTCTGACCACCAAGTCGAAGACCCGGAAGCACACCATCTTGCTTATTTGTTGATTGCGAATGAAATCACAGACCAGATGATATCACAGTATCAAGGTGAACCGATTGACAAGAAAGAATTAGAAGAGGAATTGGATGACTACAACGGTGCGTAAGAAGAACATCATCGTTGATATGTCTAATATACTGTGGGCCTCTCGGTTCGCAGAATTCAAAGGTCAGAATGAATCCGAGTTTAGTACATCTTTACTGTTACACTGTGTTGTTTCTCATCTGATTTCTTTCAATGTCAAATTTCAACCAGATGGTATCCTCTTGGCATTTGATGGTCGTGACGGATGGCGCAAGGATATCTATGAGGCTTACAAAGCCAATCGTGTAAAAGATATATTCTATGAAGAAGTGAATTGGGTGGCAGACACACTCTATGATTTCTTCATGAACCACACCAATGTCACCGCAATCAAAGTACATAAGGCAGAAGCCGATGATGTGATTTTCATGGCGGCTAAAATGTCGCCACAGAGTACCATCATTTCCTCTGATACAGATTTTGTGCAGTTGTTGAATGACCACACTGAATTGTACGCACAGACATTAAAGGTGATGCGCACGTCAGAGAATCCGGCGTATGATTTGTTCATCAAATGTATTCGTGGTGACCATACGGATAATGTCATGAGTGCTTATCCGCGTATCCGTGAGACCAAATTGAAAGAAGCATGGGAAGACCAAACAAAGATGAAGATGATGAACATGTTTGAAACCAATTTGCCGGATGGCCGTAAAGTTGGCGCTGTTTATGAATTGAATAGGTCTTTGATTGACCTCACTATGAGTCCGTTATATATCCAAGATGGAATCAAGAATCACATCATTGAACAGGCATCAGTTGATAAGCCGGTGAGTCAGATTACATTGATTAAAAAGTTGGGCGAGCTAAAACAACCTGCACTGGCGCGGTCAGTGGCCCAAGCAGAGAATTTTTACAACAAGCGGTTCGTTTTGGCCCCCTAAAATTTTCTCAACCAACCGGTAAAACCAGTTACTTGCCAAATAAATAAAATTAAGAATGCACAGGAGCAAACACACATGAGAGAGTTAAATATTGATGGCCGTAAACGGCTAGTTTTTGTTTTGAAGGATGACGTAGCAGCGACAATCGTTATCCCGGTAGACGTACTTTCCCCGGTAGATTATAAACGCCTCAAGGAAATGGAAGCCAAAGGTGGCGAGTTGATGAAGACTATGCGTGATACAAAGTTGGACAATGGCCGTAATGCGCTGGACCTCTATAAGAATATCATCGTAGTGACTTATAAGCCCGGTGCCAAGGCTCTTCAACAGAAGCCAGAAGAACTACCAATAATGACCAGTATGCAGACCCCCACAGCCATTAAACGCGGTCGTGGGCGTCCCCGCAAGACCTCAGCCCCCACAGCGAGCCAGAACTGATAAATATTGATTGATATTGTGGGTTGCTCTTTTAACGGCACCCCGGTATACTACAGGTAATCTGTAAGCTACAGGAGAGCCGTTTATGCGAACCATAACTACGATTTTTTTGTCTGTGTTTCTTGTCCTTGCGACTTTTTCAGCCGTTGGACAAACAGAGTCGTCCCCGATTTCTGTGATTGTTAAATCGCCGGTTGTAAAAATTTCATCTGAAAAGAGTATGGCACAATTTGATAAAGAGTTGCGCCGTTTGAATATAAGCAATGAACAGCTTTATGTTCTATTGTTGGCTAAAAAAATAGGTGAGAAATACAACCTGGGCCTTTCTTTGATGGGCGTCACATGGCAAGAATCGAAGGCTGGCAAGTTTGGACCTATTGGCGATATTAAAGCCGGTTTTGGACGCCGCAGTTATGGGGTGTGTCAGGTTAAGGTGAGAACCGCACGACATATGTTACACCTATATCCAGAGTTACGCAAATATTCCCGTGACGGCTTTTCCACTGATGAAGAATTGATTGTTGCATTGATAACCAACAAGACCTTCAATCTTGACGTGGCCGTGCATGTTCTGTTATCATTGAGAAATCAAGGATTGACTTGGGATGAAATGATGGAGGCATATAATCTTGGCCACGTCACTAAACATCCTAGCCGATTCAAATATACCCGTGAGGTTGCGCACAATATGCATTCACGGCCTCTTTCTGTTGTTGACAAAGGAAGTATTTAAATATGAACGCCAGCAGATACATGACAATTCAACAGCTTGAACCGTTCGTCAAGGACATGTTCTTTTTTGCCGATTTCTTTGAGAAGTATGGCGAGCGCGTTGACTTCACCGTTGATATGGCTTTAGAGTGGGCAAATCAAATTGATTGGGAAAAGGCGGCACGCTCCATGTTTGGTCCAGACCGCCAGCAATCATTTATTGAATATCATAAGAAAGCTACTGCGGTTTATGAGGCTGAGAAGGAAGCCATCGAAAATCTCTATATGGAAGTGTGTACGAAGGCCAACAATGATTACAATGAAACCACAGAGGCTATGAGAGTTCCTTTAAATACCAAGAAAGACATTTTGCAAAAAAGCCTTAATGAAAGTGACCCACAAGATGAAGAGGCTATGAGCAAGATTGTGACTGAGTGGATAAAGGAAAACGAAGATGTGATGAAGCAGTTTAGTGAGGTTTCAGCTCCCCACAAGGCCGCTAGGGACGAGATAATGGCAACAGCCAACACCACGCACAAGGCCGCGTTAGAAGCCGTTAAAACGACTTATAATCGGTCTCTAGCAAGCGAGTTTGCTACCCTTTATATTGGTGGGTAAAATATAACTTTAGAATCAATGACTTACTAGTGTTCAGGCATCCCATATCATATGCAAAAATCAACGTGGAAGGACGATTTTTGCATATGATATGGGACTTGACATTTTGACTTCCACCCCCCATAATATCAGCCAATATTTACTACTTTGACGGGAGAGCAAAAATGATGGACACGGTGACTATTAGAATTTTCTATTCTGATGAGACCATTGTGCCTCTTGGACTCATTTATACTAATGGAGTTCCGTGTGAGGGCACCATTGATTCTGATAGTTTAGATTGTGAAATAAAATTGGGCAGAAATATAGAGCTTTTAAATGGTTCTTTGGAATCTTTTAAATGTGAAGGCCATTACGAAACAAAGGTATCTGCTGGCACAGTTTTATTGGTGCACGATGTTATTCGCCAGCTTGCTCTGGACAAAATAGCAACAAACCCAAAAAAATATTCTATTGAAAATTGATATTGCTGGGCTTGACATTTTGACTTATACCCCCCATAATATCAATCAAGATTCACCAACGAGAGGAATAGACCATGCTTACTAATCAAGTTCTCAGAAATTCCATGTGTGGCACCGTCGAAGTGGATGACACTGAAACGAGTCTTGCGTGGGCAATCGTCAAAGATGCTGTTGATTATCCTGTGAAGATAGTACCGGCATTCTACAAGGTTTACGAAGACCGTGAAGAGTATCGGAATGCCAACGGTTCCACGATGGGCGGCAAAGACAAGGAATTCCATCTTGTTCTTGTTGATATGTACCGCGAAGGCGACGAAGGCTTCAAGTGCATTTCAACGGTTACCGAAAAGTACGGCACAGTGCGTACTGCTGATATCTACGAAGACTTGCGCCAACAGCTTCAAGAGATTGACCAGCATCATCACATTCGTCGGCTGTATGTCGCTCAGAATGGCGGAAGCCAAACTCTGTACGTGCAGATGGACGGCATGCGGTCGCTCAAGACCCCCGATGAATTGGTTATGGAATTGCGCCTGCGTACATCTGTTGATGGTACACTCGCTCATTCGATTTCAATGTCGGCCCATGACCGCGCAGGTAATACCAGCATGTATGTGTATGGGGGAGAGTACAATCTGTCTGCACGTCACACAACCACGGTTGGCGAGCGTACAATCAATTTCATTCCGCAGATAACCAATATGCTTGAAAATTGGAACACTGTCATCATCCCGGCTTTCGAGTTGATGGGGAATGCCAAATTCGACCGCAAGGCCGCTCTGGCATTTTTGGACCAAGTGGCAGAAGATGCTGGTATCGGTGAGCGTCATCGCGCCAAGGTTGCGGAGTTGTATACCAGTCCAGCACTGCACACGAAGGATACTTCTGACTCAGCGTATCGTGTCAATTATGCTCTGAACCAGTATATTGACGCCAACATGGGCGAGCGTCCTGAATTGCAGAACAAGTTTAAGGCCGCAGTTGCCAAGCGTATTGCCACTTATGTGCAGGCCAAGAAACTTTCATAATAGTTTTCTATTGATATGTGAAGTTTGGGGCCGTTTTCGCGGCCCCTTTTTTATGTTTGACTAACTAATGTCGCGTGTGATACAATCAAACTATTATGAAGGTAGTTCTGTTTGAAGGTTGTGATTACAGCGGTAAAACGTCTGTTGCAAAGGCGCTTGCCTCAATGGACCCCAAAGGCACCTATTATCATTCGCCGTCTGGTTCAACAAGCACCACTCACACATTGTATGAAATTTTGAAAAGCAATGCGCCGGATATCAACACGGATGTTAAACTGCTATTCATGCTTGCGGCAAATATCCTTGGTATCAATGCGATGAATTCGTTGAAACGAGAATACCATCAGAATGTCTATGCTGACAGAAGCATTCTTTCGATGCTTGTTTATCAGTCTGTTTCCATTTTGACATACAATGAGTTGTCTAAGTTGTTTACTATTCCGCAACTTGATGTTGACCGTGTATTTCTATTTACAGCAGATGTGCCTACATTGATGAATCGTTTTCGAGCGCGAGCAAACAAAGATAGTCTTGATGATTTTTTCATGAGGCACATTGATGATATCTGTGCTCGATACCGTAATTTAACTCCATACATTTATCCACCAGAGAAAGTGACGATAGTGGACACGAGCAATCGTACCATTGAAGACACCATAGAGTATTGTGCCGGTGTTATCAGATAAAACAACACAGGCTGTGCCACATCCCGATGTCCCGCGAATTAAGATGAATGATAAGCAAGATTTTGCTTATTGTGATATGCTTAATTTCTTGTTTAATAAAAATAAAAGCGCGTATGTTTTATCGGGAGTTGCTGGTAGCGGAAAGACGACAATAACATCTGCACTAATTTATTTTCTTGAAATCTACATGGAATTTAGTGTTGGCGTCATTTCATATACTGGGCGCGCTACATCTGTTTTAAACAATAAATTGGAGGAATATTTTCTGTATGCAATGCCGATGACTTGTCATCGAATGCTTTATAATACAACCGTTGAGAATGGCAAATTTGTTTTTAATAAAATTCCTCCGAAACAAACACGCGAAATTTTTGATATCATTGTAGTTGATGAGAGTCAGATGATATCAGAGGAAATGTTCAATGACATTATGGACATAGGATTGCCGGTGATATTTGTTGGTGACAAGGAACAGTTGCCGCCGATTGTCCATGCTGACAATGGCAACAAAGAATTTAACATCATGGAGTGTTTCGATTTTCATTTGTCGGACATTATCAGACAGCAAAATGGCTCGCCGATAATTGAGTTGTCGCATAACATTATTACGACTGGCCGCATAAATATGTCAGTGACAAATGATGCGGTCAAATTCATGAAAAAGAGTGATGTGACTATTAAAAACATCAATGGTTTGGCCGATGTTATTTTAACCGGCACTAATAAGATGCGCGTTCAATTCAATGCTCTTATGCGAGCGGCCAAAGGTATTCAAACACAACATGCGATAGAAGATGAAACTATTTTATGCACAAGAAATAGTTGTGATTTGAATGGTCATTATATTGCAAACGGGGAACGATTTAGAGTACAATCTTATTCTGAAATAAAAAAGACAACCAATGGTGAAGGCAAGAAAAAGACGGTTGTCCCTTATCGGGAATATGTTCTTGCGAGAGCCGATTATTCAAGTGCTGATAGAGTGGTTTTGAATGTTCCGGAAGAGTGTTGGGAAAATGAGCATCTGAGACACGAAGATTTTGTTATAGGCTCTCAGGTGCCGATGTGTTTTTTCACGTTTGGATATGCTATGTCCGTGTGGAAAGCATGTGGTTCTGAATTTAATTCGGTGTTGTTCTTCGACGAAGATGTCTCATATTTCGTGGACCGACGCAGATTCAGATACACGGCGGTCACTCGCGCCAAACATGATTTGATTGTGGTAAGATAATAACAACAGGAAAATATAATGCTAATTAAAGATATTGAACGTTTTGTTGAAATATATAATGATAAGAAGCAGTGGCCTACTATCAAAGATATTGCAAATGCATTTCATGTGTCAGATAGGTCAGTTCGTCGCGCCGCAGATAAATGCCGTGCCGCTGGTATTACACTGATTGACCGGTCAATGGCTAAACAATTTACGCCACTTGAAGCAGCAACTAAGATACCGCTTGATGCTGTCGTTGAAGATAAAATCACTGATGCTGAAATCGTTGCGGAAAATATCAGGCTCGCAAAACAATTGCAAAAGGCGCAAGATAAAGCGAGAATCAACAACAAGGCATTCCGTGATGAAGCACGACTTGAGAATGCGCTTGGAGATTTGAATCAAGAATTGATTGCTGAGTTGAAGAAGATGAAGTTGTCGGTTGTACCGAAGTATCACAATGTTGGTGATGTAGAACATTATGGTATTGTGCACTGGTCAGACACCCATTTGAATGAGCAAGTAGATTTGCCGTGGAATCAGTTCAACTGGAATGTTGCGGCGAAACGATTGCAGAAACACGTGCAGATTGTAAAGAAAATGTGCAAGGCATTTGGAATCAAACATGTGTTGGTTGCGATGACAGGAGACATGCTCAACAGTGACAGACGCTTGGATGAAATCGTTAGCAACGCAGGAAACCGGGCGCAAGCGTGCCTGCTTGCCACCGATTTGTACCAACAAGCACTGCTCGATTTGAACACAGATTTGAATGTGACTGTCGCTGCCGTATCAGGCAACGAAGCACGAATTCCAATGAATGTTGGTTGGGATAAGTTGGTGGCATCGGAAAACTATGACTTCACAATCTTTGAGATATTGAAAAGGCTCATGGATTCTAAAGGCATTAAGTTTATCGCTGGCGCAGACCCAAGTGAAGTGGTGGTCACATTGGGTGACCAGAATATATTGTTGGTTCATAGTCATGGAGCCATTGACCACAAAGCACCCCTGAAAACAGTCCAGCAAATGAAAGGTCGTTATATGGCACATGGAGTACACATTGATATGGTGATTTTCGGCCACGTTCATGAATGTATGATTGCCGATTACTATGCTCGTAGCAGTTCGCTCGCTGGAACCAATGACTATGCTGAGAAAGCATTAGGATTGTCTGGTCGCGCTAGTCAGAATTTTTATATTTTGTCGTCGGTTGAAAAAGGTTTTCATGGTATGAAAATAGACCTTCAAGACACCAATGGATTAGAAGGATATGCTATTCAAAAACAATTGGAAACTTACAACACGAAGTCAGCTATTAAAGCCTCAAAAACTGTCGTCGTGCATACTATTGAATTGTGATATTCATGGAATTAAGAGAAGCAAAAAGATTGGGTGTCGTGAAATATAATAACGGCAAATGTTGTCCGTTACATCCTTATAATTCTTCCATTGGTTGTGAACGATACGTTTCTAATAAACAATGTGTCGAAGCATTTATGCAACGTTCAAAAAAGTGGTATCATACTGAAAAAGGAAAGATATATCAAAAAAAGAAAGACAGAACACCACATAAAATGGAAGCTAAACGGCGAGAAAATTATAAACAGAGAGGCATAACACCAGTATCAACAATTCCATATCCAGAAAATGAGTTGTGTCAAATTTGTGGAAAGGCAGAAACACTTAAAACAACTTATGGAACCGTTAAAAGACTTTGTAGAGACCACGACCATATTACAAAAAAAGACCGTGGGTGGTTATGCTGTAGATGTAATCGTTCTATTGGTGCTTTGGGCGACAATTCTTTATTGTTGGAAAAAATTATAATTTATTTAAAGAATAAATAATTTTGTATGGTTGATAAAGACGAGAAAATTCTTGACCAGAAGAAACATCCACATTCTGACAAGAAGGGAACGGTCAAGCCTCCGAAAGAGAATAAGCACTGGCGACGACGCCCGTTGCAGGATTATAATTTAAATGATGACGATTATGATTACCTTGATGAAGAGGATACTTACCGGTGAACAATCATTTTTTTAATGAGGCAGACGCCATTAAATCTGGTATTTTTAATGCCAAGAACCAAACGGAGTTGACCACGGTGGACCGCCGTTTGAATGAGTTTATGCTCAACTTTGATTACATGGATGACCTTTCGGATGGCGAATCCCCTCAAATATATTCTCAAACCGTAGATTATCTGTTCCAACTTGTGGATGCAAAAAGGCAAAAGTCTTATAAATAATCACAGGTAAAGACTATGCCCGTGCCCATGATTCATAGTTTGGCTCAGAAGAGCGGCAAATCAGATGCCGAAGTAGAAGCCAAATGGAATCAAGCCAAAGAACAGGTAGCTAAAGAATACCCTAACATTGGCAAAGATGATGACCGTCATTGGGCCTTAGTCGCCTCTATAACCAAAAAAATGGTAGGAATTAAGGAAACAGTAATGGCCAATAAAACTTTGAAAGACCTTCACCCTTCGGCGTTTCATATTGATGGCGACAAGAAAGAGGCTTTCTATGACCATCCAGATGCGTTCGTCAAAGATGCAACTGCTGCCGGTGCTACTGTTACGGACCACGGCAACGGTGTGCATTCTGCGAACATTGATGGAACTGAGATTGGCAAATACCACAAAGCTCCGATAGCCAATATGGCTAATGGGTATGGCAAACTTTCAATCCCTGCTGGTGCTGCTCCTAGCGCATCTGGTAACGACGATATTATGTATATGTCTTCCGGTGATTCCGCCGTTGCTTCCGGCCCTGATGCCGATGCGCTCGGCATGATGGGTGAAGCAGAAGCGCCTGCTTCAACCGGTAGTGACCCGAAACCAGAAGGTGTCGCAGCGAATCCCGCTGGTTTAGCTCCGAAAGATGAAGAGTCTGAACAAGTTGCTGACCGCGCAGAAGATAAGGGTGGTTTGGCCCCACATGTGCATACGTCAATGGAATCGGTTGATTTCTTAACCTTGGTCACAGAAGAACTGGCCGCTGTGGGTGATACCGCTGTTGTCATGCAGCCTTTCAGCCATGCAGATTATTTTGAAATGATTGGCGACTTGACAGCCGCTGACCCCGCAGAAGTGGCTTCCTCATGGAATGAAGCCGCCGAACAAATCAAACAGTCTCATCCCGATGTTTCTCCGGACTCCGATGAATTCCAAGCGCTGGTAGCGATGGAAGTTCTCGGTACGTTCGATGACTTGAATGATGAAGAAGATGATGGTGCAACCGATGTTGATAATCCTGATGCAGATGCTGAAACGCCTGTAGCAGAAACTTATTTTCCTAGCACTTTTAGTAAACAAGGAACCGCAAGACGAAGATTATCTGGTCCCGCATATGATGCTCATAAAAAAGTGGTTGCTACTTATGATTCAGTGTATAATCCAGAACAATATGAAGTTGCAAAAAACCTTCATAGAAATTTTATGAGAACATATTACCCAACTTCTTATGGTTATGATGATGCAATGGACAAAGCTAGAAAAGAGGCACAAAACCGAGTTGGAGTCCATGATGTACACGATGATACCGTTTATGATTTTAAAATGCCGTATTCCAATCATATTGGAGGTCTTTCAGAAGCTCCTCCGCGTAAACGTGCGGATGAAAATGTTGATGGTATAATGACAGAAGCCTCACCCGGTTCACATCTTTCAGCCGAAGAACGTTCCAAGATTGCCAAGAAAGCGCGTAAGGGTAAAGATGTTGGTCACGGACACTTCAAGGATGTAGAAGAAAAAGCTGCAAAGGAATATGGCTCAAAAAAAGCAGGTCAACGTGTAGCAGCCGCAGCAATGTGGAAACACGCACACGAGAACATTGATTATATAACTGCTGCTATGATTGTGGAAAGCATGTCTCGTAAAGACTATGTTCCTATTGCTGCCGCATTGAAAAATGCTCAGCCAAACAATCCAAATCATAAACAGCTCGTGAATGATATTGCAGATATTATGCAAAAGGACAACCCAAATTTTGACCGTAAAATATTTTATCGTGCAGCCGGATTGAATGAAGGTGTTTACACGAAAGGTGCGGTTGGTGCTGTTGCAGGCGGTGCTATTGGTGCCGCTGCTGGTTCTGTCGCTGGTCCTGGGGGTGCCGTTGCCGGTGGTATAGTTGGTGCTGGTTATGGTGCCGCTATCGGTGTGATTTCCGATGCGATTGCCGCGCTGCACAAACATGAAGCCGCTGAAAAAGACCCAAATAAACAAGCCAAGATTCGTGCTGAGATTGCGAAGAAACAAGCTCATCTTGAAGAATTAAAGGCCAAGCAAACCGCACATAAACAGACTAACGAAGGCGTTTCTAAAAAAACAGTTGTTGGTACTGGTATTGGTGCTGCTGTAGGTGCTGGCGCTGGAGCTTTACTGGGCGGTCCTGTTGGTGCTGCTGTAGGTGCTGGCATGGGCGGTTTGGTTGGGGGTAGTACTGGTTCACAAATGCATGCAAATGATGAACAAGAGAAACGTGACGAAGAAGCCTATAAAGCACATCAAGCTATAGTTGCTAGTGCTCAGAAGAAAGCAAAAAAAGCCAATGAAGCTGTTGAAGCTCCAGCCGTTGCGAGTAGCACTCCAAATCCAGATGACAAAGCAGAAGATGCTTCTGCCGAAGCACCGAAGTTGGACGTGTCGGGTAATCTACCGCAGTACAAGAATGGTGTATTGGTATTGGCTCCCCGTGTTCAAGAAGGTATTTTATCTGGTCCCTCCGATGAAGAGACTGATGCAGCTCAAGGTGATGTAGAAGACGAAGAAGACAAAAATGATGCCGCGATGAAAGGCAGTAACATCGGTGAAGGTGCTGGTGAAGCACCGTCAGTTGTGAAGAGCAATCCGGTTCCGGGTGATGTGGCTGATGACACTTCTGCCGAAGCACCGAAAGACAAAGAAAGTGCGCCAGCACCAGAATATAAAAATGGTGTCTTAGTGAAAGCTCCTGCTGTCACAGAAGCCGATAAATGGAGTGATACGGTTACAAAAGATGTAACATCACACCCAAAGGCCGATTTGTATGCAACCGGGTCTGCGAAAGAAATTGCTGCTTCTGAAAAGGCTCGTGAAGGGAGTGCGGGCGCAGCCATTAAAGCCATTGCGTTTTATAAGAATCGCGCTGGTGACAAACTCTCAGCCGACCGTAAAGCTGCTTGTGATGGTGCTATCGCTATTCTACAAAAACAGAATGAAGCATATTTACCGGAAGCTGCGTCTGCAAAGCAGAAAGCAAAGACCGCAAAGATTCATGATGCTATCAAACGTTTGACAGCATTGCGTATCCAGCGTGTGAATGCTATTAAGTCTCATACGCCACATGCAGATTTGACCGCTGCAATCAATGTACAGAAGGCTCGTATCAAAGCACTTCGGGCGTAAGCCATGAAGAAATTTGAAGAACTGCTTTTGGCGGAAATGAAACTTCTTGATGAAGCCTTTTCTTCGGATGATGAGGACGAAGAAGGGGAAGAAGAAGCCGAAGAAACTGGTCGTGAAGCTGCTCATGAAGAAAAGTCTCAAAACTCTGTTTATCTACAGAGCATAAAACCGTCTGATGGTGAAACCAAAAAAGATGTTGCATCTGCAAACCATCAGCAGCATATTTTAAATACTGTTCGTAACCAAGTGAATAATCAAGAAAAGTCTGCAAAGCAGGGGGTTATTTCAAGGGTTGCCCATGCCATCACTAAACATCTTTGATATAATATCGAGCAATAATACGGTGTTGACTTAACAGTGAAACACCTGTATTATAGTTTTATGAAAATCCTTTTACTAACCCTTTTATTGGCGATGACACCAGTCCTGTCTTTTGCAACCACACCGAATTGGGTTGACTTAGGAGAGTTTTATTCGGCAAGCGCCGCCACGCCATCAATGGAGATTTATGTGCTCTCTATAACGGTTACAGAGACTAAGACGTGGGGTATTCTCAAGATTGTTCCAGAAAACGGAAAGGACGCGGCGTTTGTTCCGGTTTTAGTTGATTGTGTGAATAACACATACGCATTTACAGATGATAACGGCAAATATGGTAGACCGGCAGCTATTGGTAATAGCTTTTTGGCCCACGCAGTATTCAAGGAATTGTGTCCAATTTAAGAGAGGCATTTATGGTTAAGCAACTGCTTTTGATTGCCTTGTTGTTTCTGGTGTCTTTACCGGTGTTTGCGGATGAATTTCATTTTGGAGGGGGTGTACAGGGCACCAATATGTATTTCAGAAATGGTGTGTCTGTGTATGGTGCATATATGAATGACACAGGCGATGGATGGACGCCCCGATTCCAGATAGGCAGAATTTGGGTTAATAACAACACGTCGCAAAATCTTTCAACAGATTATGCATCGGCTTCCGCCATATATTTGAACAACCATTTTTTTTATGGTATTGGCGGAATGGTTATTTCAAACCAGACCTATCAATTGACTTCGCGTTATCAGTTCATAGAAACTGTTGGATATAATTTTTCATTTGGTGCTATATTGTTTCAACACATCAGTAATGGAAATACAGGCGGCAGGAATCTTGGAGTGAATTTGTTAGAGTATGAATTTCATTTTTGAAAATCCTTAAACAAGAGTGATTGTCATGACATTCGATTCTTTCCCGTCAATTGAACAATTTCGCACAGTCGTTAAGAATGTGCGTCACCATCATTCCTATTATCCGAATGGTGACCGTGTTATCGCGCCTGTCTTTCCGGTACGCAAGTATATCGGCACCGTGAAATTGCACGGCACAAATGCGGGTATATATTTTCACCATGATGAAATCAAGTACATGGCTCGTAATCACTGGATTGATACTTCCAATGACAATATGTGGTTCGCCAACTTCATGTCTCAATTTGAGCACGGTGAGAAGTACAGTCATACCATCCGTGATTTGGTTGCTCAGTTGAATATGCGCGGATATCACATGGAGACCGCTGCTGCTCCGACAATTTTCTATGGCGAATGGTGTGGCCACGTGAATCAGAAGGGTGTCGGTATGCGCATCCAGAAGGGTGTCGGTATCTCCGATGTGGACCAGATGTTTGTCATCTTGCGTGTCAAGGTTGGTGACACATGGGTTCCCATTGATGATATGCGCCATATCCGTATGCCAGAATTTCGCATTTTCAATATCTTCGAGTTTCAGACGTGGGAATTGGAGATTGACTTCAATGCCCCTGAGTTGGTGCAGAACAAGTTAGTTGAAATCACGAATGCCGTAGAAGCCGAATGTCCCGTAGCAAAGGCATTTGGAGTGAGCGGTATTGGTGAGGGTGTTGTGTGGACACCTGCTATGGATTCTTCTTTGTCGCGTACTTTCAAAGTGAAAGGCGAGAAACATTCTGTGACGAAAGTGAAGACATTGGCCGAAGTAGATGTGCAGAAGATGGCAACGATTGCCGATTTTGTGAATGCTGTTGTGACAGAGAATCGTTTGAATCAAGGTATTGAATACATGAAGTCTGAGCAATTGGATGATGCCGATATCCGTAATATTGGCAAGTTTTTGAAGTGGCTGGCTCATGACGTTTTCAAAGAAGAGCGCGACAGGATGGTCGCCAGTGGCCTGAATGAGAAGGATGTTGGCCGCGAAATTTCACAAAGCGCCAAGCTGTGGTTTATGGACCGCTTGAATAGAATGCCTCTAAATACATTATCATGAAAGTGCAAGATGTTAAAATTGAAGACCATCTCCTGTATAAGTTAAATGAAGTTGAGTCATTTCCTTTCCCCGATGATTGGGATTTGAACAACAAGATTCTGGATGATTCCGTTGCGGCTTTCATGCAGGACGTGGAAGTCAACTACGATTATGATATTCCCTATGTTGCCGGATACAACGTTAAAGGCACAGTTGTATACATTGACAAGGATTTGCCTAAAGGATACAAACAGAAAAATGGTAAGAATGTACAGGTTGAAAAGTATCTTGTACTCCACGAATGTGTTGAGAAGGCACTTTTGCAGCGGTTTAAAAACCTGATTTATGAGACGAGTCACCAACTGGCCCTACGATTGGAACAGGCTGCTGTGCAGGGTGATGGGGTAGATTGGAAAGAGTATAATGACTTCTTTGTGAAATGGATTAAAAAGTGTGGTGATGAGAAAATCCAGAATGCTCCGTCAGACTTAGACTTGACACCTTATGTGGATGAAGAGGATACTAAGGTTCTGGACAATTTAAAGAGGGCTATGAGATGAGTTGCGGTTATAGATGCCATGCAGTAAGTTATACCAAGAAGCGAGTCAAGGATGACGAGTGACCCGCGCAGCCGACAGCGCGAAGCACAACGGCGCTGATAAATATTGCCATGTCGTGATTTGAATTGAGGAAAATCATATGAAATTAAATGAAACACTAAAAACAGAACAGGAATCCCATGATTGGGAAGATGTTGCAAAAGATGAAGATTCCGGCGACCACATATTCTGGTGTCAAAAATGTGGTGCGCTGGGAACAGGCCATTATAATTTTCATGGCAAAGAGATAACATCAATAGAAAAGCCGAATCATGAACCAGAATAATAACATATGAGACTGAACGAGTCAAGACGCAGGAGCCGGAACGGAACCGGCGATGGCGGCTTAGTCATGGCCACCGGAGAAGGTGTAGAGGATAAAGGGGAGTGTGGATGCGACCATTGCGTCTGTGAAAATGCCGATGAACCGACGATTGATACTGGAATTTCGATTGATAAAACCGGTCCCGAAGCCATTGTTGGTATAGATGTTGGAATAAGTATTCCGTTCGGCGAGAAAAAGCCAATTTGTTAATGATTTAGCGGGGTTGACCGAGCGGTTAGGTTCTTGGCTTCCACCCAAGCTACGCGGTTTCGACTACCGCACCCCGCTCCATATTCTAAATATAACATGCGTCAAAAAATTCTAGGCAACCCATGTAAATATGGACACCATGATGAAAATGGGCAAAATTTTCGTTATTTGATGAAAAACGGAAAATGCGGGGCGTGTGTTGAGTGTGTGAAAATATGGCAGCAAGCCAATATTGATAAAATGAAAGCACAACATAAAGCATGGCGCGCAGCTAATTTTGAAAAAGTTAAAGAACAAGCGAAAGCACGTTATGCGGCTAATGTTGAAAAAGTGAAATCACAACAGAAAGTATATCGTGCAGCCAACCGCATGAAAATAAATGTATACCAAAAAAATAAAAGAAAAACCGACACTAATTTTAAATTGGGTTGGTATCTTCGCACTAGATTAAATTCTGCTATCAAAAACAATCAAAAAATTGGTTCTGCTGTGCGCGACCTTGGGTGTTCTATTGAGCAATTGAAACAGCATTTTGAGTCTCAGTTTGAGCCTTGGATGACTTGGGATAATTGGGGCAATAAAGCAGGGTGTTGGTCTATAGACCACATCAAACCGCTGTCCAAGTTTGACCTGACAGACCGGCAGCAGCTCCTTGAAGCCTGTCATTATACCAATTTAAGACCTATTAGACATATTGATAATTTGAAAAAAGCCAATTTGTTAATGATTTAGCGGGTATAGCTCAGAGGCAGAGCGTCAGCCTTCCAAGCTGTTCGGTGAGATTTCAAAATTCTCTGCCCGCTCCATTTTATAATTTAAAAAAATTTCCAAAAAACAAGAAATCTCCTAAATAATCTGTACAGAGCCTATGGCTCACCAGATATTTCAGGAGATTTTTAATGACTAATGCTACGATTCTACCAAATGGCGTATCAGGCTATGTAACAAGTACAGCCGGTACTGTTACCAACTATATCCGCGCAGATGCGCTTTCAACGACTTTGGATATTGCTGGTGGGGCTACTGTAACCGAGCTTGGATTCATTGATGCCGCCGCAGGCAGTTTGACTGCCGGTATCGTCACAGGCGTCACAGTAACAGCAGGTGGCAGTGATTATTCTCTTCCACCGGTAGTCTCGTTTACAGGTGGTGCAGGCACAGGAGCAACAGCAATTGCTGTTATTTCTGGTGGTGTCGTAACATCAGTTGAAATGACAAATGTGGGTACTGGTTATACAAGTGCTCCGACTGTTGTTTTCACAAATGCCACGGGCGATACAACCGGTTCTGGTGCAACTGCGACAGCAGCCTATAGTGCCAGTGTTACACTACAAACATATCTACAAGACGAACAGTATTATAATGGCCAGAATGCATGGTCACGCTTTGCTGGTTATGTGCAGCAATATAATTCAGCCGGTGAATTCAGTATTCTGGATTCACAGGGCGTTGTTTCAGCAACAATTACATCTGGTGGAACATATTCTGTTCTTCCTACAGGCGTTACATTTACATCTGTTGATGGAAATGGTTCTGGTGCAACAGCCACGGTTGCTGGTACTTTACCGAGTATCACGTCAATAACAATTACTGCAACCGGGTCTGGATATACACAACCACCGACTATTGCGTTTACAGGTGGTACAAGCACGGCGGCGGCAACAGCAACAGCAAATTTGGGTGTGCCTCAATACACAACGACAGCAACAATTGCTCCTGTGTTACAGGCTTTACAAGAATCTGTGGTGCAGTTGCTTGGTCAGTCAGACCTTCATGCCCGTAACGACTAAGATTTAACAAAAATAAATCTAAACAAAAGGGCAACGAAAGTTGCTTTTTTGTTATATGGGGGTTATAATTATTGTGTTGCCCGCTTAGTTAAGTGGTATAACAGTGGTTTTGTAAACCTCTATCGTCTGTTCGATTCAGACCGTGGGCACCAGAATTTTTGCGCTTGTAGGAAAATTGGCAAATCTACCGGTTTTAGACACCGGGTTTTGTGAGTTCGACTCTCACCGAGCGCACCAATTTAATATGCGCCTGTGGTGGAACAGGTAGACACACCAGTCTCAAAATCTGGCACTCATTCATAATGAGTATGAAAGTTCGATTCTTTCTAGGCGCACCATGTTCCCTTCGTCTAGGCCGGTTTAGGATTTCAGGTTTTCACCCTGAATACGCGAGTTCAAATCTCGCAGGGAACACCAATTTTGCGCTGGTGGTGGAACAGGTAGACACAGCGGCCTTAAAACCCGCAGCCGAAAGGCGTGAAAGTTCGAGTCTTTCCGAGCGCACCAAATATGGGGGATTAGTATAACCCGGTAATACCACGGCTTCCAACACCGTTAATAAACGTTCAAATCGTTTGTCCCCCGCCATTTTCTGGTTGACATATATAGCTTCGTGAGATATACTTGTATTCTTGATATATTAAAAAGAGTTCCTTCGATGGAAAATAATTCAGACGATTCTGTAAGTGCACGCTATATCTATATGGATAAATTGCCAAACGTTCACCAACACATTCATTTGTTGGGTGAATCTCCGGAAGAAACACGTTTCAAAGCTATGCGACAAGCATTTAGAGAAGCCGTTTCCAATGCCGACAATAACAAGCGAAGCAAGAAAATATCAATTGAAATCATGCAGCAGATGCACGTGATTGAATCTTATGGATTCGAGTTTGCCCCATCTTTGTATGTCGCTGGCCTACTTGAACATGTAGAAACACTGATTCAGAAACTTAACAAAAAGGAAAAGCAAAATGATTGAAACACTAAACGAAGACCAAATCAAAAAGTTGCGTGGTATGGTAAAAGAAGCCGTAGATAGTCTCTATCGTGCAGATGCAGAGAAAGATTTGCGTAAAGAGATTGCAGACCGAGCTGTGGAAGAATTAGAGATTCCAAAGAAACTCTTTACACAAGTTTGCAAAGTTGTGTACAAGCAGAACCGCAAGAAAGTGAATGAAGAAATCACAGCGGTGCTTGATTTGGCTGATATTGTGGAAGGACCACAGCAGTAATATATGAGTGAAGAACAATATCCAATGATAGATATGCATGCTTTACTTTCTGCGTTTTTTGGTGAGAGCGATACGGCTTCATATAGATGTGCAAAGGAAGCCTCTTTTAAAATGTTTAAAGAGGCAGAAGAATTGGGATTCATAACTATGACAGTTTCAAATATAAATGAACAGGTTGGTCCTGTTACTGGCTATGCGAAATTTCTAGTAAATATGCAGTTGACAGAAAAAGGAAAGGATTTGTTCACATGGTTCAAGATATAAAAAATGTATATAGATGCTGTTGAAATCAAAGGCCAAATCGTTGTTTGGATGCGCGACAAAAACGGTCAATTGGATACTTCTGTAGAGAAGGCCCCCTACTACTGTTATCACCAAGAAGATAATGGTGCATATCGAACAATTTTTAATCATCGGGTCAATAAAGTTGAATTCGATTCCCGTATGGAATACAGAGACTATGTGGATAATCATTCCAATATTTTCGAGTCAGATATCAGTCCGGTACAAAAGTTTCTTTCCGACAATTTTTATAAGATAGATGGTCCTGTCAATAAAGGGTATTTCGATATCGAAGTTGATTTCGATTTGACAGACAATCGTGGTTATCCTTCTCCCGAAGACCCTTTTGGTAAAATCAATGCTATATCATTGTTCGACGAAAAACGCAATACCTATCATATGTTCATGCTCACTGATAAACCTATTGAAATTGTGGATGATATTGAAGGACTGCCAGTTATATGTCATCGGTGTGTAACAGAGAAACAACTACTGGATTATTTTTTTCGCGCCATAGAAGACATTGATGTTATATCTTCATGGAACGGCGAGAAATTCGATATACCATATATCATAAATCGTTCTGAAATCTTGTATGGAAGTAAAGAAGGACGAGCCAAAATGTGTCGTGATGGTTTCCAGTGTACGATGCGTGATTACACAGATGAATATGGGATTGACCGCATCAAGTTTGGTCTGGTGGGACGGTCGCATTTGGACCTGATGGATATCTACAAGAAGTTTACCCGTAATACGAAGGGCGAAATGCCAAGTTACAAACTTGATTCTATAGTGGAAAAAGAATTGGGCATGAACAAGCGCGTTTTTTCCGGTGACCTTGGGCGTCTATATCGCAATGACCCGAAGGCATTTTTTGAGTATTCATTGCACGATGCGCGACTTTTGAAGATGCTGGATGCCAAATTGAAGTTTTTGAATTTGGCTATAACGATGTCTCGGCGAGCCACCATCCGTTTCGACGAAGTTCTTGGTTCAATTCGATATCTTGAAATGTCAATCCGCAATCATTGTCACTTTGACCGCGAAGAAGTTTTGATTCTACCAGACCGCACAGAAAACAAGAAAGGCGACTTTGAGGGTGCATTCGTGATGGAACCAGCCACCGGTATCTATGAATGGACACAGAGCATTGATATTGGTTCGTTGTATCCGAATTGCATTTGTTCATTGAATATATCCCCTGAAACACATGTGATGCAGTGTGAGAATGGTCGTGAAGATTTCTTGAAAATAGTGCAAGGCATGGAAGAAGAAATCACAATTTATAGTCTTGCTGAGAGGGAAAAGATGGTTGTGAAGGCTAATACAATCAAGCAGTTTTTGCGTAGTGAGAATTTTACCCTCTCTGCTAACGGCAGTATTTTTGACAACAATTTTATAGGCATCATTCCAGAAGTGTTGAATATCTGGAAGAAACAGCGCAAGGAAATGAAGGCTAAAGGTATCCAAGCGCGCAAGGATGGCAATATTGAATTGGCCGATTATTGTGATATTACACAAGACGTGTTGAAAGTTGGATTGAATAGCTTGTATGGAGCGATTTCAAATCCTTATTCAAGGTTCTATACCCTAGATTGCGCGAAATCAACAACAATAACAGGCCAAGAAATTGCGAAGTATCAAGCCTATATGGCTGACTACTTGATGATGGAGTACCAGACACCATGAAGACAGAAGAAGATATCTTGATTGATGAAATTGCCCATCGGCCAGAAGTTGTTGACAGAAAATTTCCTGTCCTTGTTCCAGAAGAAACTGGTGTGCGTCTTGTGGATTTTAATCCAGCGTATGTGATTTATGGCGACACGGATTCAAGTTACATATTGCTTGAACATTTGTTTTCTAAAGAAACACCAAAAGAAACCGTTATTGCGTTTGCTGATAATCTTGCAACGAAAGTGAATGATTCATTTCCGCAATTCATGAAAACCGTGTTCAATTGCAACGATGAACAATCTCATATGATTCAAACTGAAAGAGAATTGGTATCAGATAAAAGTTATTTCATCGTCAAGAAAAATTACATTATGCACTACATTGACAAAGATGGCATCCCTCACGATGATTATAAAGTCATGGGATTAGCGACCAAACGTTCCGATACTCCCCAAATCGTCAAAGACTTCTTGGACGAAATGTTGCATATGCTGATGGATAAGAAGCCATTCCCTGATATCGAGCAAGCGATTATCACATTTAAGACACAGTATTATCAGGCATCTTTTAATGATATCGGTAGACCGATGGCAATCAAGACATTACGACCCTATGAAGAGAAGTATGACAAGACTCAAAGCATGAAAGGATTCAGCTATCATATCCGAGCTGTAATGTATTATAATCAGATGTGTGGTCCACAGGATTTAAAAATCCATGCTGGTGATAAGATTCGTATTGTTTATATTAAAGACCCGGAAAAGAAGTACATAGCAATTCCTGCTGATACTGATATGCTACCAGCGTTTGTGTCAAAGTTGGAAATAGACCGTGACATACAGTGGGCAAAGGTGGTTAAAAAGATTAACCTATATTTGATACCTTTAGGACTACATTATAATGACGAAAAAATATAAAAGACCAATTTTACCACAAGGTAACTGTATTTGTCCTTATTGTTTTGATACTGTTGGGTTGGCATCTATAGATGCTCACCATAAAAGGTATCATCGAGATAAATTTGATGAACTTGACTCTTCTCAAAACAATGTGATATCATCCAAAGATGAGCAGAATTAAAGTTCTCACAAAGCGCAAGAAAAAGTATCCTCAGTCAATTGTCGAAACATTCACTGGTGTCATGTTTGATGTTTTGAATCCAGAGTCAGATAAGATTCGTATTGAGGATATGGCACATTCATTGTCCAATCAGTGCCGCTATGGCGGTCATTGCAGAAAGTTTTATAGCGTTGCTGAGCATTCTGTGTTGGTGATGCAGATACTTCGTTACATCCTTTCAAATAAATATGAAGGTGTCACTGACCCAGTTGAAATCCTTTGGATAGCACTCGGTGCGCTTCTGCATGACACATCAGAAGGATATTTGGTTGATATTCCCACTCCTGTGAAGCGGCGTTTATCAAATTATATTGAATTGGAGGAAAATTTGATGCAAGCAATTTTTCGCCATTTCAAGTTGATTGATAATGAGGATGTTGATGGGCCAATCCAAGTTTCTTATAATGACCCACGAATCAAGTTTGCCGATAAAATTGCGCTCAAGTTTGAGGCATCTAAGTTGCTTTCTTCTGGGGGCGGCAAATGGTTGGCCCTTTCAGATTTTGATGACGGCGATTTTCCAATGGAAGTGTTGAAGATTCGTTGTTTGAAACCAAAACAGGCAGAAGCCTTTTTCATGTATCATTTCTATGCTCTTTTGGATGAGATTTATGATGACATATTACACGCCGGAAGAATCAGAAATTATTATCATCGGCAATATATTAAGACGCGCATTTTTGGATGGTTCTACTAATGACTACGCTCGTCTATCGCAACGGAATTTTAGCTGCTGATTCACAGATGACACAGATGATGCCTGAGAGCGATGCTGGTAAAGGTGAAATGCAGAAACTATTCATGTTTGATGATGCTATCATCGGTATTTGTGGCGAATTGTTTTCAGCACAAGCATTCGTTGATTTGTATAAGAAATCTATTCGTAATAAAAGGTTGCCAATTACTGATAATTGGGCGCTGATGATGGAGGATGAATTTGAAGCTATTGTGGTTAAGGAAAAGTCGGT
>VFSW01002199.1_pt1 | contig 29546 bp, 26 predicted proteins | sample 5358111 | NCBI WGS metagenome assembly VFSW01 (sample SAMN11554181, study PRJNA540505) | mine drainage metagenome | isolation source: sediment from site ElyBrook_90M | place: USA: Ely Copper Mine, Vershire, VT | collected 2017 | reverse complement strand
AGCCCTGAGGGTGCGCGACGTAAAAGCGAGAAGAATAGATGGATCGAGCGAGCCGATCCTCCTCCCAGTAGTCTTGAACCTCCCATTGAAGCGGCGGCAGCGCAGGGCGATGATGGCGTTGGCGCCGCGGACAGTCCGGAAGATACCGGATCGCTTCAGGCGCGAGCCTATGACGGACTTACAGCCAGCTTCAACTACGCCTGAGCCAACGAAGAGTCCCTTTTCACGAAACTCCGGATCCCGCATCCGGCTGGCAGCGGCGGCAATCTCGCGGAGGTGCGTCACCAGAGGTTCAATCTCGCCGGCATGTAGGCCGAAGTTCTTCAAGCTCAATGAAGGAAGTCAAGGCTGACCAATAGGCATCGTGGCCTGGTCGCCGAGCAAAGTTTGAAAGCTATGCACCGTGCTGCCATCGGCGGTCTGTTTGGTCAGGGCCTTGCGCCTGGCAGCGGCGGAGCGTTGCGCGGGAGCCACGATGGAAGCGCGAGCGGCTTGCGTCCGCGGTTTGTCATCGTCGTCGAAAAGGACAGGAGCCATAAGTTGGTGCATATGCCATTCCACGTAATAAGCCAACATACAAAGCAGGATGGGTGCGCGGACGCGGTCAGGCAAGCGGTGATGGATAGGCCGCACCTGCAGATCGACGGTCTTCAGGCTGCGGAACGCCCGCTCCACGCCGGACAAGCCTTTGTAACTCGCGACGACCTGCTGGCTCGATAATGCTTCCTTTGCGACGCTGGTCCGAATGACAATGCTTTCGAAGTTGTCAGCGGCATTCGCGAGGGCAACCCCCTGCCTGGCTGTGTGGCGGAGCGGCTTTTCGACATAGGCGTCCTAGCACGCTGCGATCGCGTCCAGAAACATTTGGGCGTGCTGGTGTTTGGGAGTGGCGACGATGACCGCGTCGATCTCTATTATTCGCGACCAGTTCCCTGTCTTAGCGATACGACTTGGCGCCGCCCTTGGCCACCGGGAGGCCGGCCTCCGGGCTGGTCCGTAGACATCGGCAACGGTAGCGATCCGCGCGGCTGGCTCGGCCAGGTAGGCGTTCATGAGCAGTCGGCCGCTCCCACCGGCGCAGACCATGCCGGCGCGGATCTGAGAAGAAGGGGCGACCCGCATCGGCATGGCGGTTCCAGAGTTCGGAAGAAACGTTCAACGGCTCATAACTCAAGCATTCCCTTAAGATCGATCTTGAAAATACTCTTAGTGGCTCGCCGCGGCGGAGGAACGGCCCGCGGTTTGATTTTGGCTTCCGGTCATCGCCGCCACCAGATCGGAACTCCGCGTGGACGGGCACCAATACTTCTCAATGTACTCAATCACTAATCCCGTTCCATCCGCGTGGGAGACGAAAGGCCTGCGGGCGGGATTGTACATTGCGTCAGTCAAATCTCGCACGAGAATACAGCGCAGGCCCCATTTCGTCATTCGCTTGATGGCAAAGCTGCGATTGAGAATGCACATGTTGGCGTGCACGCCCATGACGAAGAGCGTATGAATATTTCTCTGCCGCAGGAGGTTATAAATGTCTTCACCGTTGTCGGAGATTGCATCTTGCGCTCCGATGGAGAGAAGTGGATTTTCGCGGGACCAAGCTCGGTGCTCGTGCTCACCCGGAGTATCGCAGCCGCCGTCTGAATCGTCGATGGGAAGGGGCGGATCGGGAATACTCAGGATGGCGGGAGGCTTCGCCAAGGGGGCCCTCAGCACAAGCTGCCGCTGCGGATAGTGCTTGTAGAAATCCATCGTCTCGGATGGCGCGTGAATCACCAGAATGCCCGCCTGGCGGGCTTTTCGGAGCACCGGATCCATGCGCCGCGCGATGTCTTCGACCCGGTGCGTCGCGCCGGTGCACCAGTGCTTGTCCCACATGTCGCAAACGACGATGGCGGATTCGGCCGCGGAGAATTGTCCGCGGATAGTCACCGGTTCCCATGTATCTGTATTTTTGAAGGGTTGCACGCGAACCTGTAGCGGAATGGTTGTCCTCGGGACGGCGCCCGGAGCCGCGAGCATGGACAGACCGGCGGCGGCAGCGATGCCAAACGTTATCGGGAAAAAGTGACGCATATCGATCTATCAAGACAATATGCGATTCACGAAACCGGCGCTTGGCTCGCCGCCGGATGCTCCATTGTCCGGGCCCAATCTCCACCTGTGCCGGTGACGCAGGTTTCTCACTGCTCTGGCGCACCTGCAACGAAAACGCTTCGCCGCCACCGATCGGGTTACCCTTTCCATGTCTAAGACGCAGCGCCCCGGACACTCTTGACGCCGTCAGAAGCCGGACGACCCTGCAGCTTTTACGTCATGATTGAACACTCTCGCCCCTTGTTCTATTGACGCCACGCGAGCCGCGTCCAATGCGCTTCTGCTACCCTGAAACCCTGGTGGCCGTGACGGCTGGAAGGCCGTCCGCGGCCATGCCGTGGCTGGTTCCGCGTCGAACTGTAGCCGGAAGAGAGTGACGTTATGGCGACGCTGAGCGCGGACGCTCGATTCGATTCACCGCTATTTCAACGCTACGAACTCGGCCAGGCCTTTGACGAAATGTTCGAGGCCGCCGGCAAGCCGCGCGAGCATTACCGGGCGCTATTCGAAGCGCTGCTCGAGATGCCCGCCGATGAGCTGCGGCGGAAGAAGCAAACCGCCGATCTCTCGTTTCTTCACCAGGGCATCACATTCACCGTGTACGGCCGCGAGGAAGGCACGGAGCGAATCTTCCCCTACGACCTGCTGCCGCGCATCGTCACCGCGGCCGAATGGTCGCGCATCGAGCGGGGCCTGACGCAGCGCATCACGGCGCTGAACCTGTTCCTGAAGGACATCTACCACGAAGGCCGCATCCTGAACGATGGCGTCGTGCCGCGCGAGATGGTGTATAGCTGCCGCCATTTCCGGCGCCAGATGCGCGGCCTGCAGGTGCCGCGCGATGTCTACGTCGCGGTGACCGGATCGGATCTGATTCGCCTGCCGGGCGGCGAGTACGCGGTGCTGGAAGATAACCTGCGCGTGCCCAGCGGGGTGTCCTACATGCTTACCAGCCGCCGCGTGATGAAACGGATCTTTCCGGCATTGTTCCAGAAGTGCGGCGTGCGGCCCGTGGACATGTACGGCCAGGCGCTGCTCGCGGCGCTGCGCTCGCTCGCGCCCAACGCGAAGAACGAGCCAACCATCGTGCTGCTTACGCCCGGCGTCTTCAATTCGGCGTACTTTGAACACACCTATCTCGCGCGCCAGATGGGCATCGAGCTCGTCGAAGGCCGCGACCTCGTCGTACACGACAATTTCGTCTACATGCGCACCACCGCCGGGCTCCGGCGCGTCGACGTCATCTACCGCCGCATCGACGACGACTTCGTCGACCCGCTCGTCTTCCGCCAGGATTCGATCCTCGGCGTGCCGGGCCTGTTCAACGCCTATCGCGCCGGCAACGTCGCGCTCGCCAACGCCATCGGCACGGGCGTGGCCGACGACAAGGCGGTGTACGCCTGGGTCCCCAAGATCGTCAAGTACTACCTCGACGAAGATCCGATCCTGGGCAATATCGAGACGCTGCTCATGACCGACGACGCGCAGCGCGAACACGTGCTCGCGAAGCTCGACGAGTATGTCGTGAAGGCGGTGGGCGAATCCGGCGGCTATGGCATGTTGATCGGCCCGCACAGCACCGCCGCGCAGCGCGAGGAGTTCCGCCGGAGGATTCAGGCCAATCCACGCAACTACATCGCGCAGCCGACGATCATGCTCTCCCGCGCGCCGTGCTTCGTCGACGGGCGTGTCGAGGCGCGGCACGTCGACCTGCGGCCGTACATCCTCTGCGGCGACCGCGTCACCATCGTGCCGGGCGGCCTCACCCGCGTCGCGCTGCAGCGCGGATCGCTGGTGGTGAATTCCTCGCAGGGCGGCGGCAGCAAGGACACCTGGGTGCTGCACTCCTGAACGCCATGCTTTCCCGCGTTGCCGACAGTCTCTACTGGATGAGCCGCTATCTCGAGCGAGCCGAGCACTCCTCGCGCATGACCGAGACGAATCTCAACCTCATGCTGGACCAGTCGCCCGAATCGGCCGAGCGCCGCTGGCTCCGCGTGCTCGCCTCCCTGCGCATTCCCGCCTCGGACCTTCGTCACGACCCGTACGAGGCCGCGCAGGTGCTGACGTTCGATCTGCGCAATCCCTCGTCGGTGGTCTCGGCGATCATGTCGGCGCGCGAGAACGCGCGGCAGGTTCGCGAGCAGATCAGCTCCGAGATGTGGGAACAGGTCAACCGTCTGTTTCACGAAGTGAAGCGCGCCGACATGGACAATGTGTGGGACGCCGAGCCGCTCGAATTCCTGCGCGCGGTCCGCGAAGGCCTCCATCTGTTCCAGGGCATGACCGACTCGACGATGAGCCACGGCGAGGGTTGGCAGTTCATCCAGTTCGGCCGCTTCATCGAGCGCGCCTCGAACGTCGCCGCGCTGCTCGACACCCATTTTCAGCAGCTCGCCCTCGGCGAGGAAGCCGACAGCTCCGATCACGCCGATTGGATCGGGCTGCTCCGGAGTTGTACCGCGTTCGAAGCCTACTGCCGCGTGTACACGGCCGATCTGCGGCCTCAGCGCATTGCCGAGTTTCTCCTGCTCAACGCCGAGTTCCCCCACGCCGTGCGCTTCGCCGCGGACCGATTGAAGACGTCGCTCGAGGCGATTCACGAGAACACCCAATCGCGTCACGCCGAACGCGTGAGCCGTCTCGCCGGCAGGCTCGCCGCCTCGCTCGGCTACGGCCAGATCGACGAGATCATGACCAGCGGGCTGCATACCTATCTCGAGTCGATTCAGCGCCAGTGCCTGCAGATCAACAGCTCGGCCTACGTATTGTACGTCAACTACCCGATTGAAGCGGCGCTCGAGGCTTAATGTTTTACTCCATCCGGCATCTGACCAAATTTCGATACAGCGTGCCCGTCAGCGAGAGCATCATGGAGGTTCGTAAGACGCCGCGCAGCGAGAGCTCGCAGGGCTGCCTCTCCTCGCAGTTGACGATTGCGCCGCGGGCGCGCGTGTTCTTCTACCGCGACTATCTCGGCAACACGGTGCATCACTTCGACGTGCCGGGCCATCACCGTCAGTTGGCCATCGTCGCCGAGTCGCTGGTCAACGTGCATGACGTTCCGGAGCTGCCGCCGTCGCTCGGCGCCGGCGCCTGGGAGGATCTCGACCGCGCGGTGGCGTCCGGCGATTACTGGGAGATGCTGATGCCCAGCACCTTCGCGCGTTCGAGCCCGCACCTTGAGGAACTCGGCGCGAAACTCGGCGTTGCGCGGCGTGACGATCCGCTCAGCCTGTTGCGCGAGTTGAATACGGCGATCCATGACTGGTTCGACTACGCGCCGAAGACCACGCGCGTCGACTCGCCGATCGAAGAGGCGCTCGCCTCGCGCCGCGGCGTCTGTCAGGACTTCGCCCACGTGATGATCGCGCTGGTGCGCACGGTGGGCATTCCGTGCCGCTACGTGAGCGGCTACCTGTATCATGACGAGACGCTGCATGAGCGCTCCTCCGCCGCGGCGTCGCATGCCTGGGTGGAGGCGTATCTGCCCGAACTCGGCTGGGCCGGGTTCGATCCAACCAACGACGAGATCGCCGGCGACCGGCACATCCGCACCGCCATTGGACGCGACTATGCCGACGTGCCGCCGACCAGGGGAATCTTCAAAGGCAAAGCGTCGAGCGAACTGACCGTCGCGGTGAGCGTCGAGGTCACCAGCGGGCCCCCGCCGCCCGAGCAGGGCCAGGCCATGCCGGAGGAATGGCAGGCCATGGCCGCCCCCGACTCCGAAGCTACCCAGCAGCAGATGCAGCAGCAGCAACAGTAGCGTCTGCCCAGCGCTTCGGAGACAATACGGAAATGCAATATCGCGCATTGGGCCGCACGGGTTGGAACGTGTCGGCGATCGGCTTCGGCGCCTGGGCCATCGGCGGCGCCTGGGGCCCCGTGGACGACAACGAATCCATGGCCGCGCTGCATAAGGCCGCCGACCGCGGCGTCAACTTCATCGATACGGCCGATGTATACGGCATGGGCCGCAGCGAGCGGCTCATCGCCCGCCTCAAGAAAGAGCGGAAAGACGAAATCGTCGTCGCCACCAAAGCGGGACGCCGCCTCGCGCCGCATGCCGCCGGCGGCTACAACGCGGCGAACCTGGAAGCCTTCATCGACGACAGCCTGCGGAACCTTGAAACAGATTGCCTCGATCTCGTGCAACTGCATTGCCCGCCGGCGGAGGTCTACTACCGCCCGGAGGTGTTCGGCGCGCTCGACGATCTGGCGCGCAAGGGCAAGATCCGCTACTACGGGGTCAGCGTCGAGAAGGTCGAGGAAGCCCTCAAGGCGATCGAGTACGCCAACGTTCAGACCGTGCAGATCATCTTCAACTGCTTCCGCCATCGCCCGTCCGAACTACTGTTCGAGCAGGCGCTGAAGCGTCGCGTGGGGATTCTCGCGCGCGTCCCGCTGGCGAGCGGCCTGCTTACCGGCAAGATGACGCGCGAATCGAGCTTCGAGAAAGACGACCATCGCAACTTCAACCGCCGCGGCGAAGCCTTCGACGTTGGTGAAACGTTCTCCGGCGTGGACTTCGACACCGCGCTCGAAGCCGTCGAGCGCATCAAAGCGGCCGTTCCCGCGGGCATGACGCTGACGCAGTTCGCCCTTCGTTGGATACTGATGTTCGACGCCGTAACGTGCGCGATTCCCGGCGGCAAACGCTCGGCACAGATAGAAGAGAACTGCGCCGCCGCGGATCTGCCGCCCCTGTCCGACGCCGCCATGCAAGCCGTGCGCGACGTCTACACGTCGCTCATCGCCCCGCAAGTCCATCAGCGTTGGTAGCGCACACCTACCACTCGGCCACGGAGCCGTCATCGTGAAACATCATCTGTTGCAAAGTCTCCTGTTCAAACGGGTGCTTTGCGGCTTCCTTCTCGTTGACCTCGACGCCAAGGCCCGGCGCGTCGTTCGGCAGCCAATGTCCGGCCTCGCGCCGCATCGCCGTTTCGACCACGTCGAAGCGCCATGGCACGTCGCCAAGCATGTCTTCCTGGATAAGAAAATTCGGCGTGCTCAGCGCGAAGTGCAGCGCGGCCGCGTTCGCCACCGGTCCGTTGGGATTGTGCGGCGCGATGCCCATCAGGTACGTCTCGCCCATGCTGGCGATGCGCCGCGCCTCCATCAGGCCGCCGCAGTGGCCGAGGTCGGGCTGCAGCACGTGGCAGGCTTGCAGCTCGCACAGCCGCCGGAACTCCCAGCGCGTGGCCAGCCGCTCTCCCGCGGCGAGCGGAACGTTCACCGCGCGCCGCACTTCGGCGAGCGCGTCGGGCTGCTCGGGCGGCACCGGCTCTTCGCAAAACAACGGATGAACGTGCTCGATCGCGCGGATGTATTGGATCGCCTGGCCGGTCGAAGCGCGCCCGTGAAAGTCGATCATGACGTCGATGTCCGCGCCCACCGCCGCGCGCAGATCCTCGATCACCTTCGCGAAGGCGTTCAGCGCGGGCAGCCCTTCGAGTGGCCGCGAATACGGTACGCACACCACTTTCACCGCGGTGTAACCTCGCTCCTTCACCGCGAGCGCCCGCTCGATCACCGCGCCGCTAGAAAAGCTTTCGTACACGGACTTCGATTCGCCCCCGCCGAGATGCGTGTACATGCGTACCTTGTCACGCACTCGCCCGCCGGCCAGCGCGTATACCGGCACGCCCAGCGACTTCGCGAGGATGTCCCAGCAGGCCTGTTCGATCGCCGAGATGGCGCTCATGCCAATCACGCCCAGACGCCAGAACGAGTGCCGGTAAAGAATCTGCCAGAGGAATTCGATGCGCGTAGGATCGCGCCCCACAATCATCGGCGCGAGATCCTCGACGCAGCCCACCACCGCGCGCGTCTTCCACTCGAGCGTCGCCTCGCCCCATCCGTGCAACCCGTCGACATCGGTCACGACCTTGACAAAGACCCAGTTGCGCATGCGCGCGTTCACGACTACGGTGCGAATTCCGGTGATTTTCATTTCACGTCACAGCACCACGCGAGAGTCGCCCTCGCGCCGCGTGATCCGCTGGCGGTCGAGGAACTCGAGCAGCGGGATCGCGTACTTGCGCGACACGCCGGTCCATTGTTTGAACTCGCCGACCTGGAAGCGCGCGCCGCGGCGGCTGGCGAGCAGTTCGCGCAGCCGGTCGATCGCCGCGCGGTGAAACACAAGGTCGTCGCCGATCTTCACCAGCCGCTCGCGCCGCACCAGGATCTGCAGCAGCGTTCGCGCGCGCGACGGATCGACGCCGGCCCGGGCCACGACTTCGCTGGTCGACGGCACGGCCAGGCCGGCCTGCTCGAAGGCCGTCTCGATCTTCCGCGCCGCCGCTTCCTCGTCGCCGTCGAGGGCCACGCGGTGGCTCGCCAGCCGTAGCGTGTCCGCGTCCGCGGCGATGGCGGGCGTCTCGGCGAGCAGCGCGTCCATGAGAAACGACGGCGCTTCGCCCAGCGCCCGCGCCCGCGCCTCTTCTTTCGGCATGCCGCTCCGCAACGGATTACCGCGGTGAAACTCGGCCAGCAACGCGACGAGAGCGTCGCGCCGCGCCGCGAACCATGCCGGCGTCACGAACCACGCCGGGCTCGCGCCGATACGCTTCAACCCGGCGGCCGCGCTTGCGATCTCCTCTTCGCTCCAGCCAGTGCGCCGCACCAGATCTTCCGCACTCAATCCGTAGCGCGACTCCGCGACGAGCAGACGCAGGCGTTCATCTTCACTCGCCGCGCTCAGCGCCTCCAGGCGAGCGGCGGAGGTCTTGCGCAGAGGCGCCGCATCGAGCACCACTCCGCCGCCGATCGTGACCACGGGAGAAAACATCCGCACGATGAAACGATCGCCCGGCACGAGCAGCAGCGGCTCGCGCAATCGCAGACGCACCCAGGCCCGTTCACCCGGAACGAGCGCTTCACGCGGCCCAATGCGCCGAATCCTCGCCTCGCACTCGGCCGTCGCCGCGTGAAAATGCACCGGCGCGCCGGACTTCAGCGGCTTAGCGCCGGGCAGCAGATCGAACGAGCAGTCGATGACCGTAGTGGAGACAAAGCGGCCGGGCGCCGCGAGCGTCATGCCGCGCGCAAGCTGCGCTGGCTCGATCCCGGCAAGATTCACCGCGGTGCGCTGTCCGGCCGTGGCCGTGGGCACGGACGTTCCATGCACCTGGAGCCCGCGCACGCGCAGACTCTTGCCGCCGGGGTGCAGATCCAGCTCGTCGCCCACCGCGACCGAACCCGCCGCGAGCGTTCCCGTGACGACAGTCCCGAACCCGCGCAGCGAAAACGCGCGGTCCACCGGCAGGCGGCAGTAGCGGCCCGCCTGCCGCGCCGGCGCAGTCATCGCCACTTCGAGCAGAGTTTGGCGCAACTCGTGCAAGCCATATCCAGTGAGGGCGCTGACCGCGATCACCGGTGCGCGTTCCAAGAACGAACCCTTGACAAACTCTTCGACCTCTAACTTCACGAGACCCAAAATTTCCTCATCCACCAGGTCGCTTTTGGTAAGAACTACCAGCCCACGCTCGATGCCGAGCAGCCGGCAGATGGCGAAATGCTCGCGCGTCTGCGGCTTGATCGATTCGTCGGCGGCGATCGTCAGCATCGCGAGATCGATGCCCGTCGCGCCGGCGAGCATGTTCTTGACAAAACGCTCGTGGCCCGGCACGTCGACGAAGGCCAGCATGCAATCGGGCGAAAGCGCGAGGTGGGCGAAGCCGAGATCGATCGAAATTCCGCGCCGCTTCTCTTCCTTCAGCCGGTCCGTATCGACGCCGGTCAGCGCGCGGACCAGCGATGTTTTACCGTGGTCAATGTGGCCGGCGGTTCCGGCGACGACATGCTTCATGCGGATGTTCTTCATCGTACTACTCGCCTTCGGCTCGCTGACCTTGCGCGCGCAGGACTCGACGGTGACGTTCCGGTCCAACGTCGAGGACGTGCGTGTCGACGTACAGGCCATGTCGGGCACGACGCCCATTCGGGATTTGCGCCGCGACGATTTCGCGGTCTTCGACAGCGGCATGGTTCAGCCGCTCACCTACTTCGGCCACGATGCCGAGCCGGTGTCGCTGGTGCTGCTGCTCGATGTGAGCGGCAGCATGCGAAAGACGCTGGAGGAGCTCGCATCGCGCGCCCGCGACGCGCTCGATGTGCTGCGTCCAGGCGACCAGGTGGCGATCATGGTGTTCGGCCTCACCACCGCGCTGCATCAGGACTTCAGCGACAACCTCGCCGAGACCGCACGGCAGTTGGATTCGGCCATTCACGCCCACGACGTCGGCGCGGGCACGGCCATCAACTCGGCGGTGATCGCGGCCGCGCACCTTCTGCGCGATCATCGCCGCTCGCCGCCCGGACGCAACGCGATCCTCATCGTCACCGATGACCTTTGCATCAACTACAAGCTGCCTGACCGCGTTGTGGTGCGCGAACTCGACGCGGCCAACGCCGTGCTCGATGCGATCGTCACCGGACGCGGCATCCGCCCGTCTCCGCCGAAGCCGGGCGTCTACCGCAACCCCGATTTCACGCCGGCCGACGTGTTTCATCTGGCGGAGGAAACCGGCGGCGAGGCGGTACATTCGGACCGCGCCGGCGCAACGCTGCGCGACATGATCGAGGCGATCCGCGCGCGCTACAGCCTGTCCTACCGTCTGCCCAGCGCGGCCCCCGGCTCATGGCGGAACATTGAAGTGCAGCTCACTCCCGCCGCCCGCCAGCGCTATCCGCACGCCGAGCTCCGCTACCGGCCCGGCTACTTTACCCCGGGCGCCTGAGACCGCGCGGTTCGCGCCCCTGATACTGTTGACTAGATATGTCCGAGGACCGTTTGCGCGAACTGCGCCGCCGCCATGCCGCGGCCGAAGCCGGAGGCGGCGACGAGCGCCGCGAGCGCCAGCACCGCGAAGGAAAACGCTCGGCCCGCGAGCGCGTCGACCTCCTGCTCGACGAGGGAACGTTCGAAGAGACCGGCAAGCTGGTTCGTCATCGCTCGATCGAGTTCGGCATGCAGGAACAGGTGATCGACGGCGACGGCTTCGTCACCGGCTACGGACGCATCCATCGCCGTCTGGTCTTCGTCTTCGCGCAGGACTTCACCGTCTTCGGCGGCTCGCTGTCGGAGGCCAACGCGCGGAAGGTCTGCAACATCATGGATCTCGCGCTGAAGACGGGCGCCCCGGTCATCGGCCTGAACGACTCCGGCGGCGCGCGCATCCAGGAGGGAGTGCTCTCGCTGGCCGGCTACGCCGAGATCTTCCTGCGCAACACGCTTGCAAGCGGCGTGATCCCGCAAATCTCCGCCATCATGGGCCCCTGCGCCGGCGGCGCCGTTTACTCCCCCGCGCTCACCGACTTCGTCTTCATGGTCGAAGGCGCGAGCCACATGTTCGTCACCGGGCCCGACGTCATCAAGACCGTTACGCACGAAGACGTAAGCAAGGAGAAGCTCGGCGGCGCCGGGACACACAACATGATCAGCGGCGTCGCGCATTTCCAGGCCGCCGACGACGCCGAATGCCTGCGGCAGATTCGTGCGCTGCTCTCCTACCTGCCTTCGAATAATCGCGACGAGCCGCCGCGCCGGCCCTCGGGCGACGCATGGGACCGCGCCGACCCGGAGCTCGACCACATCGTCCCGGCCGACCCGAGCTTGCCCTACGACATGCACGGCGTAATCCGCCGCGTGGCCGACGACGGCGAATTCCTCGAAGTCCACGCGCATTTCGCGCGCAACATTATTACCGGATTCGCGCGGCTGGACGGCCGCTCCGTTGGCATCGTCGCCAACCAGCCCGCCCATCTCGCCGGCTGTCTCGACATCGATTCCTCGATCAAGGCCGGCCGCTTCGTGCGCTTCTGCGACGCGTTCCAGATCCCGATCCTCACCTTCGAAGACGTACCGGGCTTTCTCCCTGGCACGGGCCAGGAGTTCGGCGGCATCATCCGGCATGGCGCGAAACTGCTGTATGCCTACGCCGAGGCCACCGTGCCGAAAGTGACGGTGATCACGCGCAAGGCTTACGGCGGCGCCTACTGCGTGATGGGCTCGAAGCACCTGCGAACCGACGTGAACCTCGCCTGGCCTTCGGCCGAGATCGCCGTGATGGGCGCCGAGGGAGCGGTGAACATCGTCTACCGCCGCGAATTGGCCGCCGCGGCCGATCCCGCGAAGGCGCGCCAGGCCAAAATCGCCGAATACCGCGAGCGCTTCGCCAATCCGTTCGTCGCCGCCGAGCGCGGCTTCCTCGATGACGTGATCGAGCCGCGCCAGACGCGAGCCCGCGTGATCCAGGCCCTGCGCATGCTCGAAACCAAGGTCGACACGTCGCCGCGCAAGAAGCACGGCAACATTCCCCTGTGAGGTCGCGCGCCTTACGCCGTTGAGCGCCCCGCCGCCTTCCGGCTGTGCTACAAGCGAAGCGTATGGCGTTCACTCTCGACGGCAAATCCGCGCTGGTCACCGGCTCCGGCCGCGGCATCGGACGCGCGATCGCCCAGGGTCTGGCCTCCGCCGGCGCGCGGGTGATGATCAACGACATCGATGCGGACGCGGCCGCCGCGACGGCGCAGGCGATCGGCAGCCGGGCGGCGGCTCTCGCCGGCGATTTGACGGCGCCCGATTTCCCCCAGCGCCTGGTGGAAGAAACCATCTCGCGGCTCGGCTCGCTGGACATCATCGTCAACAACGCCGGCTATACCTGGGACAACGTGATCCAGAAGATGACCGACGAACAGTTTCAAGCCATGCTCGACATTCATCTCGTCGCGCCGTTCCGCATTCTCCGCGCGGCCTCGGGCTGGATTCGCGAAACCGCCAAGCGCGAGATTGCCGCCGGCCAGCGCGTCATGCGCAAGGTCGTCAATATCAGTTCGATCTCGGGCACCGACGGCAACTCCGGCCAGGCGGGCTATTCGGCCGGGAAGGCGGGCGTCAATGGAATCACGAAAACGATGGCCAAGGAGTGGGGCCGATACAACGTCAATGTGAATTCCGTGGCCTTCGGCCTGATCGAGACACGGCTGATTCAACCCCTTCAAGGAGTCAGCGCCTCGATCGAGATCAAGGGCCGGAACATCCCGGTGGGGGTACAGCAATCGCTACTCGACGCAGCCCGGCAGAGCTGTCCGCTCGGCAGGTTAGGCACGCCCGAGGAAGCCGCTGGCGCCGTGCTGTTCTTCTGCTCGCCGCTATCGGACTACGTCTCGGGCGAAGTGCTGGTCTGCGGCGGCGGCGCACACTTCTAGCGCCGCGCGGCGCCCCGGGTTCCCTCAGTTAGCCGAGCCGCGCCTTCCGCGCCGCCGCGCCGGTTTCGGTCCGCGCGGGCTTGCGAGCCGGAGGTTCTTCGAGCCGCCGCGCCTGGTCGCTCACGCAGACCAGGAACATCGGCTGCCGGGCGTTCTTAATCAGGTCGATGATCCGCTCGTGCTTGTCCTCGAGGTAGATGTTCCGCCCGTCGGTGATCAGGTGCAGGTCCGACCCGCCTGCCAGCACCTCGCTCAGCCGCTTGCCCATCTCCCGCTGCAGGAACCGCAGCACGCGCCGGATCTTCTGCAGCGAGAAGCCCTTCCGCCGCAGCTCGGCGATCACGGTGATCTCGATCACCTCCTCGGCCAGGTACACGCGCTTGTGGCCCTCGTGCCGGGGCGACACCACCTTGCGCTCGTCCCACCACTGGAGCTGGCGCAGGCTCACCTGGGCGATGCGCGCTACGTCCATGCTGCTGAAGCTTTTGGCCTCCCCGGTCGCATCAGGACGACTTTTCTTTGTTTTGAACATCCAGCACCGCCCTTGTTTTAGGAAAATGATAGTTCACTCTGATTCTACTTGACCTGTGGCTGGAGTCAATAGGCAATCCGGAGGTTTCTTGCCCTCTTCAGCCGCCGCCCACAAATTGCACGATTTCAAGCCGCGCCCCGGCCTCGACCTTTGTCCCGGCCCAGTCCTGGCGGCCGACGATCCGGCGGTTCATCTCCACCGCCACGCGCCCGGGGTCGATCCCCAGCGCGGCCAGGACTCCGGAGACGCTCAGCCCCCCCGGCACGCTCGCCGGTTTCCCGTTCACCACAATTTCGATCCGTTCTGTTTCGGCCGGGTCTTTCATCGAAACACTCTTTTCGTTTGACACTTTGTTCGGCGCCTCATTATAGTCAGAGTATAAGATTCGCAGCCGGAGCTTAAAATCATGCCCAACTCCTATCCGGAAGTTTACTTTCCGGTTGTGGTACAAGCGTTGCTGGCGATGTTGATCGCCGCCGCGCTGACCTCGCTGTCGTACCTGCTCGGTAAGCGTACCCGGGACAAAGTGAAGGATTCCCCGTACGAGTGCGGCATCGTGCCGGTCGGTTCGGCCCGTGAGCGGGTCAGCGTCAAATTCTACCTGGTCGCCATCGTTTTCATCCTGTTCGATATCGAAGCCGTGTTCCTCTATCCGTGGGCGGTGGTTTATCGCGAGCTGAAGATGTTTGCCTTCGTCGAGATGCTGCTGTTCATCGCGCTGGTGCTGGCGGGCTTTTTCTACATCTGGAAAAAAGGCGCGCTGGACTGGTCCGAGGCGGATTAGACTGGCACAAGGACCATGCTTCCCGAACCACTGCGAGAATATGCCCCGGCCGTCGCGCTCGAAGAGTTGAATCCGTCGATCATCGTGGGCGGCCACGCCGAGCGGGGCGAGCCAACGCTGTTCATCGCGCCCGATCTGCTGGTCGAAGCCGCGAAAAAACTGAAGGAGCGGTTCGCGTTTTTCCGCATCAGCTCGGTGACCGCGGTCGACTGGCGCCCCGACGAGCCGCGCTTCGAAGTCGTCTACCATCTCCACTCGGTCGAGAACAATCTCCGGCTGCGGCTGAAGTGCCGGCTGGGCGGCGACACGCCTTCGATCGACTCGGTGACCGGCGTCTGGCCCGGAGCGAACTGGTACGAGCGCGAAGTGTTCGATCTGTTCGGCATCGGGTTCCACAATCATCCGGACCTGCGGCGCATCATGATGCCCGACGACTGGGAAGGCCACCCCTTGCGCAAGGATTACCCGACGCACGGGTACAAGTACAGCTATAAGGACTAGCGCATGCCCGACGTGACTGAAGAAGCGAAGCCGCTGACCGAAGCCGAAGCGAAGTTCGAAACCCGCAAGCGCCGCATGACGGTGAACATGGGTCCGCAGCACCCGTCCACGCACGGCGTGCTGCGCGTGGTGATCGATCTGGACGGCGAAGTGATCACCAACGCCGTGCCGGACATCGGCTACCTGCACACGGGCATCGAGAAGCAGTGCGAGGCGATCAACTGGAGCCAGGTCACCACGCTCACCGACCGGGTCGACTACCTGGCGAACCTTTCGAACAATCTGGTCTACGCGCTGGCCGTCGAAAAGCTGATCGGCGATATCGAGATTCCGCCCAAAGCGCAATGGATGCGCGTGCTGCTCGCCGAACTCCAGCGCATCAGCAGCCACCTCGTCTGGCTCGGGACGCACGCGCTGGACCTGGGCGCGATGAGCATGCTGTTCTACTGCTTCCGCGAGCGCGAGGAAGTGCTGAAGATTTTCGAGATGTTCTCCGGGCAGCGCATGATGACCAGCTACATCCGCGTCGGCGGTCTCGCGCTCGAGCCCCCGCGCGGCTGGCGGCAGCGCGTGAAGAAGTTCATCGACGTCTTCCCCAGCCGGATCGACGAGTACGAAGCGCTGCTCGAGCACAACCCCATCTGGCTGAAGCGGACCCGGGGCGTGGGCTACATCTCGGTCGAGGATATGATGCTGATCGGCGTCACCGGGCCCATGCTGCGCGGCGCCGGCCTCGCCTGGGACATTCGCAAGAGCGAGCCCTATTCGAGCTACGACAAGTTCGATTTCCAAATCGCCACGCGCACCGGCAACGACGTGTACAGCCGGTACCAGGTGCGCATGGAAGAAATGCGGCAGAGCACGCGCATCGTCCGCCAGGCGCTCGAAGGCATGCCCGAAGGCCCCTGGAAGGCCGATTCTCAGCACGTCGCGCTTCCGGACCGCGAGAAGATGAAGACCCAGATGGAAGCCTTGATCTATCACTTCAAGATCGTCACCGAGGGCTTCCGCGTCCCGGCCGGCGAAGTCTACCAGGCGATCGAATCGCCGCGCGGCGAGATCGCGTACTACGTGGTCAGCGACGGCACCGCCAAGCCGTATCGCGTCTTCATGCGCACGCCGAGCTTCGGCAATGTGCAATCGTTGGGAACGCTGCTCAAAGGCCGGCTCATCTCGGATTCGATTGCCGCCATGGGCAGCATGGATTTCGTTCTTGGAGACGTGGACCGGTAAATGACGTTCTCACCCGCTCTCGAAGCCCGTTTCGCCAAACTACTTACTATTTATCCCGAAGGGCGCCAGCGTTCCGCCGTGGTGCCGATGCTGCTTTACGCGCAGGACGAAGTCGGCTCGATCACCCGCGAGCTCGTCGAAGAGGTGGCCCGCCGATGCGGCGTTACGCCGCTGCAGGTCGACGAGGTCGTCGGCTACTACTCGATGCTCCATACCAAGCCGATGGGCAGGTACCACATCCAGGTATGCACCAACATCAGTTGCCTGCTGGTTGGCGGCGAGGAACTGTACGAACACGCGAAGAAGACGCTTGGCATCGGGAACAAGGAAGTCACACCCGACGGCCTGTTTTCGCTCGAAGAAGTGGAATGCATGGGCGCCTGCTCGTGGGCGCCCGCGGTCGAGGTGAACTACGATTTTCATCATGACGTAACGCCCGAGAAACTGGACCGCCTGATCGAGGATCTCCGAAGACTCCAGTAAGTCGCGATTCCGGCGGCCCGGCCGCCGGCCGAGGAACGATGCTCTATAACGAACCCAACCCGCTCGAAACGAAAGTTCTGACCAAGCGATTCGGCATTCCGGACTCGGCCTCGATCGGCGTCTATCTCGCCCACGGCGGCTACCAGGCGTTTCTGAAGGCCGCGCGGATGCCGCCCGAGAAGATCGTCGACGAAGTTAAAATATCCAACCTCCGCGGCCGCGGCGGCGCGGGCTTCCCCACCGGCCTCAAGTGGAGCTTCGTCCCGCGCAGCTCGCCCAAGCCGAAGTACCTGATCTGCAACGCCGACGAAAGCGAACCCGGCACCTGCAAGGACCGCTTGCTGATGGAATACGATCCGCACCAGCTCATCGAAGGCATGATGATCGGGGGCCTCGCCGTCGACGGCCACAAGGGCTATATTTACATCCGCGGCGAATATCGCTATCTGATCGGAATGATGGACAAGGCCATCGACGACGCCTACGCGCGGGGATGGCTCGGCAGGAACATTCAGGGAACCGGCTTCGACTTTGACCTGTATACGCACAGCGGCGCGGGCGCCTACGAGTGCGGCGAAGAGACCGCGCTGCTCGATTCGATCGAGGGCAAGCGCGGCATCCCGCGGATGAAGCCTCCGTTTCCGGCCGTCGCCGGCGCCTGGGCGCATCCCACGCTGCTCAACAACGTCGAGACGTTTTCCGCGGTTCCCCATATCATCGGCGACGGCGGCGCGGCCTTCGCCGCCCTCGGCACGCCGAAGAACGGCGGCACACGCCTGCTCTGCCTGTCGGGCCATGTGAACAAGCCCGGGGTCTACGAGATTCCGCTCGGTTACCCGATGCTCGAATTCATCGAAAAGTTCGGCGGCGGCATGCGCGGAGGTAAGAAACTGAAGGCCGTGATCCCGGGCGGCTCGTCCTGCCCGGTGCTGAAGGCCGACGAGTGCGACATCGCCATGGACTACGACACGCTCGCCAAGGCAGGCAGCATGCTCGGCTCCGGCGGCATGGTGGTGATCGACGAAGAGACGTGCATGGTGAAGGCCGCTCTCCGCATCATGCGGTTTTACGCGCACGAGAGCTGCGGCTGGTGCATCCCCTGCCGCGAGGGCACGACGTGGCTGCGCAAGATGCTGCAGCGCGTACACGACGGCATGGGCCAGGCAAGCGACATCCCGCTCATCGGCGAGCTGTCCAAGAACATGCTCGGCCGCACGTTCTGCGCCCTGGGCGACGCGGCGGCGATGCCGACGATCTCGATCGTCGAAAAGTTCCGCGAAGAGTTCGAAGCCCATCTCGACGGCCGCCCGTGCCCCTTTGAGCACAAGCCCGCGATGGCGCTGGCATAAGGAAACGCGAAGTTATGAGCGACATGGTGAAGCTGACGGTTGACGGCAAGGCGATACAGGCGGCGCCCGGCACGCTGCTCATCAACGCCGTCAAGAATGCGGGCATCGAAATTCCGGCCTTCTGTTACTACGACGGCCTCACGCTGCAGGCCGCGTGCCGCATGTGCCTCGTTGAAGTGGAGAAGACGCCCAAGCTGCAGGTCGCCTGCACGCTGCCGGTGGCCGAAGGCATGGTGGTGCATACCGATTCGCCGCAGGTGCGCGGCTCGCGCAAGGGCATGCTCGAGTTCCTGCTCACCAACCACCCGCTCGACTGCCCGGTCTGCGACAAGGGCGGCGAGTGCGAACTGCAGGACATGACCTTCCGCTATGGCGCCGGCGAAAGCCGCTTCGTCGAACAGAAGGTTCACGCCGACGAGCAGCAGTGGTCGCCGGTGGTCTATTTCGACGCGCCGCGCTGCATTCTCTGCTACCGTTGCGTCCGCGTCTGCAACGAAGGCATGGGCGTGAACGCGCTCGGCATTATCAATCGCGGCGTCATCGCCGAGATCGCGCCGAACATGCACGATCATCTCGACTGCGACGAATGCGGCATGTGCATCGACATCTGCCCGGTGGGCGCGCTGACCAGCGGCGCCTACCGCTACAAGACGCGCCCGTGGGAGATGAAGCACGCCGGCACGATCTGCACCCATTGCTCGAACGGCTGCAAGACCACGCTCGGCGTGCGCAACGATGAGATCATCCGCGGCAACAACCGCGACCGCTCCGGTCTCAACGGCGAGTTCCTCTGTATCAAGGGCCGCTACGCGTTCGACTTCACCCGTCATGCCGAGCGGCTGCAGTCGCCGCTGGTGCGCCGCAACGGCAAGCTCGAACCCGCTTCGTGGGCCGAGGCGCTCGCCGAAGTCGCGAAGACCTGGACGGCCATTCGCGCGCGCGGCGGCGCGTTCGGCGTCATTGGTTCGACGCGCACCACGAACGAAGAAAACTTCTTCCTCCAGAAGTTCGCCCGCCAGGCGCTCGGCACGCCGAACATCGACCATCATCGATCGGGCGATGTCCCCACGCTGCTCGACGCGCTCAGCGGCCACGCGGATGCCCTCGCCACCACCGCCGATGTCTACGACCGCAAGGCGGTGCTCATCGTGGCGAGCGATGCGAGCCAGGAGCAGCCGTTCCTCTCGTGGCAGGTCCGCGCCAACGTCCGCCACCACGGCGGACACATCTACGTCGTAACCCCCGGCCCGGTGCGCGAGGACCACATCGCCGCCGCCTCGGTGCGCGCGGAGGCGGGCCAGGAGCTCGCCGCCGTCGAGTCTCTTCGCGAGCGTCTGCGGGCCGAGCCCGAGCTGGTCATCCTGTTCGGCGACGCGGTGAAGGGCGATGCCGTCCGCCAGTTGGTGGCCTTCGGCGATTCGCTGGGCATCCCGGTCAAATACGCCGCACTGCTCGATTATTCGAACTCGCGCGGCGCGCTCGACATGGGCCTGCTGCCAGACCTCGGCCCCGGCTACGAAGCGGCCGCCGCGCCAGGCATGACTCTCGACGAGATGCTGGATGCCGGTTCGCTCGACGCCTTGTGGGTGGTGGGCGCTAATCCACTCAGCCGCGCGAAGCTCGCCTCTCCAAACGCTTTCCTCGTGGTCCAGGATTTGTTCCTCACCGAAACCGCCAGCGAGGCCGCCGTCGTTTTCCCGGCCGCCTCGGCGTATGAAAAATCCGGCACGGTCACCAATGTCTGCGGCGAAGTGCAGCACCTGCAGGCCGCCATCAAGGTCGCCGGCACGAAGACGGATCTGGAAATTTTCGGTCTTCTCGCCCGGGAAATGGGCGCCAATCCCGGCATCTGGCAGCCGGCCAAGGTGTTCGAAGAGATCCGCGCCTCGGTGCGCGGGTATAATATCCCTTTGCCGATTCTTACCACGGGAGGGGCGGCCCAAACCGCCGCGGTCAACGGTCGCGTTCCGGGGTTCTCGCGCCCGGAACTGATCCAGTCCGCGCGGAACACGCTGTTTACCTCCGGCTCGCTCGGCCGCTACTCTTCGGCGCTCAACGCCGTGCTGGAAGCGCCGGGCGCTCTCTATCAGGGCAAGTGATGCGCACACCGGGTTGCGCAGTGTCCCGCGCCGGGGCGCGGATGACAGGAGCGTCCGCGATCGCATGAATTTTTACTTACTTACGGTGATCAAAGTCGCGCTGGTCGCTGTCGTTCTGTTGACGGCCATCGCCTACCTGCAATGGGTCGAGCGCAAGGTGCTCGCACACATCCAGCTTCGCCCCGGGCCGTATCGCGTCGGCCCGCACGGGCTGCTGCAGCCCCTGGCCGACGTCATCAAGCTGCTCACCAAGGAAGGCTTCATCCCTTCCCACGTCAGCACATTTCTCTATATCCTCGCGCCGTTCGCCGCCGTCTCGCTCGCGCTCACCACCATCTCCGTCATTCCGTTCGGCCCCGAGATCGAAGTGTTCGGCATCCATACCTGGATGCAGCTTGCCGATCTCAAGATCGGCGTGCTGTTCGTGCTGGCCATCTCGGCGGTCAGCGTCTACGGCGTCGCGCTGGCCGGCTGGGCGTCGAATAACAAGTACTCGCTGATCGGCGGGCTGCGCAGCTCCGCCCAGATGGTCAGTTACGAGCTTCCCTACGCGGTGGCCATCGCCGCCCCGCTGCTGCTGCTGAACACGCTCAGCTTCCGCGGGATCGTCGACGCGCAAAGCGGGTTCTACTTCGGCTTCATTCCGCGCTGGACCGTTTTTCAGGCCCCGTTCCCGCAGGCAATCAGCTTCCTCATCTTTCTCGCCGCCGGCTTCGCGGAAACCAATCGCATCCCTTTCGATCTGCCCGAGGCCGAAAACGAGCTCGTCGCCGGCTATCACACCGAGTACAGCAGCATGATGTTCGCGTCCTTCTTCATGGCCGAATACGCGAACATGGTGACCGTTTCGCTCGTCGCCACGCTGCTGTTTCTTGGGGGGTGGCATCCGCCGCTGCCCGCGCCCGTGGCGAACTACATTCCGGTCGTTGTCCTCGTGCTCGTCGCGGCCATCGCTTTCTACCACGGCACGCAGCCCTACCGTAAGTGGGACCGCTTCACCTTCCCCGCCGTCGGCGTCATCGCGCTCGCCATCGCCGGCCTGTTTCTCGTTCCCATCGTGCAGCCCATCCTCATGCCGCTTTTCTGGTTCGTCGCCAAGGCCGGGCTCCTGCTGTTCATCTTCATCTGGATTCGCGGAACGCTGCCCCGCTTCCGCTACGACCAACTCATGCACTTCGCCTGGACGTTCCTGTTCCCCGTGGCGATGCTCAATCTGCTGGTGACCGGCCTCCTGGTCGCGCTCTACGGGAAATAATCATGGACGCGTTTCTCTTTCTGATCCTCGCCGCGACCGCGGTGGTCTGCGCGCTAAACCTGGTCGTCCAGACCCACCCCATCTCGAGCGCGCTCTCGCTCGTCGGCGTCATGGGTTCGCTCGCCATTCTCTATCTGCTGCTCGGCGCCGAGTTCATCGCCGCCGCGCAGATGATCGTCTACGCCGGCGCGATCATGGTGCTTTTTATCTTCGTCATCATGCTGCTCAATGCCGGCGGAGAGCGGCTCACCCGCCGCGGCGCTTACGTCAAGGTCTTCGGCATCCCGCTGATGGCCCTGTTTCTCGGCGTGGTCAGCTTCGTCATTCAGGCCGCTCTGCCCCGTGGCGAGATGGTGACCTTCGGCTCGTTCACCCACGGCGGCCCCGCCGACATCGGCCGCGCCCTCTTCACCCAGTACCTGCTGCCGTTCGAAGTGGTGTCCGTGCTCATCCTCATCGCCATCCTCGGGGCGATTGTTCTTGCGCGGAAGGAGATCGACTGATGCCCACCTCCAGCGGCGTCCCGCTCAACTGGTATCTCATTCTCTCCGCCATTCTCTTTTGTCTCGGCATCGCCGGCTTCCTGTACCGGCGCAACGTAATCACCATATTCATGTCCATCGAGCTGATGCTCAACGCCGTGAATCTCAGCTTCGTGACGTTCTCCTATAAGTTCAAACAGGTCGATGGGCACATCTTCACGTTCTTCGTGATGGTCGTCGCCGCCGCCGAAGCGGCCGTGGGCCTCGCCATCATCCTGACCGTGTTCAAGAACCGCCAGACACTGCAAGTGGACGACCTCAACTCGCTGAAGAACTGATCCTACACGATGAATCTCTGGCTCATACCGATCTTTCCGCTGGCTGGCTTCCTCATCAACGGCCTGCTCGGGCGCCGGTTTTCTAAGTCCGTCATCAACGCCGTCGCCATCGGCTCGGTGGCGCTGTCCTTTCTCTGGGTGCTCAAGACGCTCTTCGCGCTCAACGGCGCCGAGACGACTTACATCGAGCATTACTACACCTGGATTCAGAGCGGCGCGCTGAACATTGGCGCCGACTTCGCCGTTGACCGCCTCACTTCCTTCATGCTGATGGTGGTAACCGGCGTCGGCCTGCTGATTCACATTTACGCGATCGGCTACATGGGGCACGAGGGCGGTTACGACCGCTTCTTCGCTTACATGAATTTGTTCATGTTCTTCATGCTGATTCTGGTGCTAGCCGAAAACTTCCTCCTGTTGTTCGTGGGTTGGGAAGGCGTGGGCCTGTGCAGTTACCTGCTCATCGGGTTTTACTTCAGCGAGGGCTACGCCACCAACGCCGGAAATAAGGCGTTCATCGTGAACCGCATCGGCGACTTCGGTTTCTCGCTGGCCATTTTCCTCGTGTTCCGCCAGTTCGGCACGCTGGATTTCTCTCGCGTCTTCGCCGCGGCGCGCACGCTGCCCGTCGAAGCCTCCGCAGGCATCGTCACCACCATCTGTCTTCTGCTCCTGTTGGGCGCCACCGGTAAGTCGGCTCAGATCCCGCTTTACGTCTGGCTGCCCGACGCCATGGCCGGCCCAACGCCCGTCTCGGCCCTTATTCACGCCGCCACCATGGTCACCGCCGGCGTCTACATGATCGCCCGGTCCTCGGCGCTGTTTCTCCATGCGCCGATCGCCATGGACACGGTCGCCGTCATCGGTCTCGCGACGGCGGTGTTCGCCGCCACCATCGGCCTTGCGCAGAACGACATCAAGAAAGTATTCGCTTATTCGACCGTCTCGCAGCTTGGCTACATGTTCCTGGGTGTCGGCGTGGGCGCTTTCTCGGCGGGTATCTTCCACCTGATGACCCACGCATTCTTCAAGGCGCTGCTGTTCCTCGGCGCGGGCAGCGTCATCCATGCGCTCGGCGGCGAGCAGGACCTGCGCCACATGGGCGGTTTGCTCAAGAAGATTCCCATCACCGCCGCGACCCTGTTCTGCGCCGGTGTCGCCATCGCCGGCCTGCCATTCACGTCCGGCGCGGCCAGCAAGGACCTGATCCTCGAAGCCGCCTACGTACACGCGCCGTGGATGTATTGGGTCGCCACGTTCACGGCCGGCCTCACCGCCTTCTATGTCTTCCGCGCGCTCTTCCTCGCCTTCTTCGGCGAATATCGCGGTCATCATCACCCGCACGAGGCGCCGTTCGTCATGTGGGGTCCGCTCGCCGTGCTCGCCGTGCTGTCGCTGGTGGGCGGCTTCCTCAACGTCCCGCATTGGCTCGAACCGATGTTCCCGATGAAGGAAGCCGAAGTCGACGCCTTGATCCGCTATTTGCCGTTCGGCGCGGGTTTCCTCGGCATCGCCATCGCCTACTACTTCTACGTCGTCAAGCCGGAGTTGCCCGAATCGCTCGCCACTTCGCTGGGCGGACTCTACAAGCTGGTTTACAACAAATACTATGTCGACGAACTGTACAACGCCGCTGTCGTCCGTCCGCTGGTCGGCGGCTCGCGGGCGGTGCTCTGGCGCGGCTTTGACGCCGGCTTGATCGACGGCGCGGTCAACGGCGTCGGCGCCCGGGCGCGCGGCGTGGGCGCCATCCTCCGGCTTATCCAATCCGGCAGCGTGCGCGGCTACGCCACCTGGGTCGTCTTCGGCTCGGTCGTCGCGCTCATCGCCATCGGCCTCGCGGGAGGCCTGCGATGAGCCTCCTCGACCTGGTCATCTTTCTCCCGCTCGCCGGTTTCCTCATCGCCATCCTGCTGCCCAACGACAGCCCGGACGGCATCCGCCGCTTCACGCTGGTCTTCTCGCTGATCGTCTTCGCCGCCTCGCTCGGCCTCATCGGCCCGTTCTGGTTCTCGAGCCCCCACGGCTGGGCGTTTGAAACCAACGCGCCCTGGATCTCGTCGCCCGCCATCCGCTATCACGTCGCCATCGACGGCATCAGCCTCTGGCTCATCCTGCTCACCACGCTGCTCACGCCGATCGCCGTGCTCTGCTCGTGGAAGTACATCGACAAGCGCGTAAAACAATTCTATGCGTTCCTGTTGTTGCTCGAATTCGGCCTGATCGGCGTCTTCGCCGCGTTCGACCTGTTCGTCTTCTACGTCTTCTGGGAAGTCTCGCTCGTGCCGATGTACTTCCTCATCGGCATCTGGGGCCACGAGCGCCGCATCTACGCCGCGGTGAAGTTCTTCCTTTACACGATGGCCGGCTCGGTGCTGATGCTCGGCGCGATCATCTATCTCTACGGCCGCGCCGGCACGTTCGACTACATGGCGATCCTCCACCAGCTCACCAGCGGCGCACTCAGCTTCAGCCGCGTCGAGGAGTTCTGGCTCTTCCTCGCCTTCTTCGCCGCCTTCGCCATCAAGGTGCCGCTGTTCCCGCTGCATACCTGGCTGCCCGACGCGCACGTCGAGGCCCCCACCGCCGGCTCGATCATGCTGGCCTCGGTCATGCTGAAAATGGGCACTTACGGACTGCTGCGCTACTGCGTGATGCTGTTCCCGCGCGCGGCGCGCGACAACGCCGGCTGGATCGCCGTGCTCGCCATCATCGGCATCGTCTACGGCGCGCTCGTCGCCATGGTGCAGCCCAACATGAAAAAGCTGGTCGCCTACTCGTCCGTGAGCCACCTCGGCTTCGTCGTGCTCGGCATCTTCTCCTTCACCCAAGCCGGCTTCGACGGCGCCGTCTATCAGATGCTCAATCACGGCATCTCCACCGGCGCCCTGTTCCTACTCGTCGGCTACCTCTATGAACGGCGCCACTCGCTCGAAATTTCGGCTTACAGCGGCGAGGCCACGCCCGCGCCGCGTCTCGCCATGGTGTTCATGGTCGCCATGCTCGCCAGCATCGGCCTGCCCGTGCTGAACAACTTCATCGGTGAGTATCTCGTGCTGCAGGGCACGGCCACCGTCAACATGCGGTGGACCTCGTTCGCCGCGCTCGGCGTCATCCTCTCGGCCTGCTACATGCTTTGGCTCTACCAGCGCGTGTTCTTCGGCAAGACGGCGGCCGGCGAGCGCCACCCGATGGTCGACTTGAGCGGCCGCGAATGGGCCGCCGCGCTGCCGCTGCTCGTCCTCATGGTCTGGATGGGAAGCTTCACGCAATCCTTCCTCCCGCCGATTTCGGCCGCCAACGCGCAAATCCTCGCCCGCAGCCAGTCGACCGTCGAAACGCAGGTCCACCGCGACGACCGCGGCCCGCGAGCGATCCTCGCGTCCCTGGAGAACCTATTCCGTGCCCGATAACTTCTTGCCCACCGGCGTCGAGTACCTTCGGTTCCTGCCGGAGACGATCCTGACCGCCTTCGGTACGCTCATCATGATTCTCGAGGGCTTCGCCGCCGGCCGCGGAAGACGCAGCAGCACTTCGGCCGGAGCATTTTCCCTTACCGCTCTCTTTCTCGCGCTTGGCGCCTCGGTCGCCGCCGGCGCCCACCCGGGCTTCGCGTTCTCGAACATGCTCGTCGTCGATGGCTTCGCCACGTTCTTCCGAATTCTGGTCATCGTCGTCGCCATCCTTACCGTGCTTTCGTCGCTGCAGTACCTCGATCGCGAAAAGGCGAACGCCGGCGAATACTTCGCCCTGATCCTGTTCTCGGTCACCGGCCAGTGCGTCATGGCGGCCGCCAACGAGCTGATCATGATCTTCATCGGCCTCGAAATTTCCTCGATCGCCACTTACGTGCTGGCCGGCTTCCTGCGCGACGACAAGCGCAACAACGAAGCCGCGATCAAGTACTTCCTGCTCGGCTCCTTCGCCACCGCGTTCCTGCTCTACGGCATCGCCTGGGTTTACGGGGTCACCGGCGCCACGAACCTCTCGCAGATCCGCTACGCGCTGCTCAGCCAGGACGTCTCGTCGAACTCGGTTCTCATCGGAGTCGCCGCGGCGCTGATGCTGGTCGGCTTCGCATTCAAAGTTTCGGCCGCGCCGTTCCAGATCTGGGCGCCCGACGTTTATCAGGGCGCGCCCGCCCCGGTGTCGGCCTTCATGTCCGCCGGCCCGAAGGCCGCCGCTTTCGCGGTCTTTCTCCGCGTCTACATGACCGCCTTCGAGCCGCTCAGCTCGCGCTGGGAGCCGTTCGTCTGGGTCTCCGCGCTGCTGACGATGATCGTGGGCAACTTCGCAGCCATCACCCAAACCAACATCAAGCGCATGCTGGCCTATAGCTCGATCGCCAACGCCGGCTATGTCATGGTCGCCATCGCGTCGCGCAGCCAGATCGGCACCGCGGCCGCGATGTTCTATCTGGCGGCCTACGCCTTCATGAACGTCGGCGCCTTCGCCGTCGTAACCCACTTCGCGCGCCAGGGCGAACGTTACGTCGACATCGACGATCTCGCGGGACTCGCCTGGAAGCAGCCCGTCACGGCCGGCCTGTTCACCGTGTTCCTGTTATCGTTCATCGGCGTCCCGCTCACCGCGGGCTTCTTCGGCAAGTTCTATATCTTCAAGGCCGCGCTAGACGGCGGCCTGACGTGGCTCGCGATCGCCGGTCTTCTCAACAGCGCCGTCGCGGCGTTCTACTACCTGCGCATACTCGTCGTGATGTACATGAAGGAGCCGGGTGAGGCCACCGCCGATCTGCAGCCCATGGCGCCCGGCATCGGCATCGCGCTATGGGGCGCGGCCATCGCAACGCTCGTCATCGGCGTGTTTCCTTCGCTGATCCTCGACTACGCCCGCGCCTCGAGCGTCCTCACCCACTAACGCCATCGCCGCCGCATGAGCGGATGCACTTGCATCCGCCGCATTTCGCCACGCTATACTCGGTGCGTCGTCTCAAGTGAAAGGAGAACCCATTCATGGGTCCAACGCACCAAGCGGCGGTGACACCGCAGAGAATCCAGCAGTTGGCGTGGGGGTACGGGCCCCCGCTGATCATCGAAGCCGCGCTTCGGCACGGCATTTTCGATGCTCTCGATGGCGCCGCGAAAACCGTGGACGAGATCGCCACCCAGGCGGGCGCTTCCGCGCGCGGCGTGCGGATCGTCATGAATGCCCTGCTCGGGCTGGAACTGTTGACCAAAGACGCCGATGGCCGTTACGGACTTACTATCGAAAGCGCGGCGTTCCTGGTGCGCGGCAGGCCGGGTTTTCTCGGCGGAGTCATCCAGCACACGAGCACACAGCTCTTGCCGAAGTGGCTGCATCTGAGCGAAGTGGTGCGAACGGGCCAGCCGGCCACGAGCGTCAACCGGGAGAAGGACGGCGCCGCGTTCTTCCACGAGTTTGTCGAAGACATCTTCCCCATGAGTTATCCGGCGGCTCAGCGTCTGGCCGAAGCTCTTGAAATCGCCGGCGCGAAGAAGCCCGTGAGGGTACTGGACCTCGCGGCCGGCTCCGGCGTCTGGGGCATCGCCCTCGCGCAGAAGTCCCCGCAAGTTACCGTCACCGCCGTGGACTGGCCCGGCGTTTTGGATGTTACTCGAAAGGTCGCGGCGCGGTTTGACCTGGCCAGCCGGTTTTCCTATGTGGCGGGCGATCTGCAGGCCGCCCCTTTCGGAAGCGGGCACGACATCGCCATACTCGGACACATCCTCCACAGCGAGGGCGAATTGCGCAGCCGCGCGCTGCTCAAAAAAACCTACGAAGCCCTTGCGCCGGGCGGCACAATCGCCATCGCGGAGTTCCTGGTGGATGAAGAACGAGCCGGCCCTCCCATGGGTCTGATCTTCGCCGTCAACATGCTGGTGAACACGGACGAGGGCGACACGTTTTCGTTCCCCGAGATCGAGGCGTGGCTGCGGGAAGCCGGATTCGAAGACCCGCGAGCGATCGACGCGCCCGGGCCTTCGCCGCTGATCCTGGCCACGAAGCCCGTTCGCTAAGCCGCCCGCCAAACCGGGGCGCGCATTCGCCCGCCGTTACGCGATCATGTCGAGCGTCGCCTGCGTCATATCTTCGGCGATGTGCGCGGCCTTCACGTTCGCCGCGTTCTCGTTCTTGGCGTCGAGCAGCGTTACCGCCTGATCGCTCAGGCTCACCGTGTCGGCCGCTTGGCCCGTACCCCATTGCGCGATCTTCTGCGCCGCACTTTGCACCCGCTGGTTCGCATCGAGTATTCCGGCCAATGCCGAAGAAATGGCGCTCATGAGTCCTGTCCTTCGCGCTCCTTATCGGCAGCCGCGGCCGACGCTTGAGCGAAAACCGCCTCCGCCATCGCGAATTTCAACTCCTCGACGTTCTGCCCCGTCACGCTCGAAATCGCGAAAAATCGCAGCCCGCGCTCCCCGGCAAGCGCCTGCACGCGCCCCACCGTCTCCTCGTCCCGCGCCGCATCGCACTTCGACGCCGCCAGGATCATCGGTTTCGCCGCCATCGTGGCGCTGAACGAAGCGAGCTCGCGCATCACCACGTCGAAATCCTCCACCGGATCGCGCCCCGTCCCATCCGACACGTCCACCAGATGCACCAGCAACCGCGTCCGCTCGACATGCCGAAGGAACTGAATGCCCAGCCCGTGCCCCTCGTGCGCGCCTTCGATCAGCCCCGGAATGTCGGCCACGACAAACGTCCGCTCACCCGCCAACGCCACGCCCAGGTTCGGCGTGAGCGTCGTGAACGGGTAATCGGCGATCTTCGGCCGCGCCGCCGAGATGCGCGAAATCAGCGTCGACTTGCCCGCGTTCGGAAACCCGACCAGCCCCACATCGGCCAGCAGTTTCAGCTCGAGCCGCAGCCGCCGCTCCTCGCCCGGCTTTCCGTCCTCGTGCTCGGTAGGCGCCTGGTGCGTCGGCGTGGCGAAATGCTGGTTCCCGCGCCCGCCGCGCCCGCCGCGCGCCACCACGAACCGGTCGCCCGGCGCGCTAAGATCGTGCAGCACGCCGCCCGTCTCCTCGTCGTACACCACCGTGCCCGGCGGCACAGGCAACTCAATGCCCTCCCCGTCGCGCCCCGTCCGGTTGCTCCCCTCGCCGTGCCGCCCGCGCTCCGCCCGATGCTCTGGGTTAAAACGGAAATGCAGCAGCGTGTTGTGATGCTCGCTCGCCACCAGCGTCACGTCGC
>VFSW01002198.1_pt1 | contig 29551 bp, 22 predicted proteins | sample 5358111 | NCBI WGS metagenome assembly VFSW01 (sample SAMN11554181, study PRJNA540505) | mine drainage metagenome | isolation source: sediment from site ElyBrook_90M | place: USA: Ely Copper Mine, Vershire, VT | collected 2017 | reverse complement strand
TGACGAACAAAAACAAACAATGACGAACAAAAACAAACAATGACGAACAAAAACAGCGGCACTCAGAATGGAAAGTCATTATGAGTCAATGATTTAGATTGAACTTATCGGTTGGTACGGCCTCGCGTTCCGTGATGGGATTGGCGATCAGCGAATGGGAAGGAGCGACCGGATCTTCTGTTCGATCTTGTTCGGGTCCACCTCTCCTCGATACACCGCCTGAATCTGGCCGTAGCGGTCGATGAGGACGGTCAGCGGCAGGCCGAGGACGCCGCCGTAGAGATCGCACAGCTTTGTGTCTGCCATGGCTACGGGGTAGTTCAACTTCAACTTGGCAGAGACGCTGCGCGCGAGGGCGGGACCGTCGTCCAGCGAGATGCCGATGACCTGTAGTCGCTGTGGGCCATACTTCCTTTGCCACGCCACAAAGCTGGGCATCTCAATCAGGCAGGAGGAGCACCAGGTGGCCCAGAAGTCGAGCAAGACGACCTTTCCCCGGTAGGCATTGAGGTCGATCATGTTGTGGTCGAGGTCCGTGCGGACAAACTCCGGCGCTTGCCGGTGCAGCAGCGAGGACGCCGCTAAAGCTGAACGCGGGACGCCCGCGGAAAGAGCGGCGGCTGCGAACAGGAGCGTCAGCGCGAGCCGACGAAGCACGAAGAAGCGCGGATGCCTTTTCCGCAGCCCTGTTGGACTGCTTTGCGCGAGGCCTCGATCAGTGGGTGCGTTCAACTGGATAGCCCTTGGCGACCCAATCGTCGCCCAGATTGTTTGGCAGATAGAGGACCTTCACGTTGGTGAAGCCCATGCCGCGCAGTTGATTGTATGCAGGGCCGACGTTGGGGCAATGGTTCCACGGACAGCAGCCACAGTAGAGGACGATGAATTTATTTTTGGGTAGCTTTGCCACGGTGTTCTGCAACTGTTGCAGTCCGTCGGGCTGCGCCGCCGCGCCGACGTACACGGAGCCGGGAATGTGGGCCTGGTTGAAGAGAAAACGGGAACCGATCTGGAGCATCAGCGGCCTGTCCGCCGCCTTGGCTTGCAGCAGACGGTTCAGCGCTTCGGGATGGATGAGCCGCGCCTGGGGGACCGAGTACGCGCTGCCTGGGCCCGACATTGGGATGTATTGCGCGGGGCATTGCGCGGGGCCAAAGAACAGAGCCAGCGTCGCCAGGCCAGAAACAATTGCCGATTGCGAGATGTGAAGCCTCTTCATTGCACTTCCTCCGCATCCAGTCTAATCCCGGTCCGCAGGGGTGGATTAAATCCGCATGACAGGGAGTGTACCGTCTTTCCTGGGCTGCTATCGTGGATGCAGTTCGGACGGGCATCCGGTCGAGAGAATTTAATTCACACCTCCTGTAACGAAGTGCAGATTGCGTGACTTTATTCCGATGAACACACCAATCCGGTGAATGCACCAATCTGGTGATTGCACCAACCGAAGGGATTGCAGCAATGACTCCACACGTCTATCGGACTTTGGGCCTCTGTCTTCTGCTGTGGGTGGGGAGAATGGCTGCGACCGCGCAAGAACCGTCCAGTCCGGGCCAGGCGCAGGCCCCGATGACGTTGCGGCAGGCGGTCGATCAGGCGCTGGGACAAAGCCCCGATGCCGCGATGGCCCACGCGGGCGATCAGGAGGCCCGGTCGGCGGCTACGCTGGTGCGCAGCAGTCTGTTGCCGCATCTCACCTTTACCGAAGACCTCTCTCGCGGAGACGACCCGGTGTATGCCTTCGGGACGCGGCTGCGGCAGCGGCAGTTCACGCAGAATGACTTTGCGCTGAACGACCTGAACCGGCCCCAGCCCGTCGGCAACTTTGCCACGCGCTTTTCGGGATCGTGGGTGGCCTTCGATTCGTTCAGAACACAGCGGGAGATCCGCCGCGCCGATCTGCTTCGCGCGAGCGCCAGCTCATCGGTCGAGGCGGTGGACCAGCAGATTGTGTTGCGCGTGGTCGAGGCGTACCAGTCGGTGCTCTATGCGGAGCGGGAGATCGCCGTGGCGCAGCATGAGCAGGAGACGGCGGCGGCGCTGTCGGCATCGGTGGACGAGCACGTCAAGGCGGGGCTTGCGGTGGAGTCCGACCGGATGTCGGCGGAGGTGAATGGGGCCGCGCGCAAAGAGGAGCTGATTGCGGCGCAGGGCGATCTGGAGCTTGCCTGGGCGGAGTTGCGCGAGGCGATGGGCGCGCCGGACCTGAAGGCGACGGAGTTGCAGCCGATCGAGCCGAAGACTTTTGCGCAGCTCTCGCTGGAAGAGGAGATGGCGACGGCGGAGAAGACGCGGCCCGATCTGAGGGCGCTGAGGCAGGGACAATCGGCGCAGGCGTCCGCGGTGGGCGCGGCGCGGTCGGAGTTTGGCCCCAGTGTGAGCGCGTATGGGAACTGGGAAGAAGACCGCGGCTCGCTGGGCACCGCGGGCGGCAATAACTGGGTGGCTGGAGTGCAGATCAGCGTCGATATTCTGCCGATTGGCAAGCGCGCGCAGCTTGCACAGGAGGTCGCCGCAAAGCGACGGACCGATGCGCAGATGAGTTCCTCGCAGCAGCAGATTCGGCTCCAGGTAAGCCGTGCGCACATTCAACGGCAGACGGCGGCGCTCATGCTGGAGACGGCGCGGGCGGCGATGGCCCAATCGGCAGAGGGGCTGCGTATTCTAAGCAATCGCTACGGCGCGGGACTGGCGACGATCACCGATCTGCTGCGGGCCGAGGACGCCGAGCGGCAGAGCGAAACGATGTACTGGAAGGCCGTCTACGGCAACGCCACGGCCTATGCCGAAGTGCTTTACGCAACGGGAACACTGACTCCCGATGCAGCGGAGGATTTGCAATGAAGAGTGTGTTGACGGGTTGTTTCCTTGCCGCTTCCGCGGTGACGTTGGTTGGATGTCATGGCGGCGAACCCGCTGCGCCAGCCGCGGTGCAGACGGTGCAGGCGCGGGTAGTCGAGAGCCGGCAACAACCGGTGCCGCAAACTCTGCGCTCCTCGGGGACGGTCCACGCGCGCGAGACGGCGACGATCTCCGCGCAGGTTGTGGGCCGCATTCAACAGGTGTTGGTGCATGAGGGAGACATGGTCCGCGCGGGCGAGACTCTGGTGGTGCTGGACGATGCGGCACTGCGCGCGTCGCTGGACCAGGCGCAGGCGGGAGTGAAGGCCGCACAGGGCGCGCAGGAGGCGGCACAGACCGACGCGAAACTGGCGGCCAGCACGCTGGACCGCTACCGGCAGTTGCAGACCGAGAAGAGCGTGAGTCCGCAGGAGATGGATGAGGTCTCGCGGCGGTCCGAGGCGGCGGCGCAACGCGTGGAGGCGCTGCGCGAACAGACCGACGCGGCGCGCGCGCAGGCGAGCGGAGCGCAGACCATGTTGGGCTATACGCGTCTGCTTGCGCCGTTTGCAGGCGTGGTGACGGCGCGACTGGCCGATCCGGGGACGCTGGCCTCGCCGGGGGTTCCGCTGTTGCAGGTGGACGAGGCCGGGGCGTTGCAACTGGACGCAACGGTGGACGAGTCCTCCATCGCCGCGATCCACAAGGGAATGAAGGTGCAGGTGGCGCTGGACGGAGCGTCGTCCGCAAACCTTTCGGGAACGGTGGCGGAGATCGATCCGTCGGCCGATCCGGCGAGCCACAGCTTTGTGGTGAAGATCGATCTGCCGTCGTCGAGCCAACTGCGCGCGGGGATGTATGGGACGGCGGAGTTTGCCAACGGCGAGCGGCAGGCGATTCTGATTCCACGCTCCGCGGTTGTGATGCGCGGATCGCTGGCCTGTGCGTACGTTCTCGATGGGCAGAGGGCCGCGCAGCTCCGTTCGCTCACGCTGGGAACGGTGCAGGGCAACCTAGTGGAGGCGCTGTCGGGCATCTCCTCGGGGGAAAAGTTGGTGGACGCGCCGTCGGACCGCGACCTTGCCGGCAAGCGCATCGAGGTCCAGCCATGAAGCAGGACCTTGGAATCGCCGGGAAGCTGGCGCACACCTTTCTCAACTCCAAACTGACGCCATTGTTCATTGTGGCATCGCTGGTCATCGGAGCGTTTGCGATTGCGGTCATTCCTCGCGAGGAGGAGCCGCAGATTCTGGTCCCCATGCTGGACATCACCACCGCGATGCCGGGCGCGTCTCCGGCGGAGGTGGAGCAGCGGGTGACGCTGCCCATCGAGACGCTGGTGCATCAGATCTCCGGCGTGGAGTATGTGTACTCTACATCCAGCCCAGGACAGAGTCTGGTGATCGTTCGCTTTCTTGTCGGCACGTCGCAGGAAGACGCGCTCATCAAGGTCTACAGCAAGCTCTATGCGAACTTCGACCGGATGCCGCCGGGGGTCTCGCAGCCGCTGATCAAGGCCCGCTCGATCGACGATGTGCCGATCCTTGCCCTGACGTTGTGGGGCGCGCACTACGACGGCTATCAACTGCGCGGCATTGCGGCGGAGATGCAGCACACGTTCGCGCAGATATCCGACGTATCGGAGACGACGCTGATCGGCGGGCTGCCGCGCACGCTGCGGGTTCTGCTCAGCACCGAGAAGCTGAACGCTTACGGTCTGTCGCCGATGGCTATCGTGGGGCATCTGCAAGCCGCGAACGCAACCGTGCAGGCGGGGAACTTCTCCGAGAACAACGAGGAAGTCCGCGTCGATGCGGGCAATATCTTTACCGGTCGCGAAGATTTAGAAGCAGTCGTAGTGGGCGTGGTGCGCGGGCAGCCAGTGTACCTGCGCGACGTTGCCGAAAAGATCGTCGACGGCCCCGCCGACCCGACGAACTATGTGGTCTTCGGTACGACGAACGCGGGTGGATCGGTACCGCGGCAGTATCCGGCGGTGACCATCACCGTGGCCAAGCGCAAGGGCACCAACGCGACGAACATTGCCAACGCCGTGCTGGCGAGCGTCCACCGGATGCAGGGGGTGACCATCCCCAGCGACGTGACGGTGACGACCACGCGCAACTACGGCGAGACGGCGAAGAACAAATCGGACGAACTGCTGGAACATCTTCTGCTGGCGACGCTGTCGGTGACGTTTCTGGTTGCGCTCTTCCTGGGCTGGCGAGAGTCGGGCGTGGTGCTGCTGGCCATTCCGGTGACGCTGGCGCTCACGATGTCGGTCTTCTACCTTCTTGGCTACACCATCAACCGCGTCACGCTCTTCGCGTTGATCTTCAGCATCGGCATTCTTGTCGACGACGCGATTGTGGTGGTTGAAAATATCGTGCGGCACTTTCGTCTGCCGGAGAACCGGGAGCGCCCATGCAGCGATGTCGCGGTGGAGGCCGTGGCCGAGGTGGGCAATCCCACCATTCTGGCCACCTTCGCGGTGATTGCGGCGGTCCTGCCGATGGCCTTCGTGCGCGGCCTGATGGGACCGTACATGCGTCCCATTCCGGTGGGGTCTTCGGCGGCGATGCTCTTCTCGTTGCTGGTTGCGTTCGTGGTCTCGCCGTGGGCCGCGATCCGTCTGCTTGGAAAGCATCTGAGCGGGGCGAGGATACTGGAGCCGGAGACGGAGAACTGGCGCACCCGGCTGTACCGCCGCATCATGACGCCGCTGGTGCGCTCGGCGCGCAATCGCGGATTCTTTTTAATCGCAGTGATTGTGCTGCTGCTGATCTCCGTGGCGCTGGTTCCGCTGGGATTGGTGCGGGTGAAGATGCTGCCCTTCGACAACAAGAGCGAGCTGCAAGTCGTCGTCAATATGCCCGACGGGACGCCTCTGGAGCAGACGGCACGCGTCGCACAGGCCCTGGGCGACGAGCTTGCGCGGCAGCCGGACGTGCTCAACTACCAGACTTATAGCGGAACCTCCGGCCCGTACAACTTCAACGGTCTGGTGCGCCACTACTATATGCGTCGCCAGCCGAATCAGGCCGACATTCAGGTGAACCTGCTGCCGGCAGACCAGCGCAGCGTGCAGAGTCATGCGATTGCCAAGCGGCTGCGTCCATTGCTGGATGCCATCGGCGGGCAGTACGGCGCGCGCATCCAGGTCAGCGAGGTCCCGCCCGGCCCTCCGGTGATTCAGACGCTGGTGGCGGAGGTATACGGTCCCGACCTGGCCGGCCAGACTCAGGTCGCACAGCAGATCAAGTCGATCTTTCAAAGCACGGCGGGCGTTGTGGACACCGACTGGTACGTCGAAGATCCGCAGCCGCGTCTGGCGATGCGCGTCGATGAGGTGAAGGCGGCGCAGCATGGCATTGCGGTCTCCGATGTGACCCACGCGCTGGCGCTTGCGCTCTCCGGCACTCAGGCCGGTCTGGTACACGATCAAACGTCTCGCGAGCCTGTACCCGCAATTGTCGAACTCGACCGCGCGGACCGCTCCTCCGAGCAGGGCTTGGAGAGCATCCGCCTGCCCGGCGCGGACGGCACGATGGTCTCTCTGCGCGAGCTGGTGAGTGTCGAACACACCACGATCCAGCCCAGCATCTATCACAAGAACCTGCGCCGCGTGGTGTATGTCACGGGAGACGTGGCTGGAGCGGAGGAGAGTCCGGTCTACGCGATCCTGAAGATGAACAAGGCCCTGGACCGCCTGACGCTGCCGGATGGATATAAGCTGGCGCGGTATAACTCGACGATGCCAGATTCGACCGACCACTACTCGATGAAGTGGGACGGCGAGTGGCAGATCACCATCGAGGTCTTCCGCGATCTGGGGCTTGCCTTCGCCGCGGTGCTGGTGCTCATCTATGTGCTTGTGGTGGGCTGGTTCCGATCCTTCATCGTCCCGCTGATTATCATGGCACCGATTCCGCTGACGCTGGTGGGCATCCTGCCCGCCCACGCGATTCTGGGCGCATTCTTCACCGCGACCTCGATGATCGGCTTCATCGCGGGCGCGGGAATCATTGTGCGCAATTCGATTATTCTGGTCGACTTCATCGAGCTGCGCCGACGGCAGGGGATGCCGCTGGCCGAGGCGGTGATCGACGCCGGAGCGGTGCGCTTCCGGCCCATGCTGTTGACTGCTGCGGCCGTCGTCGTCGGCGCCAGCGTGATCCTCTCCGACCCCATCTTTCAGGGGCTTGCGCTCTCGCTGATCGCGGGGGCCGTTGCTTCAACCTTCCTCTCGTGGCCGACCATTCCAGTGCTGTACTACATGGTCCACTCGCGGGGTGAATCCGAAATCACCTGTGAATCCGAAGCCCAACAAGGAGAACCCCAATGACAGTTGAACGCGGTCTACGCCTGCTGGCAGGCATTGTCGTGCTGCTATCGCTTGCACTCGCCCACTTCGTTTCGCCGCACTGGCTGTGGCTGACGGCATTCGTCGGACTGAATCTACTGCAATCGGCGTTCACCAACTGGTGTCCAGCGATGGCGGTCTTCCGCGCCATGGGGATGAAAGACGCGGACAATTCCGGCTGTTGTTCCGACCAGTGAGGTAGAGATGAACGAACGTTGGTTCAACGCTTCACTGGCGCATCGGCTGGACGATCCCGCGCGCAGAGCATGGCTTCCGCCAGCGGAGGTGCTGGCAGCTCTGGCCCTACGCTCCGGCGAGACCATCGCCGATGTGGGTGCGGGCACGGGATACTTCTGCTTGCCGCTGGCGCAGGCGGTTGGCCCGCACGGCAAGGTCTACGCGGTGGATGCGCAGGAGGAGATGCTCTCGCTGCTGCGGCAAAAGTTGGACGAGGCCGCAATGGTCAACGTCGAACTGGTGCCTGCGGAGGCCGACAACACGGGTCTGCCGACCTCCAGTTGCGAACACTTCTTCATGGCGAATGTATGGCATGAGTTCGACGACCGCGCCGCCGTCCTGCGAGAGGCCGCGCGTGTTCTCAAGCTGGGAGGAAGGATCGCTGTCCTCGATTGGCGACCCGATGTAGAGCCGCTGGCAGGGCCGCCTCTGGACCACCGCCTGACTTCGTCCAGTGCGGTTGAGGAGTTGCGCTCCGCCGGATTTCAGGCGCTCTCCACAATCAACGTCGGCCTCTACTCGTGGCTGGTTCGAGGAGGGAGGGTGCGATGACGCAGCGGAAGGGTGCAACCCGCTCTTGCAATCCTCGCCAAAGCCACGGCGAACGGCTCAAGGACGAAGTCTATCGCCAGATGTTCCGCCTGGAGGCAAGCCGTCCCGGTGCCGACCTGGATCTCGCGCTTACTTTGCTGCGCGGATGGCTCGCGTCAGACTCCGAGCCGGATGTCTGTGCCGCGCGCGCGTGGCTCAAGAAGATCTGCCCGGTCTGCCTGTACCTGATCGAAACCAGACAGCAGGCGAGGGAAGCGACCCAGCAGGCGGACGCGACGGGGCAGCAGTCCGTCCAGTAATCGCAGGGTTGTTGCAGATGTGCAGCGAGGGGGAAACACTTCGGGAAGAGCAACAGCCGGGGGCACCTTTGGACTGCGGTGGGGCAGACTATACTGGGCTTGACTGTGAGAACTTTACTCGATGCGAACCGAACTGATTCAAGCGACCGACCTCCTGCGCCGCAACACTCCCGAAGCCGTCGACGAGGCCATCGGCCTGTTGCAGAACACGGTCTACTCCTTCAGCATGAAGGTCTGCGGACACCCTCAAGACGCGGAAGACACCATGCAGGAGGTGCTCTACCGTTCGCTGGGGCATCTGGCAAAGATTCAGGACCCGCAGGCGCTCGCGGTCTGGCTCTACACCGTAACCAGGAACCGCTGTTGGCGGATGCGCCGCAAAGGGGCCTCTGCACCCAAACACATTCTGTCGTTGGATGAGCTGATGCCGGACGAGGCAGAGTTGGGGCGCCTGTTGCAGGATGCCGCCATCGGCCCCGAGGAGAATCTACTCCATGCCGAACAGCACTCCCTGCTGCACCAGGCGGTCTTGCGCATCCCCACGCCGCAGCGCATCGTTCTTGTGCTGCACGACATGGAGGACCTGAGCACGGAACAGGTGGCGCAGGTCCTCGGTTTGCAACCTGGGACCGTCAGAGTCCGCCTCCATCGAGCGCGCCTGTGTGTCCGCAAAGAGATGAGCAGAACTCTGGACGATGCGGCGGAGCAGGGAAGTCGCAGCAATCCGATCGGAGAGGGAGCGGCACCGAAGCGATCCAAGGAAGGCCAGGCCAAAGGGGAAGGCCAGGCCAAAGGCGTGCGACGCCCCGCGGAGTGCCACGATTTATTTTTGAATCTCTCCGAATATTTAGACGGTCGGGTCGAACCGCAATCCTGCGAGGAGATGCGCGGGCACATTGAAGCGTGTCCCGCCTGCGTCGCCTTCCTGCGCGACCTGCGCCTTGCCATCGACCGCTGTCGTGCGCTGGAGGTCGCCTGCGACCCCGCCGTTGCGTCGCGTCTGCGTTCCGTTCTAACTCAGGAGTATCTGCGCCTGCTGGGGGCCTCCGGCACGGGAAAAATGTCCGCAGTGCTGTAACGAAATTCCGGTCGTGTGTCTTTGTTCTATCGAGAGGTGAAGTATTCATGGAAGTGACCGTCAAACATCTTGACCGTGTGAAGTTCTCCATCCAGGCGCGTTCACACACAATCCTTTGCGACCAGCCAGTCGAGAACGGCGGTGAAGATTCCGGCATGACGCCGCCGGAGTTTCTGCTCGCTTCGCTGGGTTCCTGCGCCGCCTTCTATGCGGTGCAGTATCTGAAGACCCGCATGCTGGCGGAGAGCGGTGTCGAGGTCTCTGTGACCGCCGACAAACTGACCCAGCCCACGCGCATCGGCAACTTTTGCGTTCACGTCGCGTGCCCGGTTGTCCTCACGGAAGAACAGACCGAGGGCCTCATGCGCTCCGTGCATCACTGCCTGGTCCACAACACGCTGCTGTCGCCATCGGAGATCCATGTGGAGCTGACTACGCGTTAGGACAGGGGCCTTGTACTGTGCGCTCGTTCTAGTGTTTTGGGCCTGAAGCGACTGTTATGACAGGGCATTTCGACTTGATAATAATGGGGAATATTCCCGACGTTCTATTATTCATTCCGAGGTGCTTGTTTTTATGCAAGCCGACGACCAACAGGTCGATCTCTCGCTCCTGAATGTGCTTCAGGATGTTCGTCTGCGGATTTCCCACACTGACGTAGGTATTTGGCTTGCATATTTCGTCAACGTCCTGTGGCAGGACCGATTTGATGGCACCGTAAAAATGGTGTTGGATTTTATATATTTGCTCTGGGCTGTCTATATCGCTGGAATGAACGACGTTCACGACATCGAGTTCCGCGGCGAAGGCGTCTGCGAGAGCGACGGCAAGCGGCGCGGCACGGGCGGCTTCTGGGGTGCAGTCGGTTGCATAGAGGACTCTTCGGATATTCAAAATCCCCGCGTGGGGTATGCTCCTCTTGTCGCCGACTGTCAGAACGGGGCCGGTGGAGTGACTGAGTATTCCTTCGGCGATGGAGCCGAGAAAATAGCGGTCGAGCAAGCCTCGTCCGTGGGTTCCGAGAACAGTCAGCGCCGGGTCTCTGCGCTGCGCCAGCTCGTCGACCACGAAGCAGGGGTCTCCTTCCAGCAGTACGGCCTCTGTCGTCCCTTTGCCAGAGGGAAGCGTATGAGCCGCCAGCGTCAGGTCGCGGTTCAGCTCGATTCTCTGCCGACTGCCTAGCGGCCTCTCGGCTTCTACTTCCAACGCCGCCTGAGACAGTATGAATGCATGTGTCACAACAAGCTTGGCGGAGAAGCGCATTGCGATGGCCGAGGCGTAGAGGCCGGCGTTGTGCGATGCGGATGAAAAATCCGTGGCAAAAATGACAGTGTCCAACTGGATCGCCGGGTTCTTCCCGATCATAGTCATTCGTGTTCTCCGACCGGGAAGGCATGTCGCTGCGTGTTTGCAATCATGGCTGCTCTTCCGTCTGAATGTAGATGGCTGAATCGGCGGTGCGATGCTGAAAGTCAGCATTGACATCGCCGGTTGTAACTTGTGTTGGTTGAAGTATAGTCCGACTCGGTTCAACTACTGAGTTAAGTGCGGGAGCGTGTCTTGCAGTGCAATATCCGACACGCCGACCGGTGGTTTCTGCGACTGTCTCTCTCGATGTCTTATGGTTGCGATCCGCTCTGGAAGCGCAGGGTTGCGAGGTCGGCTTCGAAGTCGAAGCGTGCGTTTACTTCGGCTATCTGCGCTTGCGTCTGTTGCAACTGTGCCATGCTCAGCTCGACGATGGAACTCAACCCCAGGCGATACCGCGTGTCGGCGAGATCGAGTGCGGTGTTGGCCTCATCCAGAAGCTGGGCGGTCACGGTCATCCTCTGCTGCGCTGTGTTCATGGTGAGCCATGCGGTCCGGACATCGCGCACGATGCGGTCCACCAGGACGCGGCTCTGTTGGTCGGAAGCCTTCGCCCGGAGGTCGGCTTCGCTGGCTTGTGCATGGAACTTGAAGCCATTGAAGACGGGAATGCCGATGTTCACTCCGGCTGCTCCGTACCAGTTCTGGTTGAAGTACTGGTCCGAGCCGACGGGCGTTGCGCCGACCACGCCCAACCCGGAGATGGTTGGCAAAAGCTGGTCGTGTTGCGCGCGGGCGAAGCGCAGGTCGGCGTCGTGGTTCAGTTTGAGGGCGAGAAGATCGGGCCGTTGTTGCATGGCGAGAGCGATGACGGCATCGACCGAAGAGGCCACCGGCGCAGGAGGCGTTGGGTCGTCGACGAGACGGTACTGGGTGTCGACTGTGGTTCCGAGCACCTCATTCAGGCCAGCCATTGCGGTGTCGAACTGGTTTTGTGCGTCGAGGTCCAGCAACTTTGCCTGCGAGAGGTTGACTTGTGCGAAGCTCTGATCGAGGGTGGATTTCAGCTTGCTGCGAGTGAGCGCATCGACTTGGTCGGCGACCGACTGGCGGGCGTTGACGGTGCTCTGCGCAACCTGTAGCGTGGCCTGCGCCTCCAGCGCGCGGTAGAACGCGAAGTCCGCGGCCAGCACAATGTCCTCGCGGGTCGCTTGATCGTTCTGTGCGGCCGCCTTGGCCTGCAACGAAGAGGAGGCGACGAGGTTGTGTGTGCGGCCAAAGTCGGTAATCAACTGGTTGAGTTCCACTCCGGCACCCACATGGTAGAGCAGTCGAGAGGCGTCCAGCGACCCTGACGAGAGGCGACTGGCCTCCTCGGCGTCCACGCCGGTCAGGTTGGCATTGAGGGTTGGCAACTCCGCCGAGCGGGTCTCGCGGACGACCTGCTTCTGTGCCAGCGAGAGCAGCGTTGAGACGCTGATCCGGGGGTTGTTCTTCAGCGCCAACTGCTCCGCTTGTTGACGGCTGAGACTCTCCGTCGGCGCTCCGGCTTCCGCAACATTGGCCGGAACGGTTTGCATCGGCGGTTGCGCCTGGACCTTGGGCGCGGCGGGCAGGGCCGACGGATTCATCTGGGCGTTCAACGCGAGAGATCCAGCTACGATCCAAGCGACGGCGATTGAGACTGCGTTGTTCTTACGCATGGGGCACTCCTGCGTCTTCCGCTTCCACTTCCTTGCGATGCACCAGCAGATAGGCTGCCGGCACCAGAAAAACAGTTACGGCAGTCGAGGCGATCAGGCCGCCGAGAATCGACCGTGCCAGCGAGGCATACTGCTCGCTGCCCGGCTCCAGGGCGAGTGCCATTGGGATCAGCCCCAGTACGGTTGCCAGCGAAGTCATCAGGATCGGTCGCAGGCGCATGGAGCAGGAGTCGGCGACCGCCTTGCGAATCGTCAGGCCGGTTGCCCGCTGGGTCCCGGTGAATTCGACGATCAGGATGCTGTTGGAGACTGCGATGCCAGCCATCATAATGATCCCCATGAGCGACATGACGTTGAGCGTAGTGCCTGTCGCAAGCAGTACGAGGATGACTCCCGCAAGACCTGGCGGAACGGCCAGCAGGATGATAAACGGATCGGAGAAGGACGCGAACTGCGCCATCAGGATCAAGTAGACGAGGACCACGGCGAGCAGGAAGCCGAAGCCGAAGCTCTTGAAGGAGGACTGCATATCGGAGACTGCGCCGCCGACATCGACGGTCAGATTGCGGGGCCGCGACATTCCGGCAAGCACCTGGTTGACGCTGTCGCTGATTGTCGAAAGGTCCTCCTTCTTCGGCATGACATATATATCGAAGCTGCGGCGCAACTGATAGTGGTCGACCTCGGTGGGAGTGTCGATCTGCCGGATGCTAGCGAGCGACTCAAGCGGCGTGGTGTGCGCGGCACCCGGCGCCCGCAGAGGAATCTGCTTGAAATCGGTCAGTGTCTTGATGCTGTTGTCCGGGTACTGCACGCTGAGGAAGTAGTTGTTGCCGGTCTTTGGATCGACCCAGAAACTTGGGGCGATCATCGTGTCCGACGTAAGCGCCGTGATGACGTTGTCGATCGCGGATTGTGGAGAGATGCCAAGCAAAGCGGCATGTTCTCGATTGATGTCCAATTCAAGTCCCGGATAATTCAGATCCTGGGGGACCAGCACGTCGCTGACCGCTGGCAGGGCCCTGAGCTTGGTAGCGACCTGTTGCGCAAAGGCGTAGTCCTGATCGAGGTCGTTTCCGGCGACGCGGATGTCGATCGGCGCGGGCTGCCCTTGATTGACCACGGAATCGACCAGGCCACCCGTCTGGAAGTAGGTGTTTACCTCGGGGAAGTCGGTTGCAAACTTCTCTCTGAGTCGCTGCATGTAGACGAAGCTGCTGGTCTTGTGGTCCTCCTTGAGGCTGACCTGGATGAAGGCCGTGTTCATGCCGGAGTTGCTGGTGTAGATGGCCGAGAGATCCGGGGTGATGCCGATATTCGAGACGACCATGTTCCTGTCGCCCGGGGCGACAACCTCTTGTATCTCCTGCTCCATCTTTGCCACATACTGATCGGCGATCTCAATTCGCGTACCTGGCGGGACCTTCACATCGACCACGAACTGTCCTGGGTCCGTGCGCGGAAAGAACGCCTTACCGACGAAGGGATACAGCGAGCAACAGAGCACAACGCCAACCACTGTGCCGAGCACAATCACGCCGGGTCTTCTGAGCGAGAAGGCAACGCCTTGATTGTAGGCAAACAGGAGCCTTTGGAACTGCTCGTTGAACTTGTCCACGATCCGTCTGAAAAAATTCGTTGAGGCAGTCGGATGTGGTTCCTCGACACTCTCCGAATTATCCTTCTGTGTGCTGTGGGATGCATCGAACTGTATGAACTTTGCACAGAACAGTGGCACGACGGTCATCGCAACGATATAAGACGCAAACAGAGCCAGCACAACCGCCAGAGCCAGCGCGGTGAAGAGATACTTGCTGACACCGACCAGCAGAATCACCGGAAAGAAGACGATGCTGGTGCTGCAGGTTGCGGCCAGAACCGCCAACTGGACCTCTTTGCCTCCGACTTCGGAGGCCGTGACCGGATCTTCCCCCATCTCCATGTGGCGGAAGATGTTCTCCAGCACGACAACCGAATTGTCGATCAGGCGCGAGAGCGCCAGCGCAAGGCCACCGAGGACCATTGTGTTGATGGTGCTGGCCCCCATATCGAGCGCAATGAACGTGGCAAGGCAGGAGATGGGGATCGAGAGCAGCACGCTGATCGTTGCGCGGAAGTTGCCCAGGAAGAGCAGGATCATCAGGGCCGTGAGCACCAGTCCCATCGTTCCCTCGTTGAGCACGTTCTTTACCGCCAGCTTTACGAATGCAGACTGGTCGAACACCACGGCTGTCCTCAGAGATTTGGGGATGTCCACCAGGTGTTTTACGGCATCTCGAATTCCGTTCACAATGCTGATTGTGTTCGATCCGCCGCCCTGTTTGAGGATGGGGAGGTAGACGGAGTGCTGTCCGTCGACGCGGACGATGTTGTACTGGAGTTGACCGGAGTCGACTGCCTTGCCGACATCGCCGACCATGACCGACTCCCCGACATGGTCCTGCTTGTCGGTCTTGATCGGCATGGCGTTGATCTCGTCGACCACGGGGACCTGACTGTTGGCGTAGATGTTGTAGTCGGTCGGGCCGATGCGGACATCGCCGGCTGGAAGGATCAGGTTGGAGGCATTCACCGAACGCACAACGTCCATCACGGAGAGCTGGTGCGCCTCCAGTTTCACCGGGTCGACGTAGACCTGAATCTGTCGGTATTTGCCGCCGTACGGCTGTGGCACCGATGCGCCGGGGACGTTGGCAATCTGGTTGCGCACCTCGAACTGGGCAAGGTCCTTGAGCTGCGTCTGGTTGAGGCCCTGTCCTTCGAGCGTGACCAGGCAGACGGGCAGGTTGGAGGCGTCGAACTTCAGCACCACCGGCGGCAGGGTCCCCGGCGGAAGACGACGCAGGTTGGCCATCGCAAGGTTGGAGATGTTGCTGACCGCGGCGTTGGCATCCGTGCCCGGCTGAAAGTAGATCTTAATCAGGCTGACCCCGGTCAGCGAGCGCGACTCGATGTGGTTGATCCCGCTGCCCAGGGTGAAGAAGCGCTCGTAACTGTCCGTAATGTCCGCCTCGATCTGCTCGGGCGGCATCCCGGAATAGAAGGTGGCGACCACGACGACCGGGATATTGATGTCGGGAAACAGATCGACCGGCATCCGCGCCACCGTGGAGACCCCAACCACAACGATCATCAGGCAGAACATCAGAATGAAGAAGGGATACTTGATTGCGAAGGAGGACATTAGTTGCTCTCCTCCTGCGCCGCGGTGGGAATATAGGCCGGATGCGGCGAGACCTCCTCACCCTCCTGATAGTCGGTCTGGCCAGAGGCAATCACGGTCTCGCCAACCTTCAGTCCGCTGGTAATTTCAACCCGGTTCGCAGTCTGGATCCCAAGGGTCACAATGCGCTTCTCGACATGGTGTGTCGCGTTCACCACCAGTACATAGGGCAGGTTGCTGCTCTGCACAACGGCCTGCACTGGCAATATCAGCGTATCGTCCCTTTTTTGCAGTTGAATATGGGTCTCCGCATACATTCCCGGGCTGAGAGACAGGTCTGGATTTGGGACATCGACCTCGGTGAGCATGGTGCGGGTATTGGTGTCCAGCGCGCGGGTGAAGCGGATGACCTTGCCGATAAAGGTGCGTCCGGTCGCACTGACCGTCACCTGCACGTCGCCGCCGATGTGGATGTAGGGGACGTCGCTCTCCGGCACGGGCATCCGCAGCCGCAGGAGGTCGCTCTGCGCCACTTGCACCACTGGAAGCGTCTGCGTGTTGGAGTCCTGACCGGCCTGGATCAGCGAGCCAACATCGGAGTAGCGCATGGTCACCACGCCGTTAAACGGCGCGACGATCTGCTCGTAATCGGTGAGCGTCTGATAGCGGTGACTGGTCGCCTTGGAGACTCCGAGTTGCTGCTGCATGGCATCGAGCGCGGCCTTCGCAACCCCGATCTGGGCCGCGGCCTGTTGGTCCTTGGCCTGCGCGTCGTCCAGCTCCTGCTGGGCGATCAGCCCTGGCCTCTCCTTGGAAGCCGCTGCCAGACGCGTGTAATCGAGGTGGAGCGCGGTGTATGTTGCCTGTGCGCTGACAACCTCACTCTGTGCGCGGACGATGTCCGACTGGGTATGGCGGACGTCTGCCTGGGCCCCCGTCAGTTGGTCCTGTAGTTCGGGTACCTCGAGCACGGCCAGGACTTCGCCCTGGTGTACAAGGTCGCCGATGTCTACCTTGATCCAGCGGATATAGCCGGAGACCTTGGCATGGAGATCGACCTGTTGATAGGGCAGGAACTGACCGGCAACGATCAGGGAGCTGGCGATCGGGCCGTGGGTCACATCGACCACCGCCGCCGCCCTGGCAACCTCCGGAGGAGGCGTGCTCTTGTGCAAGAAGAAAAACAGCGCGGAGACTGCAAGGACAAGAACGATGACTGCCGCGATCCAGAAACTGGGTTTACGACCCGTGACCGCAACCGGTGGGACGGTTTGCTGCTGATTCATCTTTCACTCCAAAAGACCCAGGAGAACAGGTCTATATAGCACCGAATATAGGTGCATTTCACCAACGACGGCAAGGACTGCCTCGCAGAATGAGTTAGGGAAGGGCTGAACAAGTCTTCAACATTCTTTCGGAGGCTAAACCCTGCCCGTTTCAAAGATGTGAACTGGTTCAGAGACCCTTTAGGCGAAAACTGGAGGGGGGCGGCGCATTCGGTCTGGGCCGTGCAGATTGTACCGGCCAGCGATGTCTGGTCCAGTCTTGGATTGGCGCGAGTTGGCAGGCGGAACGGAGTTGCTCTGCATCGAGACGGCAAAGTCAACGAAGTGCAGCACCTCTACGGTGAAACGGGGTTGGTCCCGATCTTCCGCCGAGGCGACAACGTGAGAGGAGCCTCTCTCGGTCGATAACTTTGCCATGAAACTGGTCAAGGCAGAGTTGCCTGGATCGCTGGAATAGAGCGAGACCTTCGCCTGCACTCCCCAACTGAAGATGGCAACTGCCAGAAACAGAAGAGCACATTCAAGAGCCAGCGGGACATTCGGGTTGCGCCTTTTGAACATCCTCTTCCCTCGTATGAAACAGGCCCTGTGGAAGAGTGTACCAAAGACCGGAAGAAAAAAGTACAGCCTGTGGAACCCTGCTTGCAACTTCTGTCCACTGCGCGGCTGGCGATGATGCCGACTGTAGACGCGACCATCAACCGGTTCGCGCTGCTGTCATGGTTCCCGACAATTTCGACCGCATAAACTCCACTTGCGACCCCTTCACACCTAACACAAAGCCGTTCTTTTTGAGTCTTTCCAGTGCAATTGTCTGCTTTATATCCTGGGTATATCATTCCACTCATGTCCAGTGGGTTTCGTTTCCTCGTTCTGCTTCCTTTGACTGTTCTGCTCGGCTGCGGCTCGTCCGCCAGCCCATCCAGCACGACCGCCGCAACCGCGTATAACTTCAACGGAACCTGGGCGGGGGTGTACACCTCCGGCGCGCCGCTCTCCATGCCGTTTACCAATTTCAGCGGAGCGCTTCAGGCCTCCAGTAGCGGCGCTGTCACCGGAACGTTGACTCTGTCCGCGCCTTACAACAGTGCGAGTAATCCCAACCTCTGCTCGGCGAACGGCACACCCCTCACCGTGACCGGCACACTGGACGACACCCACGACCTTGTCCTGAACTTCCCGGTCGCCGGTGGCACGGGTACCCTGACTGCGACCCTCGGCGACGATCCCGCAACGTCCGTCGTCGGCTCCTGGCAAATTGTGGGAGGCACCTGTGCCATGTCCTTGACCACGATGAAAATCAGCGGCACCCCCACCTCTCCCACTGTTGCCAGCACACCGGTCCCGCCCACCGCGAACCTCTCTGGCAACTGGGCTGTAGTGGTCAATGCAAATGTCACCAGCCCCGACCCGGTTATCGGGTTCAGCGGCGCGCTGGGGTTCTCCAACGGATCGGTCACTGGGGTTTTAACCGAAACTCTCAACGCCGCCACCTCTTTCTGTAGACAGATCGTTGGCACTCCCGCGGCGGCGGCTGTCAGCGGGACATTCGACGCCAACAACAACCTCACCCTGACCCTGCCGATTGCGGGGGGCACGGCCACCATTACCGCGACGCTTGGCTCCAATCCTCAGACTCTGGCGGACGGCAGCTTCCAGATCGACGGTGGGTCCTGCGACATGAACGCAGTCCCGATGACCATCGCGCAGTACGCCCCACTCACAGGGACTTACACAGGAACCTTCAGTGTTGCAGGGCTGGGGAACGTTCCGACCGCAGGCAGCAATGTCGCGGTCACCGCAGTCCTCACCCAGTCGCCCACAGCGAACGTCAGCGGACAGTATCCCGTTATCGGCACTGTTAGCGTGACCGGGGCGGACTGCACCGAAAGCGTTTCCCTCGCCGGTACGACCGTCGCGGGAAACAGTTTAGTCTCCCCGAGCAGCCCATCTTTGGCGGGCATGTTCGGCCCCACAGCCGCCACGGTCTACTCCGCATCCTATAGCAGCACCAACTGTCCCGCTCTTTACCAGGGAACTCTCACCCGTCAGTAGCACCACTTCCGACCCGGGTCCGCGCCCGACCCGCAGCCGCTCTTCTGAGCGGCAGAATGCTTTGCGGAAAAACGAATCCCCACGCATGGCCCGCCCCTCTATATCCTAAGAGGGAAGCATCCGTCTGAAGCTCGCCCCCTCAACGAAGGAGTCTTCCGCCGCGCATGAGCGCAACCGACACATCTCTTCCCGACCTCTCCGCCGAGGTTGATGCTGGCGTCAATCCGTGGCTCATCGCCATGGCGGTGATGCTGGCCACCTTCATGGAGGTGCTGGACACCTCGATCGCCTCGGTGGCTCTGCCCTACATCGCAGGATCGCTCTCCGCCACCACGGACGAGGCCACCTGGGTACTGACCAGCTATCTGGTGGCCAACGCCATCGTCCTGCCCGCCAGCAACTGGTGCTCGCTGCGCTTCGGGCGCAAGCGCTTCCTGATGTCCTGCGTCGCCCTCTTTACGGCGGCCAGCTTCGCCTGCGGAGCGGCCCCCTCGCTGGCCTTCATCCTGGTCGCACGCGTCATCCAGGGCGCAGGCGGCGGAGCGCTACAGCCAATCTCGCAGGCCATCCTGCTGGAATCCTTTCCGCCGCGCAAGCGGGGAGCGGCAATGGCCGTCTTCGCCTTCGGGGTGGTGGTCGCTCCTGTGCTCGGCCCCACCCTCGGCGGCTGGCTCACCGACACCTACTCCTGGCGCTACGCCTTCTACATCAACATTCCCATCGGCCTGCTCGCGCTCTACATGATCAACCGTTTCATCAAGGACCCGCACTACATCCGAGACGCCCGCGTCCCGGCCTTCGACAACATCGGGTTCGGAGCGCTGGTGATATGGACTGGCCTGCTCCAGATCATGCTCGACAAGGGCCAGGAGGACGACTGGTTCGGCGCACTCTGGATTCGCTGGGTCTTCTTCTTCCTCATCACAAGCTTCGCCCTCTTCGCATGGCACTCCTGGCACTCGCACGAGCCGATGGTCGATCTCAAACTGCTGAAGAACCGCAACTTCGGCATCGGCTGCCTGCTCATCTTCCTCTTCGGGATCGCCATCTATTCCACAATCGTGCTGCTGCCGCTCTTCTATCAGGAGTTGCTGGGATACACCGCCTTTACCGCTGGCCTGGTGGTCGCACCGCGCGGCATTGGGGCCATCTGCGGGATGCCGGTCATCGGCTACCTCTCCAATAAAGTCGATCCGCGTTACCTGCTCAGCTTCGGGTTCGGCATCTTCGGCCTCACCACGCTCTACTTTGGCAACGTCACGCTGGGCATCTCTCCCACTACGCTGCTGGTCCCCATCCTCATCACCGGGTTCGGCCTCTCCTTCGTCTTTGTGCCCATCTCGATTGCCGCCTACGGAACCCTGCGCAACGAGCAGATGGGCAGCGCCAGCGGACTCTTCAACCTGATGCGCAACGTGGGCGGCTCCATCGGCATCTCGCTCGCCTCGACCCTGCTCACCCGCCACAGCGCCGCCCACCAGAACGAGATTCTCAACAGCGTCCCGCTCTCCGGCCAGCAGTTCCAGAACTCGCTGGCTGGCGCGCGCCACTCCCTCAGCGGCCCCTTCGGTCCGGCCAACACACTGCATCCCGCCCAGTCGCTGCTCTACAACGAACTCGGCCGTCAGGCCCGCCTCTGGGCCTTCGTCGATGTCTTCCGCTGGCTCTGCCTGCTCAGCATCCTCTGCCTCGGGGTCGCCTGGCTCTTCAAAAAAGTCCAGCCCGGCCATCCTCCACCCGCAGCCCACTGACCGACTCTTCACGCACAGCTCACCCCGCGTGGTAGAACCCGTCCCGCATTGTCACCCGCACCTCCGTGCCGAAGAGGTCGCTCAACACGGGCGCGGTCAGCAGCTTTTCTTTCGCGCCGTCCGCCACAATCCGCCCCTCGCGCATCAGGACCACGCGTTCGATCTCCGGCAGAATGTCCGCGATATGGTGCGTGATCAGCAGAATCCCCGTGCCCTCCCGCGCCAGCCGCCGCAGCATCGCGCGCAAGCCCTGCTGCGCCGCCAGGTCGAGCGCGTTGGACGGCTCATCGAGCAGCAACATCTCCGCCCCCGAACCCACCAGCGCGCGGCCAATCATCACCCGCCGCTGCTCGCCAGCGGACATCTCTCCCACCAACTTCTCCGCGAACCCCATCGCGCCCACCAGCTCCAGCACCTCCTCCGCGCGCGTTCGCATCGCGTCGGTCACCACTAAATTCGGCCATAGCGTCGAGCTGGAGAAGAAGCCTGTGAGCACGGCGTCCCGGCCCGTAGTGCGCAGCGTCGGCCTGCCCGGCAGTTCGGCGGAGACGACACCGAGCCGCCGCTTCAACTCGGTCAGGTCCCAGCGCTCGCGCCCGAAGAGGCTCACCCGCGTCCCCTCCAGCGCGACTGGGTACAACTCGCACGTCATGGTCTTGAGGAGCGTCGATTTGCCGCACCCATTCGGCCCCAGGACAGCGATGTGCTCGCCCGCCTCTACGCGCAGATCGATCTCGTGCAGCACGGTTGTCCCGCCGCGCGCAACATTGACACCTTCAAGCTCTAGAAAAGGCCGCATGTCTTCAGAATAATCGTTTGCACAGCCTCGGTTTCAATCGACCGCTTTATAATCGACCCCAGCCGATGCCCACCCAAGACAACCCGCTCGACCCAGCCCCCCGTGTCCGTATCGCCATCGCGCTTCTGCTCACTCTCTCAACCCTCTGGTGCATTTATTGGTTCGTTCATTCCTGGCACTACTGGGAGGACGACGCATTCATTCACCTTGAGTTCGCGCGCAGTCTCGCGGCGGGCCGCGGCTTCGCCTTCAATGGCAACGTCGTCGCGGGAGACACCGCGCCTCTGTGGGTCCTCCTGCTTGTGGCAATGCATGGACTGGTCCCCGACTGGCTGGTCGCGGGTAAAGTCCTTACCGCCTTCGGCGCAGCATTTGGACTTGCCGGGACCTACGCCTTTGCCCGCCGACTCGCCGACGCGATGATCTCCTCCCGCGCCGCCGCCACGGTCGTTCCGTCCGCTCTGTTGCTGCTTGTTGTCGTCAACCCCTACTTCTGCTACTGGGCCTTCTCCGGGATGGAGCCGATCGCCGTCGTGGGCGTCGCCTTCTTCGCCGTTCTCGCCGCCACACGCGAGCGGCCCACCACCACATCTCTTCTCGCCGCTTGTCTGCTCGCTGGCATCGGCCCACTCCTGCGGCCGGAGATGTTCTTTCTTGCCGTGCTGCTCCTGCTGCCACTGCTCGGCCAGTGGCGCAGACTTCCCGGCAGACCGACCTCACCCGCCAGGCTGGCGGCCTTCGTTGTCGCGCTGTTCCTGCTGGTTGCGCCTCTTGCGGCGTGGTCGGTCTACTCGCTGCACGCCTTCGGACACATTCTGCCCAATACGAATGCCGCCAAACGCGCCAGTCCCGCGGACTCCGTCGTCCGCCACCTGCTCTCCAGCTACGCGTTCGGCTTTCCGCTGATTCTCTGCGGCCTGCTCGCAGGGGCCGTCTTCCTCGTTCTGCGGCCTGCGACCATCCGCCGCTCTCTGCAAGAGGCGTTTGCCTCCGCCTTCCGCCCGTCCGCCGAGGCTGTGACGCAACCCTCTCGCCGCCTTCCTCTGGCTGGCTGGATCTTCCTCTTCTGGCCGTCGATTGCCACCCTCTTCTACATCGTCAACCACACCTACGTCCAGACGCGTTACATTCTGATTACGGCCCCCGGCCTCATCCTCGTCATCATGGCCCTTGCGCTTGCGGCCTCGCCGCGCGCTGGACGCGTTCTGTTTGTGGCCGCGCTTGTCGCTTCCCTGGTCCCCAGCGTCGTCATGGTCCGGCCGTTCATTCGCAACAAGGCAGTCAACTGCCAGATCGCCCAGAACGTGGCCATCTTTATCCGCGACCATCTGCCGCCCGCCGCGCCCGTTGCCGACTATTCCATCGGAGAGATGGCCTTCGTCTCCCAGCACCCGATCGTGGACACCGGAGGAATCACCCGCCCCGGCGCCATCCCCTATCTCAACGCCCCACCAGAGGCCATGCTGCGCTGGGCGCGCTCCCAGGGCGCGCAATACTGCATCTGCAACTATCCCGGCCCCGGTTCCATGCTCGTCTACTCCGTCAACCAGAGGTTCATCGGCTGGAGCCTCCATCCCGCGCTCTACAACACCTCCACCCCCATCGAACTCTGGAAGCTCGCCCCCGAACCGCCCGCCGCGAATCCCCAATAAATCGCCACCAGAGTCGCATAGCCGAGGCAAAAATTTCCCTACGGTCTTCTTTGAGAGAAGACCGTAGAGCAAACTCTTTCCAAGGCTACAGTAACTCTGGTGGCGATTTAAGAGTTACTGGCGCATCAGCATACCCTCCCCGTAGCAACCGACGCTGCTCGAGGCAAATTCAGCCCAATCGATGGTAGAGGCGGTGGGATCGACGTTGCCGTCGAACCTGGGGTCAGCATTGGAGCCAACAGACCAGATTCCTCCGCCTGTGACAGTTCCTGGGGCAAGCGTTACGGTGCCTGTGCAGCTCCCGGTTACATTGAGCGTACCGGTAATGGGAAACTGGCCGGAGGAATTGGGTGTGGTGGATTGAGTGAGAACCGCAGTGACCCCGATGTCGGTGCCCAGCATCGGCATATTGCCTAGAGAGGGGCTGTTGAAGGTCCCAGTGTAGGTTCCGGTGATCGGGGCATACTGAGCGATGGTAATCGGGGTTGCAGCCATGGCGCACAGCGAGGTGCCGATGATCTGTAGACTGCCATCGGCGAGGGTCTGGGGATTCGATCCGAGAGTCGCAGTAACAGTTCCCGTTCCGCCGACAAGCGGAAAGGTCAGGGTGAGGTTGTTGCTGGCATCCAATGTCCCTGTGACAGGCACCGTATAAACGTTGTAGCTCTGGCACGCAGCGCCAGTGGCGAAGCCGAACGATAGATTGAGAGTTCCGGTTACCGATCCATTGGTGAACTGGAGAGATCCAGCAAGCCCAGTTACAGTCGGGGTTACATAATTATAGATAGTGTAGGCTCCCCAGTTGCCGGAGAGGTTTCCAGTGGGCGGAACCGGCGAGGTGGGTACGGTGGGCGTGGTAGGCGTGACCTGGTGGATCACCATGCCGGTAACAGACATGGCGCAGGTGCCCCCTACGATCTGCCAGCTGCCCCCGACGCGGGTCGAGGGATCGTTGGCAAGGGTTGCGATAAGCGTGGCAGTGCCTCCGCCGATGGGGAAGGTCAGGACAAGATCATTGTCCGCATCTAGTGTTCCGGTCACTGCGAGGGGCGTATTGTCCGCCGGGCAGATATTGTTGTTGTTGATGCCGGATGCTCCAGCCTCAAATGGAGTAAGTGTTCCCGTAACTACGCCGTTGGAGACCTGGAGCCCCCCCATAAAATTGGTGAGTGGCATGTCAGGGGAGTTGCTGTCGGGGGTGTATGCCCCCCAGGTCCCGTTGAAGTTGTACGGGGTTGCGGTGAATGAGCTGGTAGGTGACGAGCCGCAGCCAAGCAGTGCGGCAATGGGCAGCAGGAAGAGAAAACGGAGCCTGATGAGCATAGTCGCCATGCTACGTTGAATGATGCTGCCCGTCTACTTATTTTATTGCGGGTGCGCCCTACGTCGTTACGTCCACGCCGCGCCAGAATGCCACATGGTGTTTTACGTTGCGCGCCGCGGGCTTGGGGTCGGGGTAGTACCACGCCGCGTCCGGGTTCTCTTCGCCATTCACCACCAGGGTGTAATACCTCGCCTGGCCCTTCCAGGTGCAACTCGAAGTCGTCGAACTTGCCCGGAAGAACTCCCGATTGACCGATTCTTCGGGAAAGTAGATATTCCCCTCGACTGTCTCGTAGGTCTCGCTTTCGGCGAGGGTCTGTCCGTTCCACACTGCCTTAGCCATAGACGAATCCTGCGTTCTTTCAATCAGTTAGTGCCATCGGTGAAAACCCGCAAGCAACCGTAAGCCCCGCGGCTCAATATTCTACACCGCCTTTGTACCAGAGTTGACGGAAAAACGAAAGCTGATCCCTGCTTTGCCAGACCGGGTGTGCCCGCAACGAACCGCAACCCGCCGCTTCGCAACGCCTCTAAGCCACGCTCTCCACCATTGGGCGCGTCTTCTCCGGGTCGGGCATCTCCAGCACCGTCCCCTCGACAGGCTCCGCGGTCTTCCTCTGATAGCTGCACTCCGGCGTGGTTGGCTCTTCGACCTTTGCGCCCTTCTTCGGCCTTCGCTTGGGCAGCGCCTCGCGGTTGTTCGGGCACACCAGGAACGTCCCCTTCGCGTTGGTCAGCTCCAGCAGGTAGGCGCTGTCGCACTTCGGACAGACCTCGTTCACCATCTTCTGGTTGCTGGAGAAGTCGCACTTGGGATAGTTCACGCACCCATAGAACGTATCGCCCCGCTTGGTCTTGCGCACGGCAACGTCACCGCCGCACCTGGGGCAGGGAACCTCCAGCAACTCCTGCTTCACATACTTGCACTTGGGATAGCCGCTGCACGCGATGAACTCGCCGTACTGCCCGTCGCGCTGCAAGAGAGGCTTGCCGCACTTCGGACACATCTCCTCCAGCACCACCGGCGGCTTCTGCTGCACCTTCTGGGTCAGCTTGCGGATCGTCTTGCACGGCGGGTCTTCGGAGTAGCCGGGGCAGCTCATAAACGGCCCCCACGGCCCATTGCGCAGCACCATCACGCGTCCGCAGTTGTCGCAGAACTCCTCCTCGGGAACGTCGTCCGCGCCGGGCGCGCTCAAGTCCGGCTTGGCGGCGAAGTTCTCCTTCGTGAAGTCGCAGCTCACCTGCTCCACCGTCACCTTCTTGCCCGCGCGCTGCGCCAGTTCGATGGCCGTCGCCATCTGCTTTGCATCCGCAACCTCCTGCGCGAACTCCGTCACGTCCTCTGTGGTCGCCTTCACCGTCATGGGAAAGTGCAGCGCCGAGGTGATCTTCTTCGTCACCGCCTTTGCGTCCTTCTTCCACGGCCCCGCCGCGACCGTGATCGGCTTCAGTCGGGTGAAGTTCGAGCAGGAGTAGAAGCTGCCGAACTTGCCCCACTTCAATAACAGCGGGCTGCCACACTTCTCGCAGACCTCGTCGGTCGCGTGCTCCATGCGCTTGATGTCTTCCATGTTGCGGCCCGCGACCACAAGCTCCTGCTCGAAGTGGTCGTAGAAGCCGTTCAGCAGATCGGTCCAGCGCTCCTCGCCCTCCTCGACCGCATCCAACTCGCTCTCCAGCTTCGCGGTGTACAGCGGGTCGAAGATGTAGGGAAAGTTCTTCACCAGCAGGCCGGTGACGACCGTGCCGATCTCGGTGGGCACGAACTTCGCCTGGATCTTCTTCACATAGTCGCGGTCCTGAATCGTGTTGATGATCGACGCGTAGGTCGAAGGCCGTCCGATCCCGCGCTCCTCCAGCGTCTTCACCAGGCTCGCTTCGTTGAAGCGCGGCGGCGGCTGGGTAAACTTCTGCTCGCTGTCGACGGAGATCTTCTGCAACGCCTGAGCCGGATTCAACTCCGGCAGAATGGAATCTTCCGATCCGCCCTCCCACACCTTCAGGAAGCCATCGAACTTCAGCACGCTTCCGGTCACGCGCAGGTCGTAGGTCCGGTCTGCCTTCGCGGCAATGTCCACCGTCGTCTGGTCGAAGATCGCAGCCGTCATCTGGCTCGACACAAATCTCTGCCAGATCATCTTGTACAGCTTGTACTGCTCCTCGCTGAGGCTGGCGCGGATCGACTCCGGCGTATACGCAACCTGCGTCGGACGGATCGCCTCATGCGCGTCCTGCGCCTGCGCCTGCTTCTTGCCCAGGTACTCGTTCGCCTGCGCGGGCAGATACTGCTTTCCCAGCTTGGCGATGAACTCCCTCGCCTCCACAATCGCATCCGGCGAGACGCGCGTCGAGTCGGTCCTCATATAAGTAATCAGCCCGACCGTGCCCTCCTTGCCGATCTCCACGCCCTCGTACAGTCGCTGCGCCACGCCCATGGTCCGGCGCACGTTGAAGCCCAGCCGACTCGACGCGTCCTGCTGCAGCTTGCTGGTCGTATACGGGGCCGAAGGGTTCCGCCGCCGCTCCTTGCGCTCGACGCCAGCCACCGACCACGCAGCCTTCTCCAACTGCGCAACCACATCGCTCGCCCGCTCGCCGTTCTCCAGCGCGCCCGCGATGAACTGCTCCTTGCCCTCCGCGTCCACACCGTTGGCAACCCGCGCCGCCACGCCATCGACGCCGACAAACTTCGCCGTGAACTGCTCGTTCTTCGTCGTCTTCAACTTCGCGTCGATGTTCCAGTACTCCACCGGGACGAAGTCGTTGATCTCCTGCTCGCGCTCGACGATCAGGCGCAGCGCCACGGTCTGCACGCGGCCCGCGCTCAGCCCGCGCCGGACCTTGTCCCACAGCAGCGGCGAGATCTGATAGCCCACCAGCCGATCCAGCACGCGTCGCGTCTGCTGCGAGTCCACCAGGTTCTCGTCGATGTCGCGCGAGTGCTCGAACGCGGCCTTCACCGCCTTCTTCGTGATCTCGTTGAAGGTGACGCGGCGCAGCTTGCTCTTGTCCTTCATCACCGGAAGCAACTGCATCGCAAGGTGCGCGGCGATCGCCTCGCCCTCGCGGTCCGGGTCCGGCGCCAGATACACCCAGTCCGCCTTTGCCGCCAGCTTGCGCAGATGGGCGACCACCTTCTCTTTGCCCGGAGAGACGATCAGCGTCGGCTCGAAGGTCCGCTGCTCCAGCTCCACGCCGATGTCGTTCTTCGGCAGGTCCATGATGTGCCCGATCGAGGCCTCCACCACATACGCATCGCCGAGATATTTATTGATCGTCTTCGCCTTCGCCGGCGATTCCACGATCACAAGTGACTTTGCCATTCGTTCCCTTCAGTACAAAACTGATTGCCTCAAGGCAGTCTTCCACAGCATCCAAGGTTCCAAATGCGAACCTAACACGGAACCGCTGAAAAACGCGAACCCACCCGCCCCGCAAAAAACTCCAGGGCCAGTCGAGAATCTACACCCAGAGACTCCCTTTCCACAATTCCGTCCCGCCGCGCGTCCTCTCTCACAGCCCATATCTCATAGCTGGAAACCAAGGGAAACAACCGACGACGCGGCCTAGAACCCCTCAGAAGCAGCGCACATAATTCTTTCCCGGCAACTGCTTCACCCGCCCGCTCAGCTCCAGTTCAAACAGCGCGGTAAATATCTCCGACGACCCCAGCGCCGTCTCCAGGCCCTCGATCAGCGCATCCAACTGCACCGGCTCATCGCGTCGCAGCCGTTCCAGTACCAACCGCTCGTGTTCCGGCAGCGGCTTCTCGTCGTCCTTGAATAGAGATGCGCTCCCGCCCGTCTTCGATTCAATCTGGCCCGCGGCCTCCATCTCGTCTTCCAACTGCAAACGGACCTGCGTCGGCAGGTCCTCCCAGACGTCCTCCCACGTCGCCGTCAGCCGCGCTCCCTGCTTGATGAGCGTGTTCGGCCCCCACGCGTTCTTGGTGGTCACGTTTCCCGGCACCGCGTACACATCGCGGTTCTGCTCCATCGCGCAGCGCGCCGTAATGCGCGTGCCGCTGTACTCTCCGCCCTCGATCACCAGCACGCCGACGCTCATCCCGCTCAGAATCCGGTTGCGCAGAGGGAAGTTCTGCGGCGCGGGAAACGTCCCCAGCGGGTACTCGCTCACAATCGCGCCGCCCGACGCCACAATCCGCTCTGCCAGCTTCTTGTTCTCCTTCGGATAGACCACATCGATCCCCGTGCCCCACACCGCCACCGTCTTGCCGCCCGCGTCCAGTGCGCCCTTGTGCGCCGCCGAATCGACTCCGCGGGCCATTCCGCTCAGGATCGTCATCCGCCGGTTGGCCAGGTCGCGCGAGAGCATCTCCGCCATCCCCACCCCGTAGGGTGACGGTTGCCGCGTCCCCACCACCGCAATCCCCGGACGCTGTAGCAGCGCCGCATCGCCGCGCACCCACAGCACCGCTGGCGGGTCGAATATCTCCAGCAGCCTTTCTGGATAGGCCGCGTCCTCGCGCGTCAGAAAAAATCCGCCCGCCTCGGCAACGCGCTTCACCTCCTGCTCGGCCGCCGCGCGCGCGCGCCCATCGGCCACAAACTGCGCCGCCCTGGCTGGCATCCCCGCCGCCTCCAGCTCGGTCAGCGATGCCTCGAAGACGCGGGTGGAATGCTCCGCGCCATCGCCATCGCCACGCAGCCGTCCCATCGCCCTGGCAATCCGCGTCGGCCCCATCTCCGGCGTCAGCGCCAGCGCCATCCACGCCAGTCGTGCAGTCTCGTTCGCCTTCAGCGCATCCAGCTCTGCGTCGCTGTTCGTCGTCATCTCGCTCCGTCACGTCACTTGCAGATCAAAATCTGTGTCCGCAGGAGACTATCACGAAACCCTCTCCGCTCCGAATTCGTTCCACCGCCGCCACATCGCATAAACTGGACTCTTGGGCCTGCACTCCACAAACCGCTTGCGTGTCGCCGCCATCGACTTCCTCAACCCCGCACCCCTGATGTGGGACTTCGACCACCCGCCGTTGGCCGCCACGCTGGCCGAGCGCTACCAGGTCCACTCCACCCAGCCCGCGCTCTGCGCCGTCGAACTCATCGAAGGCCGCGCCGATCTCGGCCTCATCCCCATCGCCGCGCTGACGCCGGAGTTGGCCATCGTTCCCGGCT
>VFSW01002197.1_pt1 | contig 29557 bp, 28 predicted proteins | sample 5358111 | NCBI WGS metagenome assembly VFSW01 (sample SAMN11554181, study PRJNA540505) | mine drainage metagenome | isolation source: sediment from site ElyBrook_90M | place: USA: Ely Copper Mine, Vershire, VT | collected 2017 | reverse complement strand
CATGTCCGGTGGTGTGGCAGGGGAGTAGCGCTGCGGCGCTACCCCCTATGCCGATCGGGTCACTTGTTTGATCGCACTGAGTAATGGGGTAAAAGACTATTCATGAAAGCCGATGCGAACTCGATAATCCTTCATCACTATGAAATGTCGCCGTTCTCGGAAAAAATCCGCGTCGTTTTCGGAATCAAGGGCCTCTCATGGTTCGCCTGCGACGAACCGGTGATCATGCCCAAGCCCGAGTTGACCGCGTTGACCGGCGGCTATCGCAAGATTCCGGTGATGCAGGTCGGTGCGGATATCTATTGCGATACTCGCGCGATCATTCGCGAGATCGAGCGGCGCTTTCCGACGGCTAATCCGAATCTCGGACAGGACCTCGGGCCGGCCCTGAGCTTCTGGGCGGATCGCACGCTGTTCGGCGCGATTGTTACGGTCGTTTTTGGCGCAGGACAGTTTCGCGTCGAGGATGCCTTCATCAAGGATCGTGAGGCGCTCACCGGACAGCGGTTTAATCCCGACGCGATGGCCGCCGCGGTGCCGGGCGCGCTCTCGTCAATCCGCGCGCATCTGATTGATTTGGAAAGTAGCCTGGCAGACGGACACGCCTTTATCGCGGGCGAACGGCCTTCGATTACTGACGCCGCCGTGTTTCACAACCTGAACTTTATCAGGCTTGGCTTTCCCGATGGCCATCCGCTTATGAAAACCATGCCGCGGCTCTCCGCATGGGAAGATCGTGTGCGCGCAATCGGCCACGGCCGGCGCGCCGAGATCACGCGCGACGAGGCGCTGGAGGTCGCACGCAGTGCCGAGTCCGCTCAGAAAGTCGAGCACGATCCAGACGATCCGATGGGCTTGCGGCCTGGCGACAAGATCAGGATCGGAGCCGACGACTATGGGCGCGACTGGATCGACGGCGAACTGGTCGCCTCGTCAGCCGACCATATCGCGATTCGCCGCCGCGACGATCGCGTTGGCGATGTAGTAGTCCATTTTCCGCGCGCCGGCTTTGTCGTCGCCCGCGCCTGATTGTCTCGGATTAGCGAACCGGCGCTTCTCCGCCCGGAATCTTATTCGTGCGGCTCGCGATTACCTCGTCGATAAGCCCGTACTCGACCGCCTGCGCCGCACCCATGAAGGTGTCGCGCTCGGTATCCTTTTCGATCCGTTTGAGCGGCTGCCCGGTATGCGCCATCAGGATATTGTTCAGTATCTCGCGAAGCCTCAGTGCCTCGCGCGCCTGAATATCGATATCGGTCGCCTGCCCCTGGAATCCGCCCGAGAGCTGATGGATCATAATCCGCGAATGCGGCAGCGAGTAACGCTTGCCCTTGGTGCCCGCCGCCAGCAGCACCGCGCCCATGCTCGCCGCCTGTCCCACGCACAGCGTCGATACGGGAGGCTTCACAAACTGCATCGTGTCATAAATCGCCAGGCCCGCCGTCACCGATCCGCCCGGCGAGTTGATATACATGTTGATCTCGCGATCGGGCTCCTCGGATTCAAGAAAAAGCAACTGTGCGGTGACCAGGTTGGCGAGATCGTCATGGATCACTCCGCCGACGAAAACGATCCGATCCTTGAGCAGGCGCGAGAAAATGTCGTAGGCGCGTTCGCCGCGGCCCGTCTGCTCCACCACCATCGGTACAAATGAACTCATAGCTTTAACAATACGCCTCGCTCGACCCTTCGTCACGCATCACAAATCGTCTCGGCGCCGCTTACCAGTCCGGCCCCTGCCCGGTGATGCTTGGCAGCCCCGTATGCGCCATCAGTCCGCCGTCGACCACTAGCGTCGTGCCGGTGATGTACGACGCCTCGTCCGACGCAAGAAACAGGACCGCGTTGGCGATCTCCTGCGGCTCGCCCATCCGGCCCATCGGAACCGCGGCGACCATCGCGGCGATTCGCTCGGGATGACGGTCGCGGAGCCTGCGCAGCGGCGGCGTCGCGATTGGACCGGGGCAAACCGCATTGCAGCGGATTTTCTTGCGCGCGTACTCGATCGCGGTCGCCTTGGTCAGACTGATCACGCCCGCCTTCACGATATTGTACGTGCCCAATCCGTAGTCGGCGCCCAGCCCCGAGACCGACGCGGTATTGACGATCGCGCCGCCGCCCTGGCGCACCATCACGGATGCGGCCGCTACCGTCGCGTGCCAGTACGACGTAAGCCCGATATCGATCGCCTTGCGCCAGTTCTCCGCCGTGGTCTCGCCGATCCGTCCGAGCACGATCGAAATGGCATTGTTGTGAATGATGTCGAGCCGCCCGAAGCGATCGACCGTGAACTTCACCATCGCGTCAAGCTCCGCCGGATTTCCGATATTCACCCGGAAAAATTCCGCCGTGCCGCCGCTCTGGCGGATTTCATCGGCCACGCGCGCGCCGTCTTTTTCGTTGAGGTCGGCCACCACCGCCGACGCGCCCTCGCGCGCGAGCGTTTTTATCGTCGCCTCGCCGATTCCCGACGCCGCGCCCGTCACGATCGCAACTTTGTCTTTGAGCCGCATGAGCCCGCCCTCCAATAATCCAGGCTGGAAGCGGGGTCGAGATTAGCGCAGCCGGAAGCGTTCGCCCAGAAAAACCTGCCGCACGATTTCGCTGTCGACGATCTCGCGCGGGCCGCCCTCGAAAAGAATCTTGCCCGCGTGAATCACGTAGGCGCGGTCGATAATCGAAAGCGTCGCGTGGACATTATGATCGGAGATTATGATCCCGATGCCGCGTTCTTTCAGGTAACTGATGATGCGTTGGATTTCGATCACCGTGATCGGATCGATTCCGGCAAACGGCTCGTCGAGGCACAGGAACAGCGGATCGAGCACCAACGCCCGCGTGATCTCGACCTTGCGCCGCTCGCCGCCCGAAAGCACGCTCGCCTTGGATTTCGCCCGCCGCGTGATGTTCAACTCGTCGAGCAGCGATTGCAGCCGCGCGCGCCGCTCCTCGTCATTGAGCGGCAGCGTCTCCAGCACCGCGAGCAGGTTCTGTTCGACCGTCAGCTTGCGAAAGACCGAGGGCTCCTGCGGCAGGTAGCTGATGCCGCGCCGAGCCCGCTGATAGAGCGGCAGCATCGTGATGTCTTCGCCGCCCAGCCGGACTATCCCGCCGTCCGGTTTGATCAGCCCGACGATCATGTAGAAGCTGGTGGTCTTGCCGGCGCCGTTAGGACCGAGCAGCCCGACGACCTCGCCATTGGAAACGCGGATCGCAACGTTGTCGACCACCGCGCGTCCGCCGTAGCGTTTCACCAGACCCTCGCCGGTGAGCGAAGCCACACGCGCCGGCGCTTGCACCCGCTGTGGTACGTCTTCTCGTATCTGCTCCGCCCTCTTCATCCGCTATCAGCCCAACACATAAGACTAGCCGTTTTTGCCCGGTTATGACAGTGATAATAAGATTAGCTCGCCATGGCGAACGATGCGCGAAAAATCTACCTGTGCGGCCCCATAATGGACGCCGACGCGGCCGCTGCCAAGGATTGGCGCACGCGTTCCAAGGAGCGCCTCGCCGGCCGCTTTATCCTGCTCGACCCGCTGCGGCGCAATTTCCGCGACCACGAAATCGATTCCTCCAATGAAATCGTCGAGTTCGACCTCCAGGACGTCCGCGACGCCGACATCATCCTGGTCAACTACTGCAAGCCGTCGCTCGGCACCGCGATGGAGGTCTTTTACGCCAGCCACGATCTCGGCAAATTCGTGATCGCCTTCAGCCCTCTCAGCTTCGAGCATTGCTCGCCCTGGATGGTGCGCTTCTGCACCAAGATTCTCCCCGACCTCGAGAGCTCGCTCACTTACATTGAACGGCATTTCACCTGATAAGACGCTCGGCAGTGCATGTGGTTGCGGACCGGCGCGCCGTATCCGCGACTTCCGGCGATGCGGCGCCTCCCCAATCACCCCCGGGCGCCGTTCCTTTGTGCCCGCAGTGCGGTGTAAGTTTAACTAATAGTCTATGAGTCGCGCTGTTAGAGAATCACGGGGGCGAAAGCCGATTGCCCAAACGGCATTCGCGGGAGCTTCAGATTGAAACCTGGCGAGGAGTTCTTCAACCTCTACAATCACGACCTGATCCGCGTCGCGGTCGCGGTGCCCCCCGTACGCGTCGCCGACCCAGCCTTCAACGGCGGGCAGGTGATAGCGCTCATGGGCGAGGCGGCGGAACGCAAGGCGATCGCCGTTGTGTTCCCTGAACTCGGCCTGGCCTCCTATACCAGCGACGACCTTCATCAGCAGCGCGTGATAATCGACGGATGCCGCGACGCGCTCGCGCGAATCGTCGAGGCCAGCCGCAAGCTCCCGATCGTCGGCGTCGTCGGGCTGCCGCTCCAGGCCGACAATCTGCTCTACAACTGCGCCGCGATAGTCTATCGCGGACGCATCCTCGGCATCGTGCCCAAGACCTTCCTGCCGAACTATCGCGAGTTCTACGAGTTGCGCCAATTCACCCCCGGCGACGTCGCGCTGCACGACACCATCGATCTTTGCGGACAACGCGCGATTCCCTTCGGCTCGCGCCTTCTCTTCAAGGCCGAGGATCAGCCGCTGCTGACGATGCACGTTGAGATTTGCGAGGACCTGTGGGTGCCCATTCCACCGTCGTCCTACGCCGCGCTCGCCGGCGCCACCGTGATGCTGAATCTGTCGGCCTCGAATATCACCGTCGGCAAGGCCGACTATCGCCGCCTGCTCGCCGCGAGCCAGTCCGCGCGATGTATCGCCGGCTACCTGTACACCGGCGCCGGGCCCGGCGAATCGCCCACCGATCTCGCCTGGGACGGCCACGCGCTCATCTACGAAAACGGCAACCTGCTCGCCGAGTCGCATCGCTTTGACTACGAGCCGCAACTCGTATGCGCCGAGATCGATCTCGAACGGCTCTCGCAGGAGCGGATGCGCCAGAACAGCTTTGGCCATTCGATTCGGCTCGCGCGCGAGGCGCTGTCGGGCTTCCGCACGGTAACGGTTCCGCTCGAGCTTCCGCGCCATGGACGGACGATGCCCGAGCGCCGCCCCGAACGATTTCCCTACGTGCCGGCCGATCCGGCGCGGCGCGACGAGCGATGCTCCGAGGTCTACGAAATTCAGGTCCAGGGACTCGCGACGCGGCTGCGGGCGACCGGACTCGATCGCGTCGTGATCGGAATTTCGGGTGGACTCGATTCAACCCATGCGCTGCTGGTATGCGCGCAAGCGATGGATCGGCTCGGCCATCCGCGGCGCAACATCCTTGCGTACACGATGCCGGGATTCGCGACCAGCCGCCGCACCCTCGAGCAGGCGCGCCGCCTGATGGTCGATATCGGATGCGAAGCGCACGAACTCGATATCAGGCCGGCCGCGATGCAGATGCTGCGCGACATCGGCCATCCTTACGGCGAGGGCAGCGAGGTCTACGATATCGCGTTCGAGAACGCGCAGGCGGGCGAACGCACCAGCCATCTCTTTCGGCTCGCGAATCTGAATCACGGGATCGTGGTCGGCACGGGCGATCTCAGCGAACTCGCGCTCGGATGGTGCACCTATGGCGTCGGCGACCATATGTCGCATTACAACGTCAACGCGAGCGTGCCCAAGACCCTGATCCAGCATCTCATCCGATGGGTCGCACAGACGGGCCGGATGGGCGCCGGCGCGGGCGCCACCTTGATGGAGATACTGGCGACTCCGATAAGTCCCGAGCTCGTCCCCGGCGGCGACGGCAACTCCGAGCCCGCCCAGGATACCGAGGCCGCTATCGGTCCCTACGAGCTGCACGACTTCAGCCTCTACTACACCCTGCGCTTCGGCTATCCGCCCTCGAAGATCGCGTTTCTGGCCTACTGCGCGTGGCATGACGCAACGGTCGGCGGATGGCCAGAGGTCGAACGCCGCAACAGCTACGGAATCGCGGACTTGAAGACGCATTTGCACACCTTTCTCTACCGCTTCTTCAAGACCAGCCAGTTCAAACGGAGCTGCGTGCCCAATGCGCCCAAGGTCGGATCGGGAGGATCGCTCTCGCCGCGCGGCGATTATCGCGCGCCCAGCGATAGCGAGGCGACAGCCTGGCTCGACGAGCTCGAACTCGTGCCCGACCGCGACTGACCACCCCTCTCGCTGCGTCAGTATTGCTCTTTTCTGTCATCCCGACCGGGATTTTCTGCCGTCCGTTTTCCTTTTTGTCATCCCGGCCGAAGTGGAGGGATCGCGCGCCGTCTCCGGCGCGCTTCAGCGGACCTCTCGCGTCGTAACCCGCGATCATTCTCCGCTCGTCGAAAGGAATGCCCCAGCGCGCTAACGCCAACGGTCGTGATGACAGCCCGAACCGGCGCCTTCAGTGCTTCTGTTCGCGGACGGCGAACGCCTCGGCGATGCCGCGCTCGGTCGGCGCGAAGTCGAGCTTGCCCATCCCGACGTAGGCCTTCTCGGCGAGTTGAGCCACGTACTCTGGCGGATTGTCGCAGTAAACTTCGAGTCCGTTACCGTCCGGATCGCTGAAATAGACGCTCTTCGTGACCCCGTGATCGACCGTGTATGAGATCGGAACGTCGTTGTCCTTGAGCTCCTTGTAGGCGGCCCGCAGATGCTCCTCGTCGCGGAGCCGAAACGCGATATGAGCGAGGCCAATCTGCCGCGCTTGTGCCGCGGGCGCGTCCGCCCCGACCTCGAAACAGGCGATCTCATGATGGTCGCGGCCGTTGCTGGCGAAGAATGCCGCCTTGAACTGGGGCAGGTCCTTCATCAACGTCAAACCCAAAAGTCCGCCGTAGAATTTCTTGGACCGTTCGAGGTCGCGAACTTTGATCACTACGTGACCGATTCGATCGGGCTTAATCATGGTACTGGTCTCCTGATCGACCACCATACTCCGCGGACGTCAGACCGTCGCCTGTAAATCCGCACCCACGAAAGCCTCGACCTGCGCTAGATCGCCGCCGCCCGTTGCGGCCCGCGAATCAACCGCCCCGGCATCGCGTCGGTCGGCTGATCATTCTCGTAGGTCACCGCGCCGTTGACGATCGTGAACTTGTAGCCCTCGGCGCGCTGAATCAGCCGGCGCCCGCCCGCCGGAAGATCGAACACCATCTGCGGCGCGTGGAGCCTGAGTCCGTCGAGGTCGACGACGATTACATCCGCCTTCATTCCAGGCGCGAGCCGTCCGCGATCCATCAAGCCGTAAAGGCGCGCGGTGTCCGCGGTCTGGAGCTTGATCACCGCCTCGAGCGGCAGGCGTTCGCCACGGTTCCGATCGCGCGTCCAATGGGTCAGCAGATAGGTCGGCATGCTGGCGTCGCAAATCAGTCCGCAATGCGCGCCGCCGTCGCTCAGCCCCAGCGTCGTCACCGGGTCCATCATCAGGCCGCGCAGCTCGTCGAGGTTGTAGGCCGCATAATTGGCGAACGGCATGTACAGCAGCTCACGGCCGCGGCGCGAGAGCATCAGATCGTAAGCGACCTCCTGCGGCGTGCGGCCCTCGCCCTCGGCCCGAGCGGCGCCCCGCCCCTCCCGGCGCGGGTCGGGGTCGGGCGGATCGCCGCGCGGGAAGTACTTCTCGAAGTTGGTGATGAAGTACCGCGTCGCACGATCGCGCACCGTCGGATTCTCGTTCAGGATACGCGCGCGGATTTCAGGCTCGCTCATCCGTGCGACGCGCTCGTCGATCGGCAGGTAGGCGAGCGACTTGTAGGTCGGATGCGTGATGAACGGATGCAGCGAGCTTTCGAGTCCCATCAGCATCCCGGTCGGCCGCGCGCTGATTTGCGGCGACAGATTCGCGCCCTTGGCGTTGAAGCTCCGCACCTTTTCGATCAGCCGATGGATCGCATCCGGGTCCTTGTCCGACTGCGCGATCGCAAACGTGATCGGAAGTCCGGTCTTCTGGGTCAGCTTGACCATCCACTCCATGGTCGCGTCGGGACCAACCAGATCGGACGCCATCTCGAAAACTCCGTGGCCCGCCTCGCCCATCGCCTCGCCAATACCGAGCAGTTCCGCTTCGCCGGCGAACGTGCCGGGGACGTATTCCTTGTTTTTCGCGCGATGGAGCAGCGTGCGCGAAGTGGTGAAGCCGAGCGCGCCCGCCTTTAGTCCGTCGCGCACGATCACGGCCATCTTCGCGATATCCTCGGCCGTCGCCTCCTCGTTCTTCGCGCCCCGCTCGCCCATCACGTAGGCACGCACCGATCCGTGCGGCACCTGCGCTCCGACATCGACCTTGCGATTCCTGCTTTCCAGCGCATCGAGATATTCCGGGAAGCTCTCCCAGCGCCATTCGATTCCCTCGGCGAGCGCCGTGCCCGGAATGTCCTCGACGCCTTCCATCAGGCCGATCAGGAATTCCTCCTTGCCCTTTGCGACCGGCGCGAAGCCGACTCCGCAATTGCCCATCACCACCGTGGTCACGCCGTGCCAGCTCGAAGGCGTCACGTACGGGTCCCAGGTGGCCTGGCCATCGTAGTGCGTGTGGATATCGACGAAGCCCGGCGCGACCACATTGCCCGATGCGTTGATCTCGCGCCGGCCCGCGCCGGCCTTTCCGCCGACGCTCACGATTTTGCCGCCATCGATTGCGATATCGCCTTCGCGGGCGGGCGCGCCGCTCCCGTCCACGATTCTGCCATTGCGGATTACCAGATCATGCATCGTCGATTTCTCCCTGCCCGCTATACAACCAATCCTCCTCGTCCCTTGGCAAGCGAAGTGCGCGCTCAGCTGTTCGCGTGACTCACCTCTCGAATCACGTCCAGCGCTCCGCCCGGTACTCGGCGACCAGCCGCTCGACATCCCATTCCTCGAGCGATGTAACCATGGTGGTCCGCATAATACTTGTTATTAAATCACGTCGAGCCGAAAATGGGAGAGCAAGTGGAATCACGGCCACCCGCCAATATGCCACGGAGCGAGATTCTCGATTTCGCTCTGTGCGCCTGTCGGGGCCGGGCTAAGAGGTAGGAGAGATGGCCTCAGGACTTCCCGGATTTCGCCTCCGCCATCAAGGAGGGTTGTAAGAATGGCTCGTAGGATGCAGGGCCACGCCCCATCTGCCATCAGCGCGCCCCGCCGGGCACGCTTCTCCGTACTAATCGAAGAAGAGGACGGTTGGTATATCGTCGAATGCCCCGCGCTTCCCGGATGCGTCTCGCAGGGCAAAACGCGCGATGAGGCGATTATGAACATTCGTGAAGCCATCGAGGCCAGCCTCGAAACAAGGGTGAAGAACCATATTCCGCTCCTTGTCGGCGGTGACCGATGAGCAAGATCGATACGATACTGGCGATTCTAGGGGCGCTGATGGTGCTTGCGATGCTCGCGGCGCTGGGAATAGTTCTCGGACTCGCGATGGCGCACGACGACGGCCTCGCCGCCAACGAGGGCCGGACCACGGCTGAGCGCAATCCGCAAATCCCCGGATGGACGCTGCTGCGGCGCGCACTGGCCAAGCGCTGTCCGCGATGCGGTCAGGGACGAATCTTCAAGTCTTACTTCACCATGAATCACGAATGCCCCGCATGCGGCGCGATACTCTGGCCGGAACGCGGCGAGTGGATCGGCGCCTTCGTAATCGATTGGACGGCGACTTCCGGCGCCGCCCTGGTGACCTGGCTCGCGATGTCGCTGATTTTTCCGAACGCATCCGAGTCAGCCGTGCTGTCGGTGGTGCTGGCTTCCGTCGTCGCGAGCCTGCTGATCATCATCCCATGGTCGCGCAGCCTCTGGACGATCTTCCTCTACATGGCGGGCGCGTCGGGCGAGATCCGGCTCCAACCGCGGTAGTGCCCTAATTTGAGCGCGCTTTTCGTCGGCCTTTCTTGGCGGGGGCAATGAGAGGCACGGTTAGTTTTTCATAGAGGAAGAAGAGGTGTTCGACGCGTTGGCGTTCGTTGTCGAAAGGTTGCGGACGGTAGCAGCGGTCAACGGCTCGGTCCAGCTCGGTGTGAGCTTTGGCCAGCGCCGGCGGCATCGCCAGCGGGTCGTAAAGGTCCGCCAGCGTCGAATCTGGAAACGCCTTGCGCGCGTCCAGCACGGTTTGGGCTGCCACTTCCACAGCCGCGCGCTGTTTGTCGGTCAGCGTTTGCGGCCACGGGAAATTGTTGTAGACGAGTTTGTTTGAATAGCGGTAACGCGACTCCAAGCGTCCGCAAACTTGTCTGACCCACGCCATGTGCATCGTCGAAGAGAGGACACCGAAATGATAAAGCGTGGCGTCGGGGACTATAAGGCAAAGATTGCTCACGATAACGTCGCCGGACATGAAGCCTATCGGAATATATGGTCGGCGTTCCGAAGAAACCGAAGGAATCACGAGAAACGGGGAGGTCGGCATGTTTTCAACGTGAAAGCGGGTAGGAATGTCGGCGATCTTTCGCGTGGGCAGACTTTTACTTGCCTGGCGATACTCTCTAACTGCTTCTACTCGTTTCATCACTTCCGGCATTTGGCGCAGTTTCTCCGGAAAACAATCGCCGACCCAGAGGCACCAACGCTCGATTCCCTTGATGAATTCCTCAGCGCCAAGCCATTGGCGGAAATATTGGCTTGCCGATGGCTCTTTTTTGAGGAACTCAGTTTTTCCCCTTGACGTGAAGAGATAGTTACCACCGTCGATTGGTTTGTTCCCAATTCCTATTTCCGGTACGTCGCAAATTGGCTTCGACCGATTCACAACTGCCGTGTCTGTGCCCTCAATCAGATATGGACTGATGTTCTTGACTCTGAGGAGCGTTACGTCTTCTCCGTCGTAGTAGTAGATGCGCTTGTTAGCCACGTCAAAGGCGCCAAAGCCGATGATGACGACGTGAACATGGGCTTTGCCACGCGCCTCGCTTGCCCACGCAAAAGTGCGGTGCGCGAAATGGATTTTCAGATGATATCGTTTGAAGAGTTCGTTCCAAAGAATCCCGACTTGCTCGCCTTGACTGATTGAGCTTGTGGAGACGAAGCCGACCTGAATCCGCGTGCCTTCAATGAACTCTGCTGATTTGAAATACCATGCCGTCACGTAATCGAGCAGCCCACCGCCTTTGACGTTGGCTGTGGTTCTTTTCATGTCCTGGCGCTGTTTCGCTTCCAGGTACTTCGCTCCCACAAATGGCGGATTGCCGAGCACGTAATTGCAATCCTCGCGCGGGAGGATATTGTTCCAGTCGAGTCGCAGCGCGTTGCCGCAAACGATAGTGGGAGATTTCTTCAGCGGGAGACGCACGAAGTATTGGCCGAAAGCTTCGGAGAGCCGGATGTTCATCTGGTGGTCCATCAGCCACATGGCCACTTCGGCTATGCGCGCGGGCCACTCGCTGATCTCGATGCCGTAAAACGCATCCACGTCAATGAGGGAGAGACGTTGGATGTCGAGTTCCAGCGATATCCCGTGGTGAAGCAGCTTGAGTATTTCGATCTCCAGCAAACGCAATTCGCGGTAGGTGATGACGAGGAAATTGCCGCAGCCGCACGCCGGATCGAGGAAGCGTAGCCGCGCGAGTTTCTGCTGGAAGCGTCCCAGGTCGGCTTTGCTGCTCTTGGCACGCTCGAATTCGGCGCGCAGGCCGTCGAGGAAAAGCGCGCGGATGACTTTGAGAATGTCGCGCTCACTGGTGTAATGCCCGCCGATCTGGCGCCGTTCCTTCGGCTCCATAACAGCCTGAAACAGCGAGCCGAAAATTGCGGGCGAGATGCGCGACCAGTCGAAGCGCGTGCAGGCAAGCAGGGCGTTGCGGGTATCGCCGTCGAAGTCGGCGAAACCGAGATCTTCGGCAAACAGCTCGCCGTTGACCCACTGGAAGGAGGCGAGAGTTTCATCGAGGTTTTTCTGGCGCCTGTCGGGCGGCGTATTCAATACGTCGAAGAGGCGCGCGAGGTGCGAACCGAGATCGGAGCCGTCTTCGGCGGTGCGGTTCAGTAAATAGAGCTTAAACGATTCACGCTCGAAAATACCCGTGTCTTGGCCGAAGAGGCAAAACAGGATGCGGACGAGAAACCGTTCGAGTCGATGCCCTGAGTAGCCGCCTGCTTCGAGCGTGTCATGGAGGCGGCCCATGATCCCGACCGCCCTAATGTTGATCGGGTCTTGTTCCTCGAACGTATGCTGCTTGTAGCCGGGGAGGAATGCGAAGGAATGGATTTCTTTGTGAAAGTCGGCCAGCGGAAATTCGATGGTAGCCACGCGGCGATTGTCGGACACCGGCAATTCGCGCTGATCATCGGGCTCGAGATCGTGCAGGGCAATGCGGGCAAAATCTGAAACGATGACGTAGCGGGGAATTTCATCCGTGCGTCCTTCGCGCGCGAGGTCTTGAATGTAACGGAACGCCTGCGACTGCGCCTTGCCAAGGTCTTTGCCGAAACTCTTGTGCTCGACGAGCACGACGCCAGGCCAGAACAAATCGATGTAGCCGTAGTCGCCCGAGATTTTCTTCACCGGTTCTTCAAAGCTCGCCACGACGCGACGCCGGATACCGAAGACATTGAAGAACTCGTTCCAGAAAGTTTGCTTTTCCGCTCGTTCGCTCTTGACGCCCGTCCACTCCTTTGAAAAGGCGATCGCGCGATGGCGGATTTCATTCCAGGAAAGAGGCATGTTCCTGACGACTGCGAAGCTCCGCTGCCGGCACCGTTCAGATGCGGCGGTCGCAGATGAAGAGCGGGACCTGATTCGCGATCGCGGGGTCGAGCGCGAGAATCCGCCGGCCGAGTTCGATCCGAATCGGCGGCGGCTCGATTCCGGCGCTCTTCAATGCCGCCGCGACCTCGTCGACGTTGCCCGCTTCGAGCCATAGCCCTGCAAGCCCCTCGCCGTTCGCCGCCAGCGCCGCTCGAGCGCCCTCGCCTGCGACCAATCGGATCACGGCGTCGCCGACGGCCAGCGTCGCGCTATCGACGCCGTCAACCTTAATCAGGCTGAAGTGAAAATTGCTTTTGTAGACGTTGACCGCGTCGCTTAAGTCGGAGGTCGCTACGTCGAGCGTGTCGAGCCGCTTGAGAATCGCCATCGATGAATTCCTCCGGATCGCCGGCGCGCGCCTATTTCTGCTTCAGGGCGAAATCGACGGTCGTCGTTTCGCCCGGCTTGACCGTGATCGACCTGGTATCGGCGCCGAGCTTCTCCTGCCAGACCTTGAGCTTGTACGCGCCCGGCGGAACGTCGTTGATCGTGAAGCGGCCGTCGGCGTCGGTCACCGCGTAGTAGGGATTCGCCGTCACGTACCACCACCCTTCCATCCAGTTGTGCGCGTCGCACGAAACATGGATCACCTCGGGCTTGTCGACCGTGACCGTGATTACATGCTTGAAACCGGGCTGCGCCATATCGATTGGCGGATTGAGTTTCGATTCGGTGCGGACGCTGTGCAGGATTCCGTCGGAGTTGATGATATCGACGGAGCTGCCGGCCGGAAAGGCCAGCACATGCGGCTCGTAGCGGCATCCGCGCTGATCGAATTTGACGTCGCTGAGCGGCTTGAGCGGCGCGCCGCCGGTGATATCGGCGATCGTTACGACGGCGTTGGCGATTCCGTTGTCCTTGCCTACGACCAGGTCCTCGTCGAAGAGCGGCTTCGCGCCGCATACGTCGCGGTCCTTGCTGATCTCGATCGGCTGAGGCGCGGGCGCGGCGCCCTCGAGGGTGACCACGCCAGTGATCGTACCGTCTGTGGTGACGGGACCGCCGCCTTCATCGCCAGGGGCGGCAGCGGCAAAGGTAAAGGCCACGAGCGCGGCAATCGCCGCGAGTCGAACCGATCGAAAAGCTGCGTTCATCCTGATGATCGAGGTCTGAGAGGAGGCTTAGGCTATCGCGCAATAACGGAGCGCTTCCGTCCGGTCAGACTCCCTTGCGTGCGACAACCATCCGATGCACCGAGAGCGACCCGATCCGTTGATTGCGCTCGACTTCGATTCGCTGCCCTTTGAGAATATCGCGCACGCGCAGCCGCGTCGTCCATCCGAGCAGCTTGGTGATTGGGTTGATGATGCTGACCGCCGCATAGATGATCGGATTCTCGCTGCCGAAGTGATTGGCCAGGACAATCTTGCCGCCCGGCTTACACACCCGCACCATCTCATGCATCATGCGGATTGGATCGGGCACCACCGTGATGACGTGGAAGCTCATCACCCAGTCAAAGGAGTTGTCGGGAAATTCGAGGTTGAGCGCGTCGCCGCCACGGATATCGATATGCGACCATCCGTTGTCGCGCGTCTTGGCATGCGCATGCGCGAGCATATCGGCCGACGGATCGATTCCGGTGACGGTCACGTAATGCGGATAGGCGTCGAGCGAGATTCCAGTTCCGACGCCGACATCGAGCACGCGCTGGCCCGGGCGCAGATTAAGCTGGCTGATAATCTCGTGTTCGTGGTCGACGAAAATCCGTCCGAAGACCGAATCGTAAAATCGGGCCAGATCGGAATAGACGCGGCTCTGATGCGGTTCCGCCATCGGTCAGCTCTCCTCGCCGGTAAGCGGCGGAAAAAGGATATGAGGCGCAGCCGCCGCGCTGCCCGTCGTCAACGCCCCAAACCAGCTAACTTTCATCAGGCTGCGGCTTCGGTCAGGCAGCCACGTTGATATTGCGGACCTGCTGACGCTTGAAGGAGGCGATGTCGCGCCGGCGAAACCGCCACTGCCGCCCCTTCTTGAATGCGGGCAGCACGCTGTGGCGCGCAAGTTCGTTCACGGTATCCGGGCTCAGGTCGAGCAGGAACGCGACTTCGCGGGAGTTCAGCAGAATATCGTCTTTGTCAGCCATCATTAACGCAGTCGAGGCCCTGAGGTCCCTTGGCGAAAGTAATTATAGCCCCCGACTTGAGTCAAGGCACAACCGGCGATTGATCGCCGGTTGAAGCTCAGGGCGATAAATGTTTCTCAATCCATCTCTAAGCCCGCCTAAACACTAATTGTGTTCAAGCGGCGCATCGATATCTTGTAATCATACCACGCGCGCGTGACCACGATACAGGAGAACAGGCCGGTCAGGACGCCGACACATAGCGTGACCGCGAACCCCTTGACCGGCCCGGTGCCGAACTGAAACAGGATCAGGCCGGCGACGAAGGTCGAGATGTTCGAGTCGCGAATTGCCGACCACGCGCGTTCATAGCCGAGGCGCACGGCCTCGCGCGGAGTCTTGCCGGCGCGCAACTCCTCGCGCATCCGCTCATTGATCAGCACGTTGGCGTCGACCGACATTCCCAGAGTCAAAACGATTCCGGCGATACCTGGCAGCGTCAGCGTTGCCTGCATCGCGGCCATCACGCATATGAGCAAAAGTATATTGAGTGAGAGGCCGAAGTCGGCGAGCAATCCGGCGCCACTGTAGTAGACCGCCATGAAGATCAGCACGACCGTCGCGCCGACGACGAAGGAAAGCTCGCCCTGGCGGATCGAGTAGCGGCCGAGCGACGGGCCGACCGTGCGCTCTTCGATTATCTCGACCGGCGCCGGCAGCGCGCCGGAGCGCAGAACGATCGCGAGTTCATGGGCTTCGTCGTAGGAGAAATTGCCGGTTATCTGGACGTGACCGCCCGCGATGCGTTCTCTGATAACGGGCGCCGAGTAGACCACGTTGTCGAGGATTATCGCGAGATGGCGGCCGACGTTGGCGGCGGTCAGCGAGTCGAAGACCTGGGCGCCGTGATCGTCGAGGTCGACGGTGACGTACGGTCCTTCGAGCTGGCCGCCGGGCCGCACGCGCGCGTCAGTCACGGCCTGGCCGGTCATCAATTGCGGCGTTTCGACCAGGTAGGGCTGGCGGCCGCCGCTCTGCGCCGAGCCGTAGAGAATTTCGTCGCCGGGGGGCGGTCCGTCGCGCAGCGCGTCGGAGACCGAGTGATTATCGTCAATCAGCTTGAACTCGAGGACGCCGGTCTTGCCGATCAGCTCCTTGGCGCGTTCGGGGTCCTGGATTCCAGGGAGCTGGACCAGGATTTCGTTATCGTCCTCGCGGGCAACGGTGGTCTCACGGACACCGAGCTGATCGATACGATTTCGAATTGTCTCGAGCGCTTGCTCCATCGCATTGCTGCGAATCTGCGAGATGTCCATCGGGCGGTAGCTCAGGCTGTAGGATGGTCCGGGGCCGGCCGCGTTCTCGACATCGCTGATTAGCATGCCGGGAAAGTTCTGTTGCATCAGGTCGGTAAAGGGCGTGCTCTCGTCGGGCGACGCGAGCGCGACCAGCACATTGCCATTTGCGTCCTGTCCGATGCTCTTGAAATCAAGCTTGCTGGCAGTGAGCGTGCGCTTGATATCACCGCCGACGCGGCGAAGCTGGCTCTTGACCGCTTCGTCGACTTTCACCTCCATCAGCAGATGAGTGCCGCCCTGCAGGTCGAGTCCAAGCTGAATAGCGGGCGTCGGAACGTAACTGGTCCACCAGTCGGGGAGCGGGATACCCAGGCTGGGCAGGAGGACCAGGACGGCGAAGACGGTGAGCAACATTGCCAGGTAGATGCGCGTCTTGCCGCTGCCGCCGGTGAAATGAAGCCACAGGAAGGCGCCGGCGATCGCGAGGAGAATTATAATCGGGATGAAATCAGAGTTGGAGCTTTGCACTGTCGAATCTCGTGTGATGCTTTAGATTACTGGCCGCTCTGGCCATCGCCCTTCTTGGAAGAGGCTTTGCCCGAGGGAGCGACGGCGGCTATTTGGGCGCGCTCGACCCGCACGCGGACGTTGGGTGCGATTTCGAGAGTGACGAGCCGATCGCCGAGTTCGACGACCTTGCCGAGCAGCCCCCCGGTCATCACAACCTCGTCATTGCGTTTGAGTCTTCCGAGCATGTCGCGATGCTCGCTTGCCTTTTTGGTCTGCGGCCGGATGAAGAACCAATAGAACGCGAGAATGAGCAGCGCGAACGGGACGGTTGGCCCATAGAGAAGCTGGGTGACAAGATTCGTGGGTTGCGCGCCGGCGGCGCTTTGCGCCCAGGCTGTTCCTTCAAAGAACATCGGTTATTCCTTAGTTATTCCTTACCCCTCGGCGGTGGAGGCTTGAGCCTCGGCCATCCGAGCCAAAGTCCCGGCGGCGAATTCCCGGTAAGTCCGAGATGCGATAGCAGCTTGCATACCGCGCATCAAGCTACCGTAAAAGAAGAGATTGTGCTCCGTGAGCGCGCGCGCCGCCAGTATCTCGCCTGAGATATAGAGATGGCGCAGGTAGGCGCGGGTAAAGGTTGTGCAGGTGCGGCATGCGCATCGCGGGTCGAGCGGGCGCTGATCGCGGGTATTGTCGGCGCGCTTTATCGAGAGCTTGCCGGCGCTGGTGAAGGCGCTGCCGTTGCGGGCGTTGCGGGTCGGGAGAACGCAATCGAAAAGGTCGTAGCCCATCGCGACGGCGGCGATCAGGTCGGACGGGGTTCCGACGCCCATCAGGTAGCGCGGCTGCTCGGGCGGGAGCATCGAGGCGCCGAGCGCGGCGACCTCGCGCATCTGTTCGGCGGGCTCGCCGACCGCGACGCCGCCGGTGGCGAAGCCGTCGAAGGGCAGCGCGGTTATCTGCGCGGCGCTGATCCGCCGCAAATCCGGATAGACGCTCCCCTGCACGATTCCGAAGAGCGCCTGAGTTGCGCTTCGCCGCGCGCGGGTTGCACGCTCGGCCCATCGCGCCGTCAGCTCGAGCGATCGCAGAGCGCGGTCGCGGTCGGCCGGATAGGGCGTGCATTCGTCGAGCGCCATCATCAAATCCGAACCGAGCCGCTCCTGGATCTCGACGGCTCGCTCAGGGGTGAGCATGAAGGGTGCGCCATCCAGATGCGAGCGGAAGCGGATACCGTCCTCGCTTATGGAATTGAGCGCGGCAAGACTCATCGCCTGGAAGCCGCCCGAATCGGTGAGCGTGGCGCCGCGGAATCCCATGAAGCGGGCGAGACCGCCCAACTCGGCGACCAGCTCTTCGCCGGGGCGGACGGCGAGATGGTAGGCGTTGGCGAGGACCATCCGATAGCCCATCGACCAAAGTTCATCGGGCGCCATCGCCTTGACCGCGGCGCGGGTTCCAACCGGCATGAACGCCGGTGTTGGGACCTCGCCATGCACGGTCATCAGCCGGCCCGCGCGGGCGTCGCCGTCGCGCGCGACGATATTGAATTCAATCGCGGCCATCGCGGCGCCTCACAGGATAAGCATCGAGTCGCCGTAGCTGAGGAAGCGGTAGCGATGGCGGATTGCGTCGCGATAGGCGTTGAGGATCGCATCGCGTCCGGCGAACGCCATCACAAGCGCGAGCACGGTGGTGCGCGGCATATGAAAATTGGTGATCATCGCGTCGGCGAGCTTGAAGCGGAACCCCGGATGGATGAAAAGGCCGGTGAAGCCCTCGGCGTCGCCGGTCACGGCCCATGATTCGAGCGCGCGCATGCTGCTGGTGCCGACGGCGATCACTCTGGCGCCAGTGCGCCGCGCATGTTCGATCGCATCGCGGGCGGCGGCGGCGATCGTGTACCACTCGGCCTCCATCGTATGCGCCTCGACATTGGGCGAGCGAACCGGAACGAAGGTGCCGGGACCGATATGGAGCGTGACGAACGCGGTATGGACGCCGTGGCTTGCGAGCTTAGCGATCAGATCGCGGGTGAAATGGAGTCCGGCAGTGGGTGCCGCGACCGCGCCGAGTCCGTTGGCGTAGACGGTCTGATAATCGTCGCGATCGCTCGCAACCGCGTCGCGCTGGATATAGTGCGGCAGGGCGGGAAGCCCGTTACGCTCCATTATCGCCTCGATTGAAGTATCGCCGCCGCTCACGACAATCGGACGGCCGGGGCGGTGGTAGCCCGCGATACGGAGCGTGTCGCCGCTATCGAGCGTCAGGACGGCGCCTTCGCGGACCTGGCGATGCGCACGCATCAGGGCAAGCCACGCGCCGGGCGGAGCGGCGACCGGCCGCACCATCAGCAGTTCGATGGCGCCGCCTGATTCCTTGCGTGCGAACAGCCGCGCCGGGAAGACCCGGGTATCGTTGAGGACGAGCAAGTCGCCCTCGCGCAGATATTCGCCGAGCTTGTAGAAGCGCGAATGCGCGATCACCTTGCCAAGATGGCGATCGAGCACGAGCATCCGCGCGTCGTCGCGGCGGTCGAGCGGTTCCTGCGCGATCAGTTCGGGCGGCAGGTCATAGTCGAGTTCGGTGAGTCGCATTCCGGAAGTGGCGCCTGCGGTAATCGAGGCCAATTTTCCAGAATAACATCGTTCGCGACTTCCGACGATAGGCGTCCCTACGATCTCTCCTGTCCCCGCCCTTCGTTCTCGTCGGCCAGCATCCGCTCGACCACGCGGCGCGCGTGAATGCGGGCGCCGTCGCCGTGGATGTCCACGAGCGGACCTTCCGGAGTCTCGAGCAGCCGCGCCTGCTGGGCTTCGATTATTCTCGTGTCCTGATTGAAGGTTCTCGCGATCTCATCGAACAGTTGCTCGGTCGCCTCGGGCTGGTCCTGCCGATAGCCGTTCGCAGATGACCAGAAATAGTGGCAGCTGGTCTCGGTCTCGGGCGCGATTCCGTGGAAGAGGCGCAGCGCGAAGCCGCCTTCGCGGCTGCCTTCATACTTCCAATCGTGAAAGGTGCCGGTGCCCGCATCGACTGCGCCGATCCATTGAGTAACCGAGCTTGGTGCAATGAATTCGGTCTCTTGCCAGCGATCGACGCGGCGCTTGAATCCGACCGCCTTGACGTAGGTGGGCGGCGGAATCGAATCGAGCATCCAGCGATCGAACCTGACGCCGGTTGGAGTCCGCGCGACATGCATTTTGGCTTCGACATGAACGCCAGGCATTCCGCCCACGGTCTCGCCATGCACGTAGCCCAGATGGGACAGGTCCATCAGGTTATCGATTACCAGCATATAGCCGCCCTTGAGGTCGTAGACGCTACGCTTGTGGGGCCAGCTTCGCGGTCCGACGTGGCGGAATATTGTGATCGCCGGGAACGAGCACGCACCTTCCCGACCGGTCGAACACCAGTCCGTGATATCCGCATTGGATTCCGCCCGGAATCACGGTGCCGAAGGAGAGCGGCGTGCCACGATGACAGCATCGGTCTTCGAGAGCGGCAATCGCGCCCGAATCGCTTCTGAACAGGACGATCGGATCGTTCAGAATACGGCGTGCGAATGGAGCTTGGCGGACTTCGTCAGTCCAGGCGGCGATATACCATGCGTTGCGAATGAACATAGTCTTTTTCGGTATCACATGGTGTTCCGAGTGGATACCACGTGCGCCTGGCGCGAGCGGTGCGGATCAACCGATACGAAGGACAATCTTGCCGAAGTGCTCGCTTGCCGCCATCATCCGATGGGCGTCGCCGGCCTGCGCCATCGGAAGCACCTTGTAGATTGGCGGACGGAGCCGGCCTGCTTCGAGCGCGGCGCCGAATCGCGCGATGAGAGCGGCAACGATTTTGGCCTTCTCTTCGGCGGAGCGGCCTCTCAGCGTCGAGCCCATTATTTTGAGATGGCGGCGCAGGACGGGAGTAAGATCGATTTCGTCGCGCGCGCCCTTCATCAGTCCGATCAACACGAGGCGACCGCCATGAGCCAGTGCCTCGATATTGAGGGCGAGATAAGCGGCGCCGATGCTGTCGAGGATGACGTCGGCACCGCGGCCGCTGGTCGCAGTCTTGACCGCGGCGGAAAACGGGCCGGAGGTGTAGTTGATCGCGACATCGGCGCCGAGCTTGAGACATTGCTCGCACTTGGCGTCGGAGCCTGCGGTCACGATCGACCTGATGCCGGCTTCCTTGAGCAAAAGAATCGACGCGGTGCCGACGCCGCTGCCGCCGCCATGGATCAGCACGGCCTCGCCGGGGCGCGCATCGGCGAGCATGAAGATATTGAGAAAGGCGGTGAGGAAGACCTCGGGAAAGGCGGCGCCCTCCTGGTCGCTCATCGACGCGGGGATCAGCATCGCCGAGCCGTGGTTCACGACCACCTTTTCGGCGTAGCCGCCACCAGGCAACAGCGCCATCACGCGGTCGCCGACGGCAAATCCGGTGACGCCCGCGCCGAGCGCCGCAACCTCACCCGCGCATTCGAGGCCGAGGATGTCGGAAGCGCCGGGCGGAGGCGGATAGAAGCCCTGGCGCTGCATCAGATCGGCGCGATTGAGCGCCGCGTATTTCACCCTGATCAGGAGGTCGCCGCGGCCGGGCGACGGGTCGGGCACCTCGTTGATTTCGAGCACGCTTTCGTCGCCGGACCCATCGCAGACTACCGCCTTCATGACTCTCGAGCATTCCTTTGGCGCCGGACGCGGGCGCGTTCAGCGGCTCTGACGGATTAGAAGCGCCGGCGCGGAGAGGGACAACGGTCGTCCCTCTCCACGGCGCGCGGTTTGCCTGACGGTCTCGCGGACCGCTCAGATTTTGTAATCGATAATCGAGACGCCGACGTTCTGGAAGGTGGTCATCTCTTCAAGCACCTTCGAGGCGCCCTCGAGGCCGATGGTCTCGGTGATCATCGCCTTGGGGTTGAGCTTGCCCGAGCTCACGAGCTGGAGCATCCCGGGATAGTGCGAGGACTGCATCCCGAGCGTGGCGATAAGCTGAAGCTCCATCAGGACCATGCGATCGATCGGGATGGCGACCTCGCCCTTTTCGGCGGCCGTGGTGAGTCCGATTTGAAGCGCGCGGCCCTGCTTGCGCAGGCTCATGATCGCGTTGCGGCAGGTGGTCGCGATTCCGAGCGCGTCGACCGCGACATGGGCGCCGCCGCCGGTGAGGTCCATGATCGCCATGAGCGGGTCGCCAGCCTTGGCGTTGACGGTGTGGCTCGCGCCGACCGACTTGGCGAGTTCGAGCTTGCGGCCGTCGAGGTCGACCGCGATAACCTGCCCGCCAATCGCCGCCGCAATCTGGACCGCCGAGAGTCCGATTCCGCCGCATCCGTGTACGACGACCCATTCACCGGGCCGCACCTGCGCGCGATCGACGATACCGTGGTAGGCGGTCATGAAGCGGCATCCCAATGAAGCGCCTTCAAGAAACCCGACGTTGGCCGGCATCGGGACGAGGTTGAGGTCGGAATTGGGCACTCCGACGTAGGAGCCATAGCCGCCGCCGTAGCTGAAGCCGGGAAGCATCGGGTTGGCGCAGATGTTCGAGCTGCCATTGCGGCAATACTCGCAAGTGCCGTCGCCCTGGCTGAAAGGCACCAGGACGCGGTCGCCTTTCTTGAAGTTGTGGGTTTCCTTGCCGACTTCCTCGACCACGCCGCAGAACTCATGGCCCATCACGAGCGGGAGCGCGGGCGTGAGGCCGATCCAGCTCCAGTCACCCGACCACGCGTGCCAGTCGGAGCGGCATACGCCTTCGGCGGCGGTCTTGATAATCACGCCATTGGGTGGGCACGCGGGATCGGGAAAATCACGAACGACCAGCGGCTTGCGGACAGCCTCCATTACTGCGGCTTTCATTTGAATCCTCCTTGATATGCGACCAACAGGTAGCTTCTGGTTAGATGAATGGCGGGCGAGGGTCAAACCCTACGATACGCGAGCGGCGCGAGAAGAGCGATTTAACTCCGGGTTCTGGTCTCGCGGATCAGACAGATCGCTCACGCGGCCAGCGCCGAGAGCATGCGCTCGAGTTCCGCCGGGCTGGACGCATCGACCTCCACGGGATGGATATCGACGCCGGCCGCGGCCTGTGCGGCAAGGCGATCGCGCGCGCCCGCCAGGTCGCCGACATAGTCGATCTCGTCGAGCAATCGCGCCGAGACGGCCTCGGTCCCGGCTTGCGAGCCGCCGGCGGCCCACGCATTCTTGATATTCGCAACCTCGTCGCCAAAGCCCATGCGAGTCAGTTGGTCGGCGTAAAACGTCCCCATCCGGGCGACGTAGAACGCGAGCGTGCCGGCATGCGCAGCGCGGGCGCGCGCGGGATTACCGGTGACGTGGACGGTGCCTGGCGCTCGTATGACCAGCGAATGGCCGTCGCGGCCGAAGCGCGCGGCGAGCGAGCGGAAGTCGGCGATCGCGGCGCCGAGGCGGCTCAGCGGGATGCGGACCGGGAGCCATCCGTCGGCCCGTTCGGCGGTGAATTCGACGCTGCGGCGGTTGAGCGACGCGATGAAAATCGGGATGTGCTTGCGCGGCGGCTCGAAGCGGAGCGTGAAGCCGCGGCTGAGCTTGAAGAGCTTGCCGTCGTAATTGAGCGGAGTGCCGGCGATCAAAGCATTGATGATCTCGACGTACTCGATCATGCGGGTGAGCGGCGGGTTAAACGGCACGCCGTGGAAATGTTCGATCACATTCGGGCCGCTGGTGCCGAGGCCAATCATCATGCGCCCCGCGCTCAACTCGTCGAGGGTCGCGAAATGCTGGGCGAGCGCGGCGGGCGTGCGCGAGTAGGTATTGACGATCGCGCTGCCGAGCCTCGCGTACTGAGTATGTTCGGCGATCAGCGTGAGCAGGGTGAAGGCGTCGCGGCCCCACGCCTCGGCGACCCAGATCGAATGGACGCCGGCGTTGTCGGCGACGCGGGCGCGATCGATCAGCGCCTTGAAATCAAACTTGCCCTGCCAGTTGATACTGATCGAGATGTTGTAGCTCATCGCGCTTGCCCCTTGCGATTTTAACCGGATGCCGCGTTTGCTTTGTACCGCTCACCAGCGTCCGTTGTCGAGGACAAGGACGCGCGTATGAGCCAATTGGCGCGGGTTACGATTGGATTAATCCCCGCGCTCAACGCCTTTTTTCGCGGCGGCCGTCGCGGTAAACTGATGACGTGTCAGGCGTGATCTCAATCTCCGTTTCAGCCGCCATGAGCTTCAGGAGTCCGCGTGCCGGACGATAAGCACGTAATCGGCAATCCGGGCGGCGGCCGGCAGGTCGTCGTTGATTTCAACCTGCTGCGGCGCTACGGGGGGCATAACTTCCGCGACGTCGGAGGACATCCGACGAATGGCGGGCGGCGCGTGCGCCGGGAAAAAATCTACCGCTCGGCCCATCTGGCCGAGATTCCCGAAGCGAGTCCGATTCATACGGCCGGGCTGAAGACGCTGGTCACGCTGCAGAGCCGCACCGAAGTCTCGATTCTGGGCAAGCCGGTCGAGGGCCTGCTGCGGACGGTGCGATGGGAGCACATTCCGATCGGCGACCGATGGTTCACCGATCGCGAACCGATAAGCACGGTGGCCGGCCACGAGCATCACGCGCTGGTGCACAACTTCCGCGACGTGTGGCTCGCGTTTTTCAAAATCCTGGCCGAACCCGACGTCTATCCGCTGCTGTTCCACTGCTCGGCGGGGCGCGATCGGACGGGCGTGGGCGCGGCGATGCTGCTGGAGTTGCTGGGCGTCGATCGCGAGCGGATTCTGGCGGATTTCCTCGAGAGCAACCGCGCGTTTCCGAAGCTGCCGCTGGCGCCGCGCCAGCTCGATCCGCTCTTCGCCTCGATCGATCACGCCGGTGGAATCGAGCCGTTTATGCTCGAGGCGATCGGAATCAGCGCGGACGAGATTGCGATTATCCGCGAACATCTGCTCGAGGATACCCCGGCCCAGGCGCCGGTTCCCGAAGACCCGCCCGCGAAAGCCTCGCCCTCGTCACCGCGCAAAGCCCGCTGAGCGGGCGCTACCGTTTTCGGCGTCAGGCGGGCAGGTAGCCGTCGCGCAGAAGCGATTTCGCGATAATCATCCGCTGCACCTCGCTGGTGCCCTCGCCTATCTCGGAGAGTTTCGCGTCGCGCATGAAGCGCTCGACCGGGAAGTCGCTGATATAGCCGTAGCCGCCGTGAATCTGCACGGCCTTGATCGTCGACCACATCGCGGTCTCGGACGCGAAGAGCTTGGCGATCGCGGCTTCGCGCGCGAACGGCCGGCCGCGATCCTTGAGCTCGGCGGCGCGGCAGGTGAGCACCCACGACGCGTCGATCCGCGTCGCCATATCGGCGAGCATGAACTGGATCGCCTGAAAGTCGCTGATAGGCTTGCCGAATTGCTCGCGCTGCGTTGCGTAGGCCACGGCTTCTTCCATCGCGCCGCGGGCGATTCCGGCGGCGAAGCCCGCGATTCCGATCCGGCCGCCTTCGAGGACTTTCAAGGTCTGGCGATAGCCCTCGCCAAGCTCGCCGATCAGATTTCGGGACGGCACGACCACGTTGTCGAAGATCACTTCGGCGGTGTCAGAGGCGCGAAGCCCCAGCTTTTCGATTCGGCGCCCGTTCGAGAGTCCGCGCGTCTCGCGATCGACGATAAAGGCCGATACGCCCGAGCGCCCCTGTTGGGCGTCGGTCAGCGCCATCACGACGTAAACGCCGGCGACCGATCCGTTGGTGATGAACATCTTGGCGCCGTTGATCGCATAGCTGTCGCCGGTGCGGACGGCGCGGGTGCTCATCGCGGCGGCGTCAGAACCGGAGCCGGGCTCGGTGAGGCACCAGGCGCCGAGCTTGCGGCCCGCGAGCATCTCGGGGAGCAGACGCGCGCGATGCTCCTCGGCGGCGAACATCGCGATATGGCCGCTCGAAAGCGACATGTGCGCGGCGCATGTGAGGCCGATCGAGGCGTCGTAACGCGAGAGCCCTTCGACCACGAGCACCTGGCTCAGAGTGTCGGCGCCGCCGCCGCCATATTTCTCGGGAAACGATACGCCCAGAAAGCCGAGTTCGCCGAGCTTGTGCACGACCTCGACCGGGAAGATTTCCTTGTCATCCCACTCGGTCGAATAGGGCCTGATCTCGCGCTCCGCGAACTGCTTGAGCGTTTCGCGGATCGACTGATGTTCCGGGGTCGGTTCGAAGTCCATCTGATGACACTCTCGGCCACGTCTTTGAGCGCACGCCCGGATCGTCCCGAGCGGGACGCGATCGGTCCTGCGCTATTGGCGCGGATGAACGTTGTCGTGCACCCACTTGACGATATCTTCGGTCGAGGCGCCCGGGGTGAAGACCTCCCTGACGCCGAGGTCGTGGAGCTTCTTCACGTCGTCCTCGGGGATGATGCCGCCGCCAAAGACGGCGACGTCGCTCACGCCGCGATCCTTGAGCGCGCGCATCACCTCGGGAAAGAGCGTCATGTGCGCGCCGCTGAGCACGCTCAGCCCGACCGCGTCGACGTCTTCCTGCACAGCGGCCTCGGCGATCATCTCGGGCGTCTGATGGAGCCCGGTATAGATGACCTCGAAGCCGCCGTCGCGCAGCGCCCGCGCGATAATCTTGGCGCCGCGATCGTGTCCGTCGAGTCCCGGCTTCGCCACCAGAATGCGTAATCTCTTTTCTGCCACAGCCTTAAGTCCAACCTTCTTGAATCCAGACTTCTCGAGTCCGGCCCTTAGAGCCAGCCGGGATCGGTGTAGACGCCGAATTCGGTGCGGAAGACGTCGCAAACTTCGCCGATCGTGGCCTCGCGCCTGACCGCTTCGCATATCGGGTCCATCAGATTCTCGCCCGAGCGGCACGCCTCGGCGACGCGCGCCAGCGATTCGCGCACCGCGGCGGAGTTGCGCTCGCGCTTCATCTTGCGCACGCGCTGGACCTGCAGCTCCTCGAGCGCCGGATCGATCTTGAGCGTCTCGATCGGCAGCTCCTCGGGCGCCGAGTACTTGTTCACGCCGACGACGATCTTTTCGTCGCGCTCCAACTGGCGCTGATAATGGAAGGCGGCCTCGGCGATCTCGCGCTGCGGATAGCCGGTCTCGATCGCCTTGATCATGCCGCCCATGTCGTCGATACGCTTGATATATTCCAGCGCCTCGCGCTCCATGCGATCGGTCAGCGCCTCGATCGCGTAGCTGCCGCCGAACGGATCGATCGTGTTGGTAACGCCGCTCTCCTCGGCGATTATCTGCTGCGTGCGGAGCGCCACCATCACGGCCTGCTCGGTCGGCAGCGCGAGCGTCTCGTCCATCGAGTTGGTATGGAGCGACTGCACGCCGCCAAGCACGCCCGCCAGCGCCTGGATCGTCACGCGGACGACGTTGTTTATAGGCTGCTGCGCGGTGAGCGAGGCGCCCGCGGTCTGCGCATGCGTGCGCAGGATCATCGAGCGCGGATTCTTCGCGCCGAACCGCTCTTTCATGATCCGCGCCCACATCCGGCGCGCCGCCCGCAGCTTGGCGACCTCCTCGAGAAAATCGTTGTGCAGATTCCAGAAAAACGACAGCCGCTGCGCGAACTGATCCACTTCGAGTCCGCGCTTGACCGCGTCTTCCACGTAGCAGATTCCGTCGGCGATCGTGAACGCCAGCTCCTGCACCGCGGTCGAGCCAGCCTCGCGGATATGGTACCCGGAGATCGACACCGCATGCCAGCGCGGAACCTTGCGCGCGCAGAACTCGATCATGTCGGTCACGACTCTGAGCGCGGGGCGCGGCGGACAAATCCACTCTTTCTGCGCGATATACTCTTTGAGCATATCATTCTGGATCGTGCCGCCCACCGACGACCACGGGATACCCTGGCGCTCCGCCACAACCAGGTACATCGCAAGCAGTATCGACGCCGAGCAGTTGACGGTCATCGAGGTCGATACCTTGTCGAGCGGAATCCGATCGAAGAGCCGCATCATGTCGTGAATCGAGGTGACCGAGACGCCCTCGCGTCCCACTTCGCCCTTGGCGCGTTCGTGGTCGGCGTCGTAGCCCATCAAGACCGGCATATCGAAGGCCGTCGAGAGTCCGTCCTGGCCTTGCGCGAGCAGGAAATGGAAGCGGTGATTGGTATCCTCTGGCAGTCCGAAGCCGGCAAACTGGCGCATCGTCCACAGCCGCCCGCGATACATCGATCCGTAAACTCCGCGCGTGTACGGATACTCACCGGGATAGCCAACGTCGGCCGCATAGTCACTCGTGACGTCGTCCGGGGTATATAGTGGCGCGATATCGAGGTCGGAGACCGTCGAGAAGCGGCCCGGCCGTTCCTCGGCCTTCTTGTAGGTTGTAGCGAGCCAATCCTGTTTCGTTTTCACGCCTGCCTCACCGATCCGCGAGCACCTGGGACGCGATTACAAGCCGTTGAATCTCCGAGGTGCCCTCGTAGATTTCGGTGATCTTCGCGTCGCGAAAATATCGTTCCACCTTGAATTCGCGCGTATAGCCGTAGCCGCCGTGAATCTGCACCGCCTCGGTCGCCGCCTTCATCGCAGCCTCCGACGCGAACAGCTTCGCCATCGCCGACGCCTGCGTGCACGACCGCCCCGCGTCCTTCTGCGTCGCCGCGCGATGCGTCAGCAGCCGCGCCGCATCTATTTCGACCGCCATATCGGCGAGCTTCCACTGTATCGCCTGGTTGTCCGCGATCGCGCGGCCGAAAGCCTTGCGCTCCTGCGAATACTTGAGCGACGCTTCGAGCGCCGCGCGCGCGATCCCGATCGCCTGCGACGCGATTCCGATCCGCCCGCCGTCGAGCGTCTTCATCGCCACCTTGAAGCCGTCGCCCTCGGCGCCGATCAGATTTCCGCGCGGCACGCGCATATCGCTGAACGATAGCTGCGCGCTATGCGATCCGCGAATCCCCATCTTCTTTTCGACGCGCGTCACGCTCCATCCGGGCGTCGAGGTCTCCGCGATAAACGCGCTGATTCCGCGATTACCGTGGTCGGGCGCCGTCACCGCAAACACGATCGCGACCGCCGCCTGCGGACCATTGGTGATGAAATTCTTGGTGCCGTTGATCACGTAATGGTCGCCGTCGAGCTTGGCGCGCGTCCGCTGTCCAGCGGCGTCGGAGCCCGCCTGCGGCTCGGTCAGCGCGAAGCATCCGACCCACTCGCCCGTGGCCATCTTCGGCATGTAGCGCCGCCGATTCTCCTCGGACCCGAGCCCCAGAATCGGCCACGAGGCGAGCGACGAATGCGCCGACACGATAACCGCCGTCGACGCGCATTCGACCGCCAGCTCCTCGAGCACCAGCGAGTAGCTCACATGGTCGAGGCCCGCGCCGCCGTATTGCTCCGGGATAAAGATGCCCATCATGCCGAGCGCGCTTAAGTCGGCGATCGCCGCGGCGGGATATCCGTGGGTGCGGTCGGCCTCGACGCCGATCGGCCCCAGCTTCTCGCGGGCGTAGCGCCGCGCGGTGTCGCGCGCCGCCTTTTGCGTTTCGGTCAGTTCGAGGTTCATATCAGTTCGGCTTAAGCGCCCATTCGGCCTGCTCTTTTTGTAGCCTAGACCGCCCCGGCAGTCGATAGACGCCGCATCCGCGCGCGATTTCGTTGACCAGCCGCAGACAGGTGATCGGAAAGCATCCCGACCCTCTTTCTTCGTCATCCCGACCGAAGTGGAGGGATCGCGCGCCGTCCTCGGCGCGCATCAGCGGAACCCTCGCATCGCAGCCCGCGGTGATTCTCCGCCGCCTGCTTCTGATCGCTGGAACCCTGCGGCTTCAGTGCCAGTACGGAAGATCGGGTGCGGCGCCTCGCGAACGAGGCGCGATCCCTCCACTCCGGCAGCCTCCGGTCGGGATGACGAACTGGTTCCGACCGCGATGACGGCTAGCGCCGATGGTAAGCCGTACCTTCGACCGAAAGAAAAACACAGCGGCGCTTGACATCCGGGGGGGGGTTAGTTGGCGAGAGGGGCCGAAGAGAGATCGACGCTGCAGATAGGCCGAGCGGCGGGCTGCCGACCGGCGCGGCGTGCGCCCTGCACAA